>Ga0164297_10003306_pt1 | contig 15105 bp, 16 predicted proteins | sample GEODES058metaG_FD_113539 | JGI IMG/M metagenome (GOLD analysis project Ga0164297, IMG submission 113539) | Dystrophic lake water microbial communities from Trout Bog Lake, Wisconsin, USA - GEODES058 metaG | ecosystem: Environmental > Aquatic > Freshwater > Lake | place: USA: Trout Bog Lake...
CCATAGAGATCATAGGCATCGCTCTGATCAATTTTCACTGTCACAATATCGCCCGCGCGCAAGGGGCGGCGTGTCTTAATGTGCACGCGCCCATCAATCTCAGGCGCATCAGCTGCAGACCGGCCAATGGCGAGCTGATTATCTCCTTTATCAATAATGACTTGCAGTCGTTTCCCAATTTTTTGCTTTAATAATTGAGCGCTGATTTTTTGCTGCACGAGCATGAATTTTTCATACCGCTTTTGCTGAATATCTGGCGCGATTGCATCAAGACCGAGATCATTGGCTTGTGCCCCTTTGACGGGTTCATATTTAAATGCCCCAACGCGATTGAGCTTTGCTTCCGCTAACCAGTCCAGCAAATATGAAAAGTCATCGTCGGTTTCACCGGGGAAGCCAACGATAAAGGTGGAGCGCAAAGTGAGATCAGGGCATATCGAACGCCATTTGGCGATGCGCTCTAATGTCTTTTCTTGATTCCCTGGTCGGCGCATGGCTTTGAGCACATGTGGTGAGGCATGTTGGAAGGGAATGTCGAGATAGGGCAAAACTGTCCCTTCGGCCATTAACTCAATCACCTCATCAACATGCGGATAAGGATAGACATAATGCAGGCGCACCCATGCGCCCATGCGCCCAAGCTCACGTGCCAAATCATAGAAACGGGTGCGGATGGTGCGATCTTGATACAGACTTTCTTGATAGCGCAGATCAAGTCCATAGGCTGATGTGTCTTGCGAGATCACCAGCAGTTCTTTCACACCTGATGAGATTAATTTTTCAGCCTCTTTGAGCACATCGCCAATAGGGCGCGAGGCAAGATCACCGCGCAATTTGGGGATGATGCAGAAGCTGCATTTATTATGGCAGCCCTCTGATATCTTCAGATAGGCATAATGCTTGGGCGTCAGCTTAATGCCTTGATGCGGCACAAGATCCAAAAAGGGATCGTGAGGCGCGGGAACAGCTTTATGTACAGCCTCCATCACAGATTCATAGGCTTGCGGGCCTGTGATGGCGAGGACATTCGGATATTCTGCCTCGATATTATGGGGTTCAGCACCCATGCAGCCCGTGACGATGACTTTGCCATTTTCTTTGAGGGCCTGACCAATGGCAGCTAAGGATTCAGCCTTGGCGCTATCAAGAAACCCGCAGGTGTTGACGATGACGGCATCAGCGCCTGCGTGAACACGGCTCATCTCATAACCCTCAGCGCGTAATTGCGTGATGATGCGCTCGGAGTCCACGAGGGCTTTGGGGCATCCAAGGGAGACAAACGATATTTTAGGAGGGGTGATGCGATCAGTAGTCATGCGCTGGAAGTGCCATTTAAAATGACCCTATGCAAGCCCTGCGATGATCTGATGGAGCTGTGAGCTGCCTCTATTAAAGTATAGTTTATTTCGAAATAGTAATGATTAAGTATTTATAATCATTTTATCTGAATAGATAAGTCAAACCAACCGAAAGCTTTTGCTCGGTTAAATGGCGCAAGACGCTTGTGTTGAGTGAGAACACACCGACCGCTCCAGAATTAAAACTATCGGTTATCGTGCCAAATTTTGCATAGCGATATTCACCCCGTGCACTCCAATTGGGGGCAAAGGCATAGTCACTCCCCCCGCCAACAACCCATCCAAAACTATGTTGATTAGTGATGAGGTTAGTTGTTGAGCTATAGGCAAATCGATCATGGCCAAAAATGCCACCGCTTAAACCATAAATGAGCAGATGATCGAAGCTATAGCCTGCGTGCTCCACAAGCGATATCTCATAATTCATTTTGCCGTCGAGCTGTGTCGCCCCCACTAGCCCTGTATCATGCGCAAATGAATAATCACTTCCCAACTCAATGCCATAAAGAAGATTATTGAACATAAGATTATAGCCGGTATAAGCGCCGGCTGACGCACCTTTGGGTGTGATGGAATATTGAACATTTGTGCCGGATTCCGCGCCATCTTCTTTATTCACATTATAGCCGACACGCGCACCCATATAACCACCAGACCATGTAAAAGCAGAGGATGATGTCACGGGCGCAAAAACTGGTGCTGGGGGCGGCGGCTCATAAGCATCATTGGGATGTGGGCGATGTAAATCAGCTGCGCTTGAAGTTGAGTTGATCAAAATAAGCGAACATACCAATGGCAGAGTTATGCGTATCATTTTAGTCTCTCAATCACTGACGATTGACACCACAAAACATACGCAAACTTATAGTCTATAAATCTAACGTGCCTTTCTTAAGGAATGATTAGCCAAAAATAGAAAAAACCGGCCATAAAGGCCGGTTTTATTGAGCGAGTGATAAAATCAGTAACGAGCAGATAAGGGTGCCGAGCTATCAAATTTATAGTTCACGCCCAAAGTAATGGTTTGATCATGATCTTTGATATTGTTAGAGCTACCAAAATCGCTGTAACGATATTCAAGACGCGCTGTCCAGTTTTGCGCGATCGCATATTCGCCACCAAGACCCAATGTCCAACCCAATGATTGCGGTGAGGCTGATGTCGCACCACCAAAGGCGGCGGAATAATCAACCTTTGCGTTATGATATGTAGCGCCACCCAAACCATAGAGTAAGAAGTCATCAATAATATAGCCTAAACGACCAACGAGCGATGCACGATAATTGTCAGTAAAGCTCGCAGTATTTGCATATAAGGGCGCAATAGTGTCTGAATTTTTAAAGCCTGTATAATCAGCATCAAGCTCGAGGCCAGCGAGATAATTATTCCAAAAGACATAATTATAACCGGCTTGAGCACCAAGCACGAAGCCTTTTGGGCCTAATGAATAAGTGTCACCAGCGGCATCATTGCCATCAACAGAGGCAGTGCCATAACCCAAATGCCCACCAACATAATAGCCATCCCACGCAAAAGCGGCAGGGAGTGAGGAATTAGCGGTGACATGTGAATAGCTGGGGGCAGCAGGCTCTGTTTTACGTGATGGTAAGTCAGAAGCAACAGCAAGCGATGTGAGGGCGGTAAAAGCAGCAAAAGCACTCGTAAATGACTTGAACATATGAAATCCCTTTAAAACAATAAGCAAAAAATAAGACAGGTTACACGTAATCAAACATGGTTAATCTATAACAGATCCCAAGGGAGAGCTTCAAGTCATTTATGCATGATAAACTATGATATATTATCAATGTGTCCAAAATATCACGTCTTTTACTTATTAATGTCGTATAAATAATAATTAATACTTAGTAAATAAAAGTGAATACTTTATTACCATTAAGCGCATCAGCGCAGCATGGATTCATGGCGCCTGAGAGCGCACAGATAAAGATAAGATAGGAGTGATAAGTTTAGTCGGCGTTCACTGTTGAGAGTGGCAATTGCGCTAATTGCTCAACAAAATGCCCAAATTTTGGGGTGACAGTAAGGGTATTTTGCCCCTCACGATGATCATCGCAAATAAGTCCGCTCTGGCGCAGTGTCACGAGATGACGATATGTGCTCGAGCGCGATGTCAACTTAGCCGCGACAACATCATGTGACGTTGTGCTTTGCCCATCCGCTGTGCGTTGAACGATGAAATCAAAAATAGCTCTTTGTTCAGCATCAAGGCCGGACAAACCATAATGACGCTCAAGCGAGGTGAGCAAATGGAGTATGCGAGCAAAAGTTGTGTTCATGGTCAGACTCACAGGTTACTCTCTCAAAAATAGTCTATTCATCTCTGATATAGCAAGCATAATGTCTTTTTTTGATCATTTTGGTCGAATTATTTGCTCTTTATCATATTTTTGGCTGATAAATTGTCCCTTGCTGTTTAGCTTATGTCACGGCATGATGGTCTCATAATAATAGGGGAGGAACGTCATGCTGGGTCGTCTCAGTCAATTGTCATGCTCATTAGCCCTGCTTATGAGTTTGAGCTCACCATCTCATGCGCTTGATAAGCCCGATTGGGCATTTCCAGTTATGGATAAAGTACAGCCTACGCTTACGCCTGATGATGGCCAACCCAAGAGCGCGCCTAATTCGTCACGTTCATACACAAAGGCGCAGATTGAGGATTTGTTCAACGCGCCTGATTGGTATCCCGATTGGCATCCCACCATGCCTGATATTATTGCCCATGGTCATGCGCCCAATGTCAGGGCATGCGCATCTTGCCATTTGCCTATTGGCACAGGCCATGATGAATCCGCCAATCTCATTGGACAGCCTGTTGGCTATTTTGCCCAACAAATTGCTGATTATAAATCAGGTGCACGCAAAGGCTCTGGCTCTATGTTGACCATTGCGCAAAACATAAGTGACGAGGAAATCAAAGCGGCTGCCGAATATTTTTCGTCGCTACAGCCCCGTCAGTGGATCCGTGTCGTTGAGACAGCCAATGTTTATAAAACCTATGTTGGTGCCGGTAATAAACGTCTCATCCATCCCGATCACGTCATGGAACCCTTGGGCAATCGTATTATCGAAATACCAGAAAATGAAACGCGTGTTCTCAACCGCGATCCCGGTTCTGGTTTTGTGGCTTATGTACCCATTGGCTCCGTTGATAAGGGTAAAGCTTTAGCCGAAGGCAATGACAAGCAACCCTCATGCGCATCCTGCCATGGCGAGGGCCTTAAGGGGACAGGTGACGTGCCACCACTCGCGGGCAAAACGGCGACTTATATCGTGCGCCAACTCTTTATGATTCAATCAGGCGAGCGTAATGGCGCGCATGTTGAACCCATGAAAGCCGTGGTCGCACAGATGAATGTTAATGATATGTTGGCTCTCGCTGCATATAGCGCATCGCTCAAGCCATGATAAAAATCCCCCTCACTGTCTGAGGGGGATATTCACTTAGATGCGATCGGGAAAGCGGATAATAAAATTATCCCGATTAGGCATTTTGACCTGCGGTAATGTCTTGGCATCCATGACAGCTTTGTCGTCAATCAATTTATTACCTGCCAAAATATAAGCGACCAATGAATAGACTTCATCATCACTTAACGTGCGCGGTGCAGGCCAAGGCATAGCACGGCGGATGTAATCAAAGACTGTTGTCGAATGACCCCAGAAATTTTTGATTGTTTTGGCTGCTTCAATGCCATTGCCGACCAAAGGCTTATCGGTAATCAACGCGGGATTGTTCCCGCCTTTTCCACCATCACCATGACAGGCATTGCAGCCCTTTTCGACAAAGATTTTAGCGCCCTTTTCCGCAGTCCCCGAACCCGGTGGAAGATTTGTGCCATCAGGCAAGATTGAAATATCCCAAGGCTTAATATCATTCTCGGTGATCGGCGCACCAAGATTTGGGTGATTGCCCAAACCATTGGTGTCATCCGCATGGGCGGATATGCAGATATTTGCGAGCAAAATGGCTGAGAGAGCAATGCTCTTAGACATAGACATGGCTGATCTCTCCCTTAGCGTTAATACCCCATGATGTCAGACTGTTATAATGCTGACTGTAGAAGGCTAATGTATTTTTAATTGGCTCCATGGTCTCACCACGTGCTTTAACAAAGTCGGCACGCAGAGGCTGGACATTACCACCATCATCAATTGCGCGTGAGGTGATCACTGCGGGCTGTCCATCCCATCGCCATGGAATGTGAAAGCGCGTAAAGGCCTTATGCATTGTCGGCCCTTGCACAGCGGCATCGGCCCATGATTTGCCACCATCAGCCGAAACCAGCACACGCTCGATGCGACCTGTACCCGAATAGGCGATACCAGAAATTTCATAATAGCCTGGACCATCGAGCTTCGCACCAAAGGACGGATGGGTGATGAAGGATTTCACTTCATTGATGAAGTAAAAACGATAGGCTTTATAATCTGGCAGAACAGGCGAATAATTCCGCTCTTCATAATAAGTCATCGCCGGTTGATCCGTAATCTTGAGGCGACGAATATATTTGATATTCATATTGCCTTCCCAACCTGGCAAGAGCAGGCGCAATGGGAAGCCTTGTTCCGCCATCAAACGCTCACCATTTTGGTACATGACGAGAATTGCGTCATCGAGCGCTTTTTTCAGTGGGATGGAACGTGTGATGGCAGCAGTGTCCGCGCCTTCCGCAATCATCCACACGGCCTTTGGATCAACACCAACTTCTTCAAGCAATGTTGAGAGCAAAACACCCGTCCATTCGGAATTTGAGACGAGGCCATGTAATTGTTGCAAATTGGCTTGCACCGGTTCTTTGGAGAACATGGGTGAGGAATTACCACCACATTCCACAAAGGTTTGGCGCGTCACCATGGGATAGCGCATTAATTTATCCATAGTGAAAACTTTGGGATTTTTCACCATGCCGTGGATCACAAATTTATGCTGATCCGGATCAATGTCGGGAATACCATTGTGCAAAATCGTAAAGTGCAAATGGCTTGGTGTAATCGTGCCATTAAGCATATGGAGAGGGGCGCGCGCATGTTGTGTACGTGGCTCTCCATTTGGATTTGACAGAGTCCGCACAGTGTTCTTTTCATATTTTGTGCGCCGACCAATTGGCTCAACTGTCGTGCCTTGATATCGGCTCCATTCCGGCTCTTTAAGCGGCTCGGCACCAGCACCCGTTGTGCCCGCACCAAAACCAACACCAGCCGCACCTGCCATAACAAGACCACGGCCCAGCAAAGCACGGCGATGCAAAAGGCCGTTACCCGCTACGACATCATCTTGGGCAAAATGGCGCGTGCCGCCCCCTTTAATGAGCTTGCTCATTGAATCCTCCCAAACATGCGTCTTATTTGTGAATGACGCTATGCCTATCGTGGAACGAGTCTGAGCCGCTGTCTAGAGCTGGAGCGCATATGAGGCAAAATTATTTGATCTCTACACAAGACCAATCATTGAACGCGCCTCTGAAGGCGATGCAATTTGCCCGCCCATATCCTCAATGATACCACGCACCTTAGCAACTTGCTCGGCATTGCTTTTAGCTAAGACGCCCCTTGAGATATACACGCCATCCTCAAGTCCGACACGCACATGACCACCCGCCAAATAGCTTTGCGCAGCCATTGTGAACATGGTCTTGCCGATGCCAATGGCCGTGAAATGCGCATCTGCGGGCAGGTGGGCGCGGGCATAGAGCACTGTCTCAGGGCTAGGTTGAAAACCATAATTCACACCCATCACAAATGAGGTGAGCAATGGTCCTTTTAATGTGCCGTCTTTGACCAGATCATGCATGAGCGCAATATCGCCGGAGTCAAAAAGCTCAATCTCAGGTTTTACGCCAGCGGCGCTAATCACTTTTGCCATGCGCCTAACGTTAGCGGGTGTGTTGATAACGACTTGAGCACCTGAATTCATCGTGTTGAGATCAAGCGTACAAATATCTGGTTTTAGCCGCGCAATATGCTCAACGCGCTGTTCAGGGGGGAGTAATGTCGTGCCTTCCGCATAGATTTTGGGATCATCATGGGAGGGAACAAAACGACCACCCGGACCTGTCGTAATGTTGAGGATCAATTGTTTATTGCGTGATCTGATACGCGCAACAACATCTTCATAAAGGGCGATATCCATAGAAGGTTTGCCCGTCTGTGGATCTCGCACATGGATATGGACAATCGCTGCACCTTCCTCTGCCGCACCCAAGCAGGCCTCAGCAATTTGCTCGGGCGTGATGGGCAAATGTGGGGTTTGTTCAGGCAAAGTCAGATTACCCGTCACCGCACATGTGATAAAAACTTTTGGCAGGGGATGGCGCATTGAATTGTCTTTCTAGTGTAACGCTGCTTTCAGCAAGCTTTCATCAATATATTTTTCAGGGTCAGTTAAAGTCTTTTTGGGCTCGGCATAGGTTGAACGCAATTTGAGAACCGCTTTCATGCCCTCGCGATTGATCACGAGATCTCTGTAAATGCCTGATGTGGGATCAAGCAAGGCGGTATAGGCTTTTTCTGCCGATGGCCGTTCCATGCCCTTCATGTTTTTCATGAGAATTGCCAGAGCCTCTTCCTTATGTGCGGGGTCATAAAGCCATGCAACACTGGCATGAAAAGCACGAATAAAATGCTTGATATCGTCGGACTTTGCTTTGGCTGTTGTGCGAGTTGTCGCACCGACAATGCCTTGATAAGCACCAAGCACATCCGTCACGCGAAGCAAGCGCTTAAAACCTTTGGCTTCGGCCGCAAGATCAAGGGGCGTGTTGAGCAGGGTCGCTGTTTGCTCGCCCTTAACGAGAGCTTCAAGACGTTGCGCGCCACCACCCACTTTCACCCAAGTGACATCTTTGTCGCTGATTGAGTGACGTTGCAAGACATCGCGTAGCACAAAGGCAAATCCAGTTGTCATTGCGTCAACGGATAGAGTTTTGCCCTTTAGCTCATCTATTGATTGAATGGATGAGGCTGCCATAACATTGAGAAGGCCATTGTCGACGCCAAAGAGAGAGACAAAATCCGCTGGCCCACCAAGATCAACTTCACCCTGTCCCTCATCATAGGCAATGATATTATCAACGGAGGTGAGTGCAAGATCATAGTGTCCGTTATGAAGATTTTTGGCCATTTCTGTTGAATTGGGCGTAATGTCTAGAACAACATCTATTTTGTCATTGCCAAAGAGCCCTTTGTCTTGCCCAACCCAAAATGGCCAATTTGACGCACCAGCAAAAGCGACGACCTTAAATGAATCTGCCATCGCGGCGCTTTGCGCGAGCAAGGGCATCACTACTGCGCATGACAGCGCAAAATGTTTTATGCGTTTATCCATCTTTCCCCCCTAGCCACGTTGCATACCCCAACGTCGTATCGTTTTGGCTTCAATAAATCGGAAGATCACACCTTCAACCAACAGGCCAACGCCCATCACTGTCAAAAGCCCAGCAAAGACTGACGCCGTATCAAGCGTGTTACGATTTTCGAAAATATACCAACCCAAACCGCCTTGGCCCGATGACACGCCAAAGACGAGTTCGGCTGCAATTAATGTGCGCCATGCAAAGGCCCAACCAATTTTTAGACCCGCCAAAATGGCTGGAAAAGCGGCGGGGATCAGAATACCCGTTACAAATCGAAGGCCAGTAAGACCAAAGGTGCGGCCAGCCATGCGCAATGTTTCTGACACCGATAAAAAGCCAGAATGCATATTGAGCGCAACCGCCCATAACACCGAATGGATAATGACAAATACGAGTGATGGACGGCCCAAACCAAACCACAATAATGCCAAAGGCAAAAGCGCAATCGCGGGCAGGGGATTAAACATGGCAGTGAGTGTTGATAAAATATCCGTGCCTATGCGCGTCGTCACTGCCAGCGATGTTAAAATGGCAGCAACGAATAAACCAAGCGCATAACCCACAATGAGTGTTTGAAGTGTAATGCTCAGACGCAAGGGAATAATGCCGCTGACCATTCCATCCCAAAGGGCTGTGATCGTGTCAAAAAATGTTGGGAATGACAAAGGATTTTGCAGCCAACGCGCATAAAACTCCCATGCACAGGCAATGACCAGCAAGATCAGAACACGGCGCACCCATGCGTGATTGACAATACGCTCACCTATGCTGAGCTTTTTCGCGACATCACCCAGTGCTTTGGGCATGGTGACGTGACGTTCAAATTCAGGACGACGTGTCATGAATGTCCTCCCGCAATATCAGCATCATCAAACAACATAGAGGAAATACGTTTGGCGAGTGATTGAAACGCCTCTGTTTCGCGCATGGTGTGATCGAGGTGATGACAATGCACTTCGGCGCGTACCTGACCGGGGTGGGGTGAGAGAACGACTATGCGTGAGCCCACAACAAGTGCTTCCTCGATGGAATGTGTTACAAAGACGAGAGTGAATTGCGTATCATTCCACAGTGATAAGAGCTCGTCTTGCATTTTGCGCCGCGTCAACGCATCAAGCGCAGCATAGGGTTCATCCATCAGCAGGACATCGGGACGCATTGCCATGGCGCGGGCAATGGCGACACGTTGCTTCATCCCACCTGAGAGCATATGAGGATAGACATCACAAAATTTGATGAGATTAACTTTGCTAATCGCATCACGCGCGCGTGCTAACGCGTCATCCTGCGCAACACCATTGACAAGCATGGGATAGGCCACATTATGCAGCACAGTTTTCCACGGCAATAATTGATCAAATTCCTGAAACACCATCATGCGATCAGGGCCGGGATGGGTGATGACGCGCTCTTTGAGGCGAATATCACCTTCAACGGGCGCATGAAATCCAGCTATTGATTTCAGCAATGTCGATTTGCCGCAACCTGAAGGCCCCAGCAAAACCAAACGATCACCTGCATCAATTTGAAAACTCACCTGATAGGTCGCGGTGACCAAATGATCGGGCGTTTTATATTGCAATGTCACGCCATTCACACTGACAAGCGCAGGTGTGGGCTTTGCCATGTCGGCTGTCATATCAAGGGGCATAAAATCTCGCGCAAAAAAGGGGCCGCATGAGGCGGCCCACACTCCTCAGATCAATTGCTTTTTGTTTCAGCAATCACAGGCAAAAACACATCTTTGAAAGAGGTCGGTATGTTTTTAAGGCCACCCACGCGCCCCATAAAATCAGCGACTGTTTTCACGCCATAGACAGAGACGCCAAAATCATCAGGCATTGTTTTGAGCATGGCCGTTGTTTTGGCAACATCCAGTGTTTTGGAAGGTTCAACCTTCAGATAAATCTCAGCCGCTTTTTGAGGCTCGTTTTTAATCATGTTTGAGGCTTCCGTAATAGCCTTGACCATCACCTCTGCCATTTTGGGATTAGCATCAATCCATTTCTTTGTCGCACCTAAAGCCAAAAATGTTGAGCGTCCGCCAAAGGCATCTTCAGATGACGCGATCTGATGAGCTTTGCCGCTCTCAAGTGCCAATTGTGTAAATGGCGGGGACGCAAAATAAGCCTTCACTTCCGTTCCACCGCTGATGATGGCAGATAAAGACTCAGGGTGAGGTAGGGCCACCACTTGTGGTTTGAGCTTGTCTTGTTGGCCAAGACCGAATGTTTTTTCGGCAATCATTTGCAACGCATACATTTGCGGTGAGACTAATGCAGGCATTGAAATTTTATCTGTGGGCTCCAAATCTTTCAGACTTTTGGCATTGTCTTTATTGGTCACCAAAATCAGAGGGCTTGAGTTCACACCCGCTATGCCAAAGACCTGTTGGGGCGTGTTGCGCGCTTTATCCCACGCAATAAGCATGGCGGGAACACCATAAACACCCATATCAACTGAGCCCGATAATACCGCGTCTTGCATCGCGGCGGAGCCAGAAAAACGTTGATATGTGGTCTTGACATCAAGACCAGCTTCTTTGGCATATTTTTCAACCAAATGTTGATCATCAACAATAAACATTGGCAAAAAGCCAATGCCAAAACCAATGCCAATTTTAACGTCGGTTTGCGCGAGTGTTGTGTGCACACCCGCAATCAACAATGCCGTTGCTAAAATGCTGCGTTTGACTATCTGTTTCATTCGTTCCTCCTATGTGCGCACAAGTGGCATGCTCAACACAACAATGACCGGTTTGTTTGTTTTATTTTTCAATGCGCGTGGTTCATCTGGCGCAATCCGGCACGTATCAAGTGGATGAAGTGTAACCTCACCCTCCGCTGTTTCAACTGTTAATTCGCCCTCAATCACCAGATAAAATTTTTCGACCGATGAGGCCGTAAGGCTCGTATGCCCGCCTGGTAAAATCTGACTCATCCCCATCCACATCTGATCGGAGGGGCCAGCCTCTTTGCCCTGCAAATAAAGACAGCGCATATCATAATGCTCGGGCGGAAAATAATGTGGTGCGTCAGACAGGCGCGTTATGTTCATGTGCGCCTCGGATCAAAAATAAGCCGATCACGTGATGAACCAAGCACAGCCTCATAGGCTTTTTTCGCATCTTTGAAGGCATAAATGGCGTGCTCGTGAATAGGGAAGGGCTTAAGATATCCATCACGGAAGCCATCACTGAGTTCGGCAAGCACATGGCCCGTTTCAACGGAATTGAGCGCAAGCGAGTCAATGCCCACATAAGTATGTCGTCCACGATAAAATTCGAACATATTAAATTGCACGATTTTATTGACGGCCGAGATGATGATCTGTTTGCCCAAAATGGCTGTCGCTTTATGCGCATCGTCATAATATGGATCACCGACAGTGTTATAAACAATAGAGGCGCCCTTACCATTTGTCAGTGCACGCACTTGTCCCGCAACATCGCCTTGTGCGGAATTGACAATCTCAATGGGCTTACAGCTATGCCCCGCATAGGGCTCATCTTTGCGTACCACGCCAATCACACGCGCCCCGCGCCATGTAGCAATTTGCGCTGCGGCCTGACCAACCTTGCCATTGACACCCATAATTAAAACAACATCATCCTTTGTGGGCATGCCCGTGCGGCGAAAACCTTCGGTGGCCGTCACAAAAGGCACACCAATGCCCGCCGCTTCATTAAGGGTCATATGATCAGGCTTTGGCACAACCGCCGCCGCTTCAACAACAAGATGAGACGCATGTGTGCCATCGCGACGAATGCCCAGATCGCCTGACGATCCAAAGACAGCCTTGCCAATCATCTCTTTGGGCCCGTCAATGATGATGCCTGCGTAATCGCGCCCAGGTGTGCGCGGGAAGACCGCATAAGGCATCATGCCAATGGCTGCTTTGACATCGGAGGGATTAATCGCTGCAGCATGAATCTCAATTAGCACATCATCAGGCCCACGCTCGAGCGTGCGTTGTTCAATATGCGGCACAATGGCAGACGCATCTGCTGCTTTTTCATGTAAGCGCAAACAGGTCGCAATAATTTTTTGAGTCATCTTATTTCCCTTTAGAGCGCACGCCCGCCATCAACAATGATGAGCGAGCCTGTTGAATAGGTCAGATGCGTGGCACAAGCGACAATGGCGCGTGCGACATCATCGGGTGTGGCTACGCGTTTAAGCGGTGTTGTGGCAGCAGTTTTGGCGTTGAATTCAGCGCCGCGTCCGGGCACAAAACCCGTATCAACAACACCAGGGGACACCGCCATCACGCGGACCTGAGGCGCCAAAACACGGGCGAGCGATTTGGTCATGACATCAACCGCCGCTTTTGTTGCGCCATAGACGATGCTTGAGCCATTGCCATTCAGCGCTGCAATTGATGATACAGAGACAATGAGACCATCACCGGAGTCTTTGAGCAAGGGCGCAAAGGCACGCACAGCCGCATATTGACCGCGCCAATTAACAACGAACATATCGTCAATTAATTCATCCGTCAGTGCATCGAGATCCCCATGAGGGATAGGTTTAGTATAGCCTGCCGTATTCACCAATATCGCACATGATCCATAATGCGCTTTAACCTGATCACGCAATGCAATCAGCGTGTCTGTTTTGGCGACATCAGCGGGCAGAGCCAGATGGTTTGATCCACTAAGAGTTTTTAAAAACTCATGTGCCGCGGCAGCCCGTTCTGCATTAGGACGATGGGTGATGACGACATGGGCACCTAATTCCGCCATCATGCGTGCGGTGGCTTGTCCAATACCACCCGCACCACCAATGATTACGGCAACTTTATCTTTCAAATCCATAACACACTCTATTTGATTGGGGGCTGAGGGAGGCTCGCTTCGCCTTCTTCCATCATAAAGCGGTAATCAAGCTTATACCATGGGCCCGACACATCGGGAGCAGGTGGGTTGTCACTGTGTTTTTTATAATCACCCACCAAGGCGCGTGTCACACCAAACACCACATCACTATCGAGATATTGATCATCATCGACAAAGATTTGTGTGACCAATGTTTTATAGCCTTTTTTATAAAGCAAAAAATGCAAATGAGCGGGGCGATAGGGATGGCGGTGTTGTGCGCGCAGCATATCGCCAGTTGCGGTATCAACGGGAATAGGATAGCCCGCAGGCTTGGTTGAGCGAAAAGAAAAATGACCATTCGCATCTGTAAAAAATTTGCCGCGCAAATTCATCTCGGCTTGATTGGGATCTTGATTTTCATAAAGACCCACGGGTGATGAATGCCAGACATCAACCTCAACACCTTCAAGTGGCTTGCCATGCTTATCCACGACATGAAGATCAGCAAATAAGGCTTCCCCTGGTGTGGGTGAGCGCACTATAGACCCACCTGATGGTGTAATGGGTGACTGCATTCGCCAAAATGGACCAAGCAAGGCCGCTGCCGTTTCAGTGGCACCACTTTGTCCATTATTCATCAGGCATATAAGAGTTGAAATGCCCAAGGCATCACAAAACAGCACCGCCTCATTATGGCTGTCATTGGTATAGGTGCCAATGCTGTTGAGAATCTCCAAACCTTTTTCATATTCTTTTTCAGTCAATTTCACTTCACGCAAAAATGCATGGATGTGACGAACAAAAGCTTGAGCAACCTCGCGCCGTCTTTGATCCTTATCGCCCGCCATGGCGTGCAGCACGGCTTTGGTGACATCATCTTCATTTTCAATAATCAAGTTGAACTCCCCACATCGCTCTTATGTGATTTGCCTCAGGCTAACCCATGCCATCCCAAGGGTCGAGAGTTGAATGATGTTGCACCGCAGCAAATATAAGGGGTTAAGTGCGTTCTCCCCATATTTGACAAACACTTCAGAACAATCAAACCTCTGCCCATATAAACTAAAGGGGAAGATCAATGCCAAAATTGCGGGTCAATGGTCAGACGCATCAGGTCAATGTGGCGGATGATACGCCTTTGCTTTTTGTCTTGCGTAATGATTTGCAACTCAATGGCCCCAAATTTGGCTGCGGTATGTCGCAATGTGGTGCGTGCACTGTGATTGTTGATGGTCAGGCAATCCGCTCCTGTGTCACAGCAGTGGGAACTGTCGTCGGGCAAGAGATCACCACACTTGAAGGTATCGGCACTCCTGAAAAACCTCATCCTCTGCAAAAGGCTTTTTTGGAGGAGCAGGCTGCTCAATGCGGCTATTGCACAAATTCCATGATTATGAAGGCCAAGACATTGCTTGATAGTCATCCTCATCCCACAGAGGCGCAAGTGCGTTCGGCGATGGATGGACATTTATGTCGCTGTGGCGCGCATAATCGCATCATTCGCGCCATCATGCGTGCCGCACATCATTGAGGGAATGGACATGAATAA
>Ga0164297_10003307_pt1 | contig 15104 bp, 10 predicted proteins | sample GEODES058metaG_FD_113539 | JGI IMG/M metagenome (GOLD analysis project Ga0164297, IMG submission 113539) | Dystrophic lake water microbial communities from Trout Bog Lake, Wisconsin, USA - GEODES058 metaG | ecosystem: Environmental > Aquatic > Freshwater > Lake | place: USA: Trout Bog Lake...
ATTGTTACAGTTAAGTTAAACGGACTTCCAATACCGGTAGCAACACCATTATAATTCAATGGAAAAGTATTAGTAAATCCATCAGTTTTATACGAAATATCATCTAAATCATATACAGAAGTTACACCTGATAATGGTGTACCGTTAGCATAAAAATAATTGTTAGCAAAAATATTTAATGTATTAACTGTATTTGAATTTATATTTGAAAGAGAATTTAATACTGTAGCACTTAATGTTCCTGTTGACGGATTAAATGTTAATTTTGTACTACTTGTTCCAGTTGATGTGTTGCCGATTCCTGTTACCCATAAAGGATAATAGGTAGCATTAGTTGTGGTGTTATCTGATGGAGCTGCTATAGAACCTGTTGGTCCGGTGGCTCCAGTAGGTCCTGTTGGTCCTAAAGGTCCAGTAGCACCAGTAGCGCCTACTAGTCCACTATTAGGTCCTGTCCATGTTCCGGAAGAATCGATAACGTTTGTATTTCCAACGGTCAAACCGTTTTTGATTACAAAGTAAGAAGAATTTGCTAAAGCCATGGTTCACTTTCCCCAAGGTTATTATTGTTATTTTATATTTATGCCGGGTAATATTTACTTAACCAATTTAAATCTTCTCTTTGTTCATTCTTTTCATACCAACCATCACCATTATAAACATTTAAAACTGATTGAAAATATTCTTCGTATTTTTGTGCTACTACATCCAGACTAAAATTATTCATAGCAAAATCTCGGCAGGCTTGCGGATTAATTTTGTCAATGTTTTTTGCTGCCCATGTAAAATGTTCAAATGTTCTGCAACGATAACCAGTTACACCGTGGATATTATTCTCTGTGAATGAACCCCAATCAGTTGTGATTGTTGGTGTACCAGAAAATAAACATTCTACCTGAACACCACCAAAAGGTTCATTATAGAGTGATGCTACGAAGGCGCCTTTAGCACGGGACATTAACTGTTTTCTTGTTTCAACGTCAGCATAACCAATTTCGGTAACATGAGCCGGAGTTTCTTTGTATCCCATATCTTTTAAACTTTCTTGGCCAGCGATAATGAGTTTAGCTCCAATTGCTTCGGTTGCTTGTACGGCAATATTAACACCTTTACCCTCATACACTCTACCGAGAAATAAAAAATAATCTTCCTTTTTTTCTGGTGTAAATTCAAAATCTTCAGGCATAAAATAATTTTGTATGATACAATCATACCAATCTTCGTTACAAGTACCTACAGAATGTAAGCCATAGTATGCTGAATGGATGGAATAACTTTCAAATATTTTGAATCTGGCAAAATGTCCGTTTGCATACCCAATTCCTGGTTCAACACAAATCATATCAGGATGTGCATCGCAAATTGGTTTATGTCCTGCTCCCCAAAAAGGTAACAAAAATTCATTTTTACCTTTACGTTTACCTATTTCTTCAATAGCGTTTTTGTTAAAGGTTCTATATGCAAAATCATTGGTATCAAACTTAAAGAATTTTTTATGATGGTCATGGTCACCATATGTTTGAGCCCATTCATCTAATGATAATACGGGAACGTGCTCTGCGTATGGAGGGTTAGAATCTTCACGGCCATAATGGTAAATTTTATGACCACGTTCACCCATCATTTTACAGAATTTCCAAACTTTTGCGGTATATGCACAATGAAAGAATTCTGGTTTTGTACTAGTATGTTGCAATCCCAAAACATGGAACACAAATTTATTACTCATTATTCATCTTTTTATTTTGCCAATATAATCTTCTTGATTCTGCCATTTTTTTTGTTTCTTCAGAATGAATAATTATTTGTCTACTTCTAGCTTGTTTAATTTTTTCACAAGTTTCCATGGAAAAATTTTGATGGAAATAACAACATTCACCCTTCATAACGACCTCACTTAAATTATAAATTTACTACGTTAAACTAATTCCTGTCCTGTATACTATATAGTTTGTAGAACTTACACTTGCTGGATTTGCCACCAAATATACGGTGTTAGAACTGATATAAGCATCAAATGTAGCTAATGGAGTATTTGTATAAACTTCACCGTATTGTGCTAACCATGCAGTTGTTGTGTTGGCAGTTAACAACAATTCAATGATGTGATAGTTACTACCTTGTGTTGCTTGAACCATGTACTTAGCAGAACGATATGTCGTAGTAGTGAAACTATCAATATTGGTCTGTGCTGTTGTTGCTGATGAGGCATTTAAAACAGATTGACTAACTGTACTCGATGAAGAACTAGTTACTGTTGCAGTTGTTTGTGTAACAACGTTGAATGTTGGAGATGCAGTTGTTCTTAAATCTTGTGGGGTAGATAAAGTAACGGTGCTACCACTTATTGATGCTGTTACACCATTGCTACTAGAGAATGTTAATGTACCACCACCTGATACTGAACCAGAACCTGATGTACCTGTCAAGTTGATTGTAGTTGATACAGAAGTATTAGATGCTAAAGTTATACGACCATAAGTATCAACAGTTAATACTGGTATCTGTGTTGAACCACCGTATGTACCTGATGTTACACCAGATGTTGGGAATCTAGAAGTACTTATTGTTCCTGTACTAATATTGCTAGCATTAACGGAACTTGCAGCAGAGTTAGCGGCAGTATATGCTAAGTTAGCTTGACTAAAGGCTGCCTGTGCTAATATATTGGCTGCATTTGCTTGGTTAAATGCCGATTGTGCCAAAACGTTAGCAGAGTTTGCTTGGTTATAAGCAGACTGACTGAATGTAGCATTAGAACTAATCCAAGTGTTTTGTGTTGTATCAACACCTTGAATAACGATTGTGTTAGAAGAAGCCGTATTGGCCTGATTGTATGCTGATTGTGTTAGTGTACTAGTAGTGTTTGCTAAATTGTATGCTGATTGACTAAATGTTGCATTAGAACTAATCCAAGTATTTTGCGTAGCATCTACACCTTGGGTAACTACAGTATTAGATGAAGCAGTATTAGCCTGATTAAATGCTGCTTGTGCTAGTACGTTTGCGGCATTTGCTTGATTGAAAGCAGATGTAGTGTATGTAAAAACATCAACACCATTTACTACTGCTGTATTTGCTATCAAATTACCTTTATGATATGAAGCATAAACGTTAGCATATACAAATGAAGGATCAGCAATATTAATTAAGTTATTAGATTGAACTTCTGGTGTATAACCTTGGAAAAAAATGTATTCTTTTAAATTAGGATCACGGAAAAGACCTGTGTGAGCATTGGCGCCATTATTATAGTGACCTATAAAACCAATATCTTGTACATCACTAACATAATTTCCAATACCCAAATAAATTAATGTATCATTTGCGGCAATAGAAGTGGTATCTAATGTTACAGAAGAACCGGACACAATTAAGTTACCTGATACGGTTAAATCATTTGTAACAGATACCGAACCTGATATTGTACCACCAGTTTTAGCATAATATGTTGCATCACCATAAGATTTTAAACCAGTATTTGCCTGGTCAACATACGCTTTCATAGCGGTGTTAGAAGCTACAACATATGAAGCCATGCCAGTATTAGCTTGGTCAACATACGCTTTCATAGCGGTGTTAGACGCATTTACATATGAAACCATACCTGTATTGGCTTGGTCTACATAAGCTTTCATGGCAGTATTAGTTGTTGATACTAGATTTGTTAAATATACGTTTGCATTATAAGCGTATGTGTTTACCGTATTTGCTAGACTATATGCTGATTGTGTGAATACATTTACTGTGTTAGCGAAAGCATAAGATGAATAAGAATAAGTGTTTACGGTATTAGAAGCATCGTAAGCGTTTTGTGCTAAAACATTGGCTGAGTTTGCTTGGTTATAAGCTGATTGAGTAAATACATTAACCGTGTTAGAAAAAGAATATGCGGAGAAGGCATATGTGTTAACTGTATTAGCAAAAGTATAAGCTGATTGTGCTAACACGTTAGCTGCATTAGCTTGGTTATAAGCTGATTGAGTAAATACGTTTACAGTATTAGCAAAAGCATATCCAGATTGTGCTACAGTATTGGCAGTATTTGCTTGAGTGTAAGCAGACTGTGTAAATACATTAACAGTATTTGCAAAAGCGTATGCTGATTGTGCATATGTATCACTACCACTTGGAATTGTATTGGCATAATCATAAGCGCTTTGTGCTATTGTAGTGGCTGTATTAGCTTGATTGAAAGCCAGTTGTGTAAAATCGAGTACATTAATACCAGATACAGTTAGGTTACTGACAACATTCACACCATATGTGTTTGCTCGTAAAACAATATTTTCATTGTTTGCACCACCAGCAAGAATTCGTGTTTCAAGTCCAGGTGTTGCTGAAGTGGTACCAATAACTAGATTACCACCTAACTGGCCGGTATTACCTTGTACATACAAATAACCATCTAAAGGGAAAAGAGCAGAAGCATTAACAGAATCGTATTGTTGCGATCCTTGTAAACCCATATCAATGTAGAATGTAGTGTCATCACCTACGTCAGCGGTTACAACATAATCAGCAGAACCATTTGGATTAATATTCTGAGCATTAATCTGTACATATGTTCCTGTATTACCTGTAAACTGACCAATTAAATTAGGTAAAGGTGTAAATGACCTTGTTGCCAAACCAGAATATATTGCATCAGTAACGATTAAATTATTTGCATAAACGTTGGCAGAACTAATATTTAAATCGCCAGTCATTGTATCGCCAGATTTTTTGACGAATGAACTGACTAATGATTCATTTAAACCAATCTGAATAGTTTTGGTAATTGTATTTGATAATACTGTAATAGAATTAGCGGCTGTGATGTTTAATGTATCATTTGGAGAACTAGCTAAAAGTAAAGAACCGTTAGCGTAGATATTAGAAAACGACAAACTGTTGGTAATAGCTGACAAACCACCAAAAGTATTCTTGTAATATAATTTACCATCAGCATAGTTGATAGCAAGCTCACCATTCGCCAAAAACGATGGTGTGTTACCTGATATTCCTGATTTCTTTAATACTAAGATTGTATTTGAAATTGCCATTTAATTAAAAACTTCCGCCGTCCTTTGTTATTTCCGGTTCTTTTGGTTCTTCAGGTACTTCAACAGTTTCTAATAATGAAACTTTATTTGCTTCATCAATTTTTTTACGTTTGGCAGGAGTTAATTGTAAGTAAGCAATTTTATCATTTAATTGTTTAATATCATCATTATATTTTTCATGTATCTGTTTAACTTCTTCACTATGTTTTTCATGTGTTTTTTGGTGTTCTGCTCGCTCTTTAACCAATTCATTTCTAAAAGTATCAACGTTATTCGCTAGATGTTTAACACTATCATATTCAGATTTTAAACTATTATAATTTAATAATCTAACATTCAATTCATTAATTGTATTTTTTGCTTCTTCTAAATCCACATTTAACTTATTAACATAAGAATCTTTATCATTGGCATTATTAAGTTTAACTGTTTCTAATTCATTTTTTAAATTATTAATAATATCAGTTAATTCTTCTACTTGTACCGAATGATTATTGATACTTTCTTCGGTTATTTTTGCATTTGCCTGTAAAGAAACGTTACGTAAAATTGCATCATTTAATGTATTTGATAAAATCTCAATATAATAATTTACATAATTATTACTCATTTCAAACCCCTATCATAAATTAATAAAAAAATATTTAGAAAGTGCCGCCATCCATTGTTGTTGTCCAAACTGGAACACCAGCATTAGTTACAGTTAGAATCTGATTTGACCATGTTTGGTCAGCACTACCAGCAGCGGCTGTAACACCTAAGTTACCTGTTCCGTTACCAAATGTAACACCGTTTGTTGTGATACTATTTAAGCCTGTACCACCAGAAGAAACTAATAATGGAGTACCTAATGTCAACGAAGCAATATTTGCATTAACAGAAACGCCTAACGATACAATATTTGCTACGCCTGATACACCAAGATTGACTACGTTTGCATTGGTGATACCAAGAGAATTAATGTTAGCAACACCAGATACAGTTAATGCTGAAATATTAGCAGTTACAACACCTAGTGAATTTAAATTTGCAACACCAGATACACCTAAAGTTGCAATGTTAGCAGTACCTATAGCAACAGAACCGTTTGCATTGACGGTCATTGCATCGGTAGCACCGTTGTTTACTACAAAATGAATTGCATTAGATGTTGTCGTACCAATCGCAATATCAGTATTTTGAGAATACAAATAAACGTTGTTTGCAGTACCTAATGCACTAGTTCCAACAAAACCTGGACCATTCATACCAAAGTCGCCGTAGAATGTTCCGTCACTAGAAATGCCTGTTGAAACAACAAAGTCTGCTGATGCTAATGTTCCGTTGTTAGCATTTTGAATAACAACTTGTTGATAGTTATTTGAGTTAGCAGCAAATGCAGCAAATGATCCTGAGGCTGCATACGTTAACGTACCAATATTAATTGAGTTAGCCTGGATGCTTGTGGCATTCATGAAAGTAGTATTAACTACTGCCATTGTTGTATTACCAAACGTAGAAAGGTTTGTTGCGTTAATTGAACCTACGTTTGTTACACTAGAAACATTCAATGTTGATAGGTTAGCACTACCTGTAACAAATAAATTTGCTGTGCTTACGTTAGATGAAATAATATTAGCACGTAAATTTGCTTGTGTTAGACTTGCGTATGATACTGTATTATTTGTTGGATCTGTTGCTAAATTCTTAAATACATAGAAGTCACCAGCATTTGTGCCTCCAGAACCTTCACGAATAATACCGTGGAATACGTTAGAACCTGCAACTGAAGGATTAATATTTGACTGGCCATAGAAACCAATATCAACTACGTCACCAACGGTGTTGTTTGCAGCTAATTTGATTAGTGAATCGTTTGTCTGAACTGTTGATGTATTAACAAATGTCTGTACACCTGTAACAATTAAGTTACCAGCAATAGTCAAGTCAGTAGAAATAGTTTGTGGGCCAACAGAAGTTGTATTAGAACGAACAACTGTATTATCAGTAGAAATAACTACGTTTGCGCCACCAGAACCGTTGGCGGTTTCAGTTGCAACGATACCTGTTCCGTCGCCTACAATTGAAAGTACGTTACCCGTTTGTAATGTGTTAGAACCTGTATTGCCTGAAATTACAATACTAGAAGAAATCGTATTGGTTGTTACAGAAAGGATGCGACCGTTTGCACCAATCTGTATTGTAGGAATACTTGTAGGATTACCGTAATAACCTGGAGTTAAACCAGCAATAGTATTTAAAGAAGCGTTTAATGTAACATTATTATTGCCTTGAAAATACTGTGCTGATGCAGTAATGTCACCACCAGAAATTTGGAAAGTGTTATTAGATACAGTAGCGATTGCTAAATTAGCAGTACCGTATAATTGACCAGCAAATGAACCATCGGAAGCACGTTTTACTAGTGTATTACCTGTATTAGCAGAAGTTGCATTATCAATCGTTTGTGTGTAAAGTAAACCACCAACGTTAACGACACCTGTTCCTGTCGAATTTCCTAGGAAAAGTGTGTTAGATAGATATGAGTAGGCTAATTCACCTGCTTTCAGTCCACTAGGTATTGTCGTGGTACTTGAGCGTTTTATCTGAATGATGGTATTAGAAGCTGCCATGGCTTATTTCCTTATTATTTTTATTATTATTCTATATTTATTAAAAAGTACCACCGTCTACGCCATTTAATGTTAATGGTAAATTACCTGCATTAGTGACAATAAAATTTGATGTATTTGCTTGATAAGAAATTACATCTCCATCTGCTAAACCAGTCAAATTTAAATCTGCTGCGTTATGAAGTCTGTTTGTTCCTGCACCAAGACCAGCTATAGTTGGTGGAGTAGGAGTACCAACTCTGACCTGTATAACCGCTGGAGGTGTGACCGTAACATTTGGCATTATCTTGATACTGAAGGAGAAACTTCAGCAATTCCTTCTAAAATTCTAGTAACATTATTGTTTTGGTCAGTAATTTTAGTGTCATACACCCAACGACCTGGAGGAATATTTGCTGTGTTTGCAGCTGATAGGCCTAAAATAATTGTACCTGTATTACTATTAATGATAGTTGAAAAAGAGGCTAAAGTATTTGCTGAGTAATATGACTTACGAATTTCGCTATTTGCAGTAAAGCCTACTAAATTATAAGCGTTGAGATATACATCATCAAGCGTAATTGATGTTGAAAATGTAGAACCTTGTTCAATGTATAGATTGGTGTAAGCAGCTGGCATTATTTCCTCTGTGAAATCTTTATCCTATTGGATATTTATGCCATTATTTTTTCTTCAATTCGTCAATTTCAGCTTTGAGTTCTTTGATTGCTTCAATTAACAAACCTACTATATTACCATAAGCAACAGAAAGAGTTTTGTTTTCATCTGTTCCTTCAAAAACAACTTCAGGTATTAATTGTTGAACTTCTTGAGCAATTACACCAAGACCACGTTGTCCGTCTTTATCGAATTTTACGCCACGCATTTGATTAACTATATCTAATGCACCTGTAATCGTTGTAATATTTGATTTGAGTCTTTTATCAGAAAAAGCAGTTATGTTATTTGATGCTGTAATATTACCTGTAACATTAAATGTTCCGCCGGTTGGTGTCCACGAATTATTATTTGCAGCTTGGCCAATATTGATATACGAATTTGGATTACTTGCATTATATGGAACATAACCTAAACTAGTAGATATTTGTCCTGCACTAATTGTACAATTTACTAAATTACCAGAAGAAGGAGTTCCAATATTTGGTGTTATTAATGTTGGAGAAATACTCAATACAGTATTACCCGTACCTGTTGTTGATACTGGTGATGTAGTTAAAGATTGTACACGACCAAAAGTATCCACAGTAAGAACTGGAATTGCAGTAACTGAACCATAAGAACCAGCAGTAACACCCGAAACAACAGGACTTATTGTAATTGTTTGTCCTGAAGCTGATGTAGTAATTACTGAAGTGTTGCTTGAATTTACATTTAAGGTTTGTGTGAGTAATGATATTGAACCTGTTCCTGTATTTCCTGAAATTGGTAAAGTTGTAGATATAGCAGTATTAGAAGCAGTTGTTACACGACCAGTAGCGTCAATTTGAAGAACAGGTATTTGTGTAGTGCTACCATAAGTATTAGCAGTTACACCAGAATTTGGAAGTCTGGCTGCTGGAATTGTTCCTGTTATCAAGTTGCTAGCATTTGCACTACTTGATAACAAAGATATATTAGATGCAATTTGACCTTGTATTGTTACTACGTTAGATGCAATTTGACTTTGTAAAGTAACCACATTGGCCGCAACAATTGTATTTGCGTAAGCTTTAGCGGTTGCAAGTGTCGTAGCATCATTTGCTTGCAAGAAGGTATTTGCTGTATCAGTATAAGCTTTAGCGGTTGCAAGTGTCGTAGCATCATTTGCTTGCAAGAAGGTATTTGCTGTATCGGTATATGCTTTTGCAGTTGCAAGTGTCGTAGCATCATTTGCTTGCAAGAAGGTATTTGCTGTATCAGTATAAGCTTTAGCGGTTGCAAGATTTGCTGACACTATCGTATTAGCATAAGTTTTTGATGATGCTAATGTTGTGGCATCATTCGCTTGTAAGAAGGTATTTGCAGTAGATAAAGCATATGAAGTAGATACATTAAATGTACTTGCATCTGTGCCTGATGTACTTAATTGTTCATTTGTTGTAATCTGGTTGTAGATACCGCTTTGTACATTTAAAATTGCCCATACATTAGATGATTGATTCCATTGAATGTATGAGTTAGCATCAGCGCCTTGATTAGGTATTGTGCCTGTTCTATAAACACCAAAATAAGAAGTTTGATTTGGGGTGGCAGCACTAACAATAAATTTGTTGGTATTATACACAGTTGAACCGGTAATTGTGAAATTACCACCAACAGTAAAGTTACCTGTTATTTGTCCTGAACCAGCAGTTAATGAACCACCAGTATTTAAATTGTTAGTAATGAAAAGATTTCCACCAACACCTAAATCATTTACTGTATTTGCAAGACCGCTTGCATAAAATTTAGAAGTAACTACACTATTTGCCTGTACGTTATTATTAATCCATACATTGCCAGTAGAAACAATATTTGCAGTAGAAATATTATTAGTTACAAACAAAGAAGCTGTGTTAATAGAAGTATTTGCTTGGAGTGTATTAGTAATTATTGAAGCTGCGTTAACAACAGAAGTATTGACACTTACGTTTGCTTGTAATGTATTAGTCCAAGTACCATTTGTAACAACCATCTGAGCAGTATTAACACTTGTGTTTGCTTGAAGTGTATTGGTCCAAGTTCCATTTGTAACAACCATTTGAGCAGTATTAACACCAGAATTTGCTTGAGCAAAATTCATGTATCCTGTGCTTACTACATTTAATATAGTAGTTTTAACATTATCAAAAGCAACTAATGTGTTTGCATAAACGCCATTGGCTGTTGTTATATTTGTATTAGATGTAATTGCATTTGCATAAACATTGCCTGTAACAGTCAATAATGAAGTATTGACACCAGAATTTGCTTGTACAGCATTAACAAAAGTATTACCAAAACCTACAATAGAACCAATAACGTATACGTTGCCTTCAACAGTTTGATGAGTAACTGAAAAATTATTTTGTACTGTTAAATTACCAGTCACCAAAGCATCATTTGAAAAAGTAGCAAAACCTTTTGTATTTGACGAACCTAATATTACTATATTACCTTGTATATTCGCATTGTTAGCTACATATAAACCTGTGTTTGCACCCATCAAAGCAACATTACCACTAGCATACATCGATAATTGAGTATTTGTTAAAGCTACATTACCACCAACAGTTAAATTATTATCTATTAGTGTAGATGAACCAGAACCTACCGAATGTAATGTTCCGTAAAATAATGCAGTTGCATTAACTTGTAAACCTGTTGTAGGGTCATTTAAATATAAAGTACCTGTTGGCTTAACATAATTGTTTGCCGCTATATCATTGTTTTCTTTAGTTAAAGCATTGGTCGTAACAATCCAATCACCAAAAGTATTAGCAGTACTTAATAGGGAGTATACGTTAGACATTTGTACCTTTGTTTAATAGTTGTATCATCATAGATTTAATTTCTTGTAAGTCGCTTTTAACTTCATTAATCTCTGATTTTACTTTATTTATTTCTTCTTTTTGGGTCTGTAATAAACGAGCTTTACTATAATAATCATTTTTAGCTTGCTCATCAGTATTCATGAGAGCCATACTGTGAATGTCTCTTACAAAAGGACTATCATTTACTTTAACTAACATATTAGATGCCTGTTCCTGGTGGTAATGCCAAAGCTCGTAAGTTGGTTAAGTATGGAGGATCCGTAGGATCACTTGAAGCTAACACAACTTTGATTGCAAACTGGCTGAATTGAGTATATGTTGTGCCTGAATTACTTACATACGATATATTATTGTTCGCACCTTGTAGATAAGCACCAGGAGCAAATTCATATTCAATTAAATCAGTTGGTGATTGTGAATTTTTGGTAACATTAGTTACCGGTGTCATCAACTGCCAATAACCATCTTCAAAGTTTTGTCCATCATTACGATTTAATATTTTATAATAAACAAAAATACCGTTGTTAATAGAATTGTATGCAGTAATGAATACTCTCAAATCGCCGGAGTCATTTCCAGGCGTTAGGATAACTTTCTTAGTAAAATATTTAGCAAAAGAGTTACCGCCCTTAGATGATGTTTCGCCATAAACAATAACATTTGCACCACTACCTGGAGTTGTATTTGCATCTGCAATTGTTATTTTTGGTGTTTTAATATAACCAGAACCAGGACCTATAACATAAACTGAACTGATAGCGCCTGTTGCATTAGCAGTAAATCCTAATGTTGCCTGAGTACCGCCAACCATATCAGGAGCACTTACTGATACACCAGTTGTTGTTACATTATATCCAGAACCGCCAGCAACAATTGATATAATGTTATTGCTCATTGGCATATTGTTAATCAAATATCTTGTGCTATACAAACTCACAGCATCATCAGAGATAATAGGACTTACATTAGGATCATTAGAAGTTAAAGAAGCAAATAACGAAAATGAATTACTTGAAGCTCTATTTAAAACTCTTTCACCTAAACCATCATTTAATGAAATATCATCTGATGTTGGAGAACCAAACTTACCTGGACTAATTTGTTGTACTGATGTAGTTGTATTTGTACTTGCTAGTGTAGCTTGGTACGAATAATTGATGTTTGTACCAGTAGGTATAAAATCTGTTGTTGTGACATTGATTGCATCAACCACTCTATTGAAAGAATGATTTCCTCTTAAGTTAGATATACTATTTGGATTCAACTTATGCATAATGTCATCATTAGTCAATTTTCTATATGGTAAATTTTGCGGCACAACAAACGGAATATTAGGCGTTTGTGTTATATCAAATACGCATCTATCTATTACAAACATTAAATCAGATGTTTGGTCTGCTGTCCATGTAATGGAGTTTTGTGATTCAAATAACGCACCAACATACGGTGCAGTACCAATTTTAGATGGTGTAGTTGGATTTGCATCTGTTGGATTAACTTTTGCAGTAGAAGGAACAGCAATTTGATTTTGTTTTGCATAATATAACTGATAATCAGCAGAAGAAGATTTAACTATAAATGCATATAACACACCAGGCTGAATATAAACTGGTGCATCAAACATAAATTCAGTATATGTTGTTGAGTCCAAATAATGTGGATTTGAAGAAGTTAATACTTGATTTGGAAATAAAGTTACAGTAGAATAGTCTAATATTTTACCATCTGGATATCCATTTAATGTACCAACAATAGATATTGTAATAGGAATATTATTTGATGGCTTAGAATAGAAAAATAATTTAAGAGAATTTAAAAATATACCGTTTGGATAATTATCTTTGTTGACAATAAAGGATTGTGCTAAAGGATCATATGGCGAAATGGTTGTGATTGAACTAATCAATACTTGGCTTTGTTGATTTACTTGCGTAAATGAACCTGCGGCCGCATCAACAGATGGAGAAAAATTTAATTTTTGTGATGTAGTTGATAAACCAGATGCGGTAAATGTTGCTTCTGAATATGTCGTTGCAGTTGTTGGATCAGTTGCGACTGTTCTATTATCAATACGAAATACTCTTTGGCCAGTTTGAAATGTACTTGACGGTACATTGAAAATACCAACAAACTGACCAGCTTCATCAGTTGTTAAAGCAACTGGAGAACCTGCAGCAATAGCTGAAGGTATGTTTGCAATTTGACCTTGAATATCATATTGAGAAGTGATAAGGCCTTCTTGTGAGTTATAACCCATTGAAACATTCACTGGCGTATTTAACGTAACAATTTTATTGACGTTATCATAAGCTGAAATAGTTGCTGTATAAGTGTAAAGACTAGAATATGTTAATGTTGTCATTTATTTTTTCCAATAACCTTGTTTATTTATGGTCAATTAAGTTAGCTATTTTACCAACCAATTTAAATACTGTTTTTGTAATAGCCTTAAAGATTGGATGAGAATCATCTTTTAGGATAGTAGCAAAAAACTTATTCAACACTTTAACATTTAATTTACCAAACAAATTAATGAATATATGCGAACCATAAACTAAATCAATTCCATTTAATGTATATTCAGCAATTAAATTCATAGCTTCTTCATGTGTTAAGAAACCTTGCTCAATACCTAATCTCAATAAAGAACCGTCACGAATAATTGAATGTGTTCCGTAACCATTTACTGTGTAAGTATGGTCACCATCTAACCACAAGTTATAGACGAGTTGACCTGTAGCCGAAATAATTGTTACAGGTTTAATTGTGCCTTCAATCTTTAAGAATGGATATACAATATCATTGTATTCAGAAGAAACTGAACATAATTTTCCATCAATATACAATGGATGGTTAATTGTTGCAAATGGAGTTGTGTTTGCATCAGGTGAATATAAAGATTTTAGCAATGTATCAGGAAGATATTCAACGTAAAGAACTTTATTTGTTTTTGTTCTATCAGCATTTTTAACTAAGTCACCAATTTGTATTTCAGAAATTCTCTTAAATGTTCCGTCAGCCATTTCAACTACGGTACTTCCAGTAAAGCAACCACCGCCACCTCCGCCACCGCCTGACGGCGCAGGAGGTGGTGGAACATATGTTGCGGATTGGTTGACTTGATAAATGTATTTTGATGTCACGGTAATTGTAGAACCAACATAGAAGTTTGCATTTGAAGATGCGGATTGGCCTAATTTCAATTGTGTTACGCCAGTAAACCATGCACCACCTAATGGCAATACTGTTTCAGTAGATATACCTGTACCTGTATTTGCACCGTTAACATAATTTAACGGATGTATTGTATCAAATACAAGATTTCCATTTGGATCAGTAATTGTTACAGCAACACCAGATGTTGTTGTACCAGAACTAGATGCAGAAATACCTAAGTTCCATGGATTAGATTGACCAGTAAATGTATGATTAGAAACTGTAGCACTTGTTGTTGTTGAAGTAGCAATCGTAGTACCATTGGCTGCAACACTTACGTTTCCTGAACCTGCAACAGTAATTGTATACGAACCGGTGTTTGCAAAAACAACAGGAAATACAACATTGTAAGCCGTACTATTGTTTTGGTCACCCCAAATACCATATTGATTTAAGAATGAACTGTAACCACCAACAGCAGGCATTACAAAGTATTGTGTAACTGTGTTTGAATTTAATACGTTTGCATAACCACCACCAACGCCACCAATTGTATCAGATTGATTCAAGGAGATGATAGCACTCGAAGCTAACGAACCTTGTGCAGTATTACCTGAACTTAAATAGTTACCATTTGAATCAAATGTAGCGTTTTGTAATACAGTTGAACCTACTGTGCCTGGAGCATTAACAATGTTAGAAACATACAATCGACATGATTTACCGTCTGGATAATTGTATAAAGAAACTACACGAGCGATTGGATAAAATTGACCAGCACTTGCAACATAAAAGCCTAC
>Ga0164297_10003309_pt1 | contig 15098 bp, 22 predicted proteins | sample GEODES058metaG_FD_113539 | JGI IMG/M metagenome (GOLD analysis project Ga0164297, IMG submission 113539) | Dystrophic lake water microbial communities from Trout Bog Lake, Wisconsin, USA - GEODES058 metaG | ecosystem: Environmental > Aquatic > Freshwater > Lake | place: USA: Trout Bog Lake...
GCAGACAACGCGGCCCCCAACTTCGCGCCCCCAGCTTGAATCTCACCACCAGCAGCAACAGCGGCGGTATCAAGCGGGCCGGCAACACCCGTGCCAGCAGCAGCGATTTCCTCGCCAGCGGTCGCACCCGCCGCCGTAATCTCCCCCGATGTTGTAGTAGCCGCCGTCGTAATCTCAGCGGCCCCCGCTGTCTCAGCCGCCGCCAATTCTTCAGCAGCAGCACCCGCAACAGCAACCTGAGTCGGCAAACGATTAGACAACATCTCACCCATATTACGGGCGGCATTCATCACCGACCCCAACGGGCCAGACAAATCCTCAAAAATCTTAACCAATTTACTTGCCGACCACGCCCCAGCAAGAGCGCCAATCGCCCCCAACAACACCTGACCCGCGCCGGGAACCTTGTCAAGAAAATTCATAAAACCGTTGAACTTATCCACCACATGTGAAAACATCGGCAACAAATGCTGCCCAGCCTGGGCCTCTAACGACTCCAAAGAAGCAGAAAACTTCAACAACTTCTTCGCGGCATCGGACATAGACTTCTCAAAATCGGCTTGCAACGCCTCAGGAGTCGCCCCAGTTTTGAAATCGTTCTCGCGTTGCTTATACTGATCAAGCACCGGCTGCGAACCCGCAAGCATAATCAAAGTACGCCCAGCATCTTTGCCGCCAGCAAGCTGAGTCGCCGCCGCCGTAGCATTCATAACCTCAGGCGAATCACTCCGAATCGCAGAATTAGGGCTATGAAGCAACTGCTGTTTCTTCAAATACTGATCAATGCCACCAAAATCATCCAAAGTGATACTGTTTGTGTCAATATCACCGCCGCCCATCTCCCGCAGTTTCTTCTGCCCATCAGGAGTGGTAAACATGCTTCTAGCGCGGAACGGGCTAACCTCAGACTTCTGAAACGCCGGCAACGATACTAGCTGCTGCGCCGCAGGAGACAGCTTATCAAAAACTTCCTTCTGCTGATCCTCAACCATTGCGTTCTGATACGCATACTCCAAATGGAGATTGCCATCTTTGCCCAAATCTTTCGCAATGGCATCCCGCACAAGCTGAAGCGTCCCAGCCAAACCATTTTTCGTAAGATCGGCAGCCATACCCTGAGGATTCAAACCAATTTGACCCAACTTGTGGGATTGCGTCGGCCCAGGACCGCCCAAATTCTGCAACAAATTCTTCAAATTAGGGGCCGACTGCTGAGCAGTCTGACCAGTCTGGGACATCTGATCCAACGCAGCAAAAATCTCCACCGGATCAATGCCCATCATAGAAGCAATCGGCTCAATAGAATGCAAAGACTTCTCATAATCTTCCGCATTACCCTTATTGCCGGCATAACCCCGCGACAACAACCCCGCAGCCTTCTCGACAGGAATGCGATAGTCATGCGACGTAGTGGAAACAGCCTGAATGGACTCCTCAAGGGAACCCTGACCGCTGATACGGTTCAACATCGCAGCATTCCGCATCAAATCAACAGCGGCCTGCCCCTGATAATTCTTACCAGTGTTGTAATCCGTAGCCCTCGCCACCTGGCCGTAATTCTTCGCAAGCTCCTCAGGCTTAAAACCAGTATCGCGAGCAATATCCCACAAACTCTGCGTCATCAAACGCCGATCATCCGCAGACATATGCTGCTGAGCCTGAATCTGATTAATCAAGTCATCAATCTTGACTTCGTGTTTCAGACCCTCACCCAAAAACCCGCCCAAAGCAAGCGTGGCGCCACCACCAACGATGTTCGCGGCACGCGACATCCCCCCCCGGGGAACCGGGGCGACAGTCTCCCGGCCACGATCCTCCTCAGCGGCGTGCCGGCCACCCACAACAGCCGCACCCCGCGCAGCCTGAGCTTCCAACTGAGTAGCATTAGAAGCAGCAATCAAACGAGAAGTATTAGCAATCGCCGCATCAACCTCACGCTGAGCAGCCACCATAGCCTGAGAAGCGGACTGAAACCCGCGCACACGCAAATCGTTAATCCGCGCCTCAGCAACCTGCAAATCAGCCAAACCGATCTGCATCTGCCGATACGCATCATCCGACGCCGCAACCAACCTCTTAAACTGCGCCATAGCCGGGTCCAGCCGAAAACCCTCAGCGAAAGCAGCGGACGACCTCGCCCCACCCTCACGCATCAAACTCTGGGCTTCCCTCAAAGTGCGGTTAACAGAAGGAATGTTAAGCCGCGTCAAAATATCAAGAAAGATGCCACCCAGATCGGCCACAGAAACTACCCTCCGCTATTCAATTTTTCCAAAACATGCCGGCGCAACTCCGAAACACGCTCATCCATCTCAACCTGAACCTGCTGCTCCATCGGAGACTCAACAAGATTCAACTTCATCTTATGGCTAGCATGAATCGCCGCATTATCAGCCCGCATCAAACGCAACTCGTTCACCACAGCAACATCAATATACTGGGAAAACGACCAGTCGCCGTCCCGGCGCTCACGCGCATACGCAGAATCATCAGGCAACGCCTCAACCAACGCACACAAACGCCGCGACGACAACAAGCCCCGATGCCAATCGTGAACATCAACCCCCCGAAACAACAAATCAGCCTCAATCTGCTTCGGAAAGTTACGCATCAAAACGACGGCCTCTAACCTTTTGGGTCACCCTCCACAGCAGCCGCGTTCTCATCCACAAGCATCTGCCACGCCAACGTCACATCATTAGAATGCCCGCCAGCAGCAATGAACTTCTTATGCTCAGCATCACCCAACAGGGCACGCGCCGTGCGAATCACCATCGGCTCCGCGAGCTTACCCTTAACCATATGAGGAACAACAACCTTACCCGAAGCGTCCTTATCCAAATCCTCGCCGGCCTGCACAACCTCCAAACGCTTCTGCGCGTCATCGGAAATCAACATCGGATGAGGAATCTCAAACTCCTCACCATTAGGCATCGTCAAAAACAAAGAAGAAAGCTGCGACTGCGCCTCAATAGCCTGATCACGGAAATCCGAAAGGGCCATCTTACGACGCTGATTGAAATTCGGCTTGTCGGCCAAGAGTAATCTCCTTGAGAAAAAAAGAAAGGACCCTCAACAATCTGAGGGTCCTTTCTCAACCAATTAAATAGAAGTGATCGTATTCGACACCGGGTAAGCCGCACTCTGCCCGTTACCACCAGTCGCGGTCACCGTGAACTTATACGACGTGCTAGTGGTCAAACCAGTGACGTTCACCGTCACCACACCCGAACTCGTCGTGGACGAAGCAATCGTCGCAGCCGTAGTCGCGGACGTGCCAGTGTTCGTCTGAGTGGCCGTGTAAGTGAACGGAGTGTCAGGCGAAGTGGGCTGGTTGAACGACAACGTCGCCTTACCGCCAGACACCGCAGTCGCCGTCACCGTCGAAACAGACGGCAACGTCACCTGGCCCCCAAGAGCAAGCCAGCCGGGACCGCCATACACGGCCTGGCGCACAAACCCCGAAGCCGGGTCAGGGAACGTACCAAACGCCACACCGAAATCATCCGCCTTCTTAGCGGAAAACATGCGCTTGTTGATCTTAGTCAACGACACACGCGGACGAAGCTCAGCAACATAAATCGGGTTCGACAGTTCACCATCAACACCCAGAACAAGAAGCTGACGGTAAATGATCTGCGGCCACAAACCATAAGTGGCGCTGAAACCAGAAGTGCCCACCGGGGAAAGCACCGAAGTCGCACCGGTGCCGGGCACGTTCACAAGAGGCTGATTGTTGTAAATCGCCAAAGCAACCGGGTTCGTCTCCGCGAACGTGATGTCAATGTCCTCACCATCGGAATCGACATCGGTACGCGACGGGTAACGCTGCTGCCAAATCTCAGTGTCAGTGGTCTTGTAACGCGGGTTGAAATCCACGCCATTCACGTCAATCGCGCCCACATCAAACCACGGGCCACCCGGGTTGGTGGGGGAAAACAGAGTAGAGCTAAGAGAACCGTCAGCGTTGAACGGGCTGAAATTCGCCAGCGAAGTAGTACCCAGCGGGTCCCAGTCGCGGATCAGAACGCTACCGTAAAGCCACTTGCGGAGGTTGTTGGGGTTAATACCCTCAAGCGCTGTCCACAATTCACCAGTAATCGCCATATTATATTGTATTCCTTATCAAGTTTTTACGAGGATTGATTAACCCTCAAAGAGATGCGGTAACGCCCGCAATAACGAAAAAGATTCGGGTCCTCGTAACTATGCCACGCCGGCACCTCAGAAATCTCAAAACGATCAATACCGACCGTGCCGGAAGTCAACGAGAACGACAACTTAGGAGTAAACACCCACGGGTTCATCACCTTATGCAAAGCCCTGCCGGCCACAGCCGCACCCGTATGCGTAGTCGCAAACGCATGAACAGACACCGTCGAAACCTGCGTAATCCAATCAGAAGGAGACGCCAACGCAGTCACCAAATAAAACGGAGTCGGAGGAACCGAAGGCATGTCAATACCCACATTAGGGAAAAACTGAGACAAATACTTGACAACCAGTTCCTCCACATCGGGGGCGATCATGCCGGGAACAGAGACGCACTGCGCCGCGTGATTCTACTGGGCTGCGCCGCCTCGCCCGTGCCATTAAACGCCGCCAACACCCGCGCACCATACCCATGCTCAGGATTATGCCTAGACCCATACTCAAGCCACTCAGCCAACGGCAACAGGTCAGACCCCACATACACAAAACCATCCGCGTCTGTGTGGACTTCAATGGAATTTCTGTAATCCTCAGGCCAGTTAGTGCCATAAGCGGTCTCATCACTGACATGCCCGCCCGGGGGCTTATCCCCACGCACAGGAGCAATCGAAATCCAAAAATCCCGAACTTCCCGCGCCTTCGCCTCTTTCGCGGCCTGGATGAACGCAGAACCAGCTATGATGCCCTCAAGACCCTCAGCGAACGCGAAAACGCCAACATCGTCCACCACGGCACGCGAGGCGAACCGGCCACGCGAATCTCTAGGCGTTCCACGCCCAGCACTGAACTCGGCGAACTGCTCACTGAAATCGCCGTAACGATTAACGCCGCTAGTGAAACCCCGGCCATACTCATACGTCATGCCCTGGTATTCGTAACTACCAGTATTGCCATCGCGGGCCATCAGCCAGTCTCCTGTTTACAAACAAACCCACACAAATAAATAACCCCATTCGCGTCAGGAATCATATGCGAACCTAAAACCCGAAAACGATTACCATTAAACCCTATATACCACTCAGGAAGAACTTGAGAGGTATTTGAATTATACGGCGTAAATGCTTTATGTGTTGACTCAGCATAAGCAGTGTTCTCCACTCGATCCTTCATCGTCGTAGTCTGAATCGTAGACCCAGACTGCGTAAACGCCGAAACCCCACTGGACGCCGGCACCGTATGATACTGATCCTGAACAAACTGCCCCGGGGGTGTGAACGTCAACGTAAAAACACCAGGATTCAACGGCACCCAACACACCCCCTCAGGCGATACTCACCAACGTGTAACGATCCAAAATCCGCTCATCAAAAGCGTTAATCACGATACCCACACCACCAGAGTTACCCGCATACCGTTCGTGGAAATCACCAACCTCGCGCTGCAACAACAACGCCGGGTTCTCAAGATACTGCTGGGTAAACCGGCAGGCCGCGTTAATCAAACCATTCGGAATCTGCGAATAGCCATGACTGTACGTCACCTGTAAACTCCCCGGCAACGAAGGCCAGGAAGGACCGAACGTCCACGACACACCGGGTTCGCCAGTCGTGTCATACAACAATCCAGTCTCCCCAACAAAAGCGTAATTGGTGAGGGTTGTCCACGCCATCCCGCCCGTGTTGGAAGAAGGCATCAACGCCGACACCGCCGAAACCCCAGTCACAGGGATCGACGGCAGCAACGCCTGCCGGTACACCAACGGATCAACAAACACAATGTCGTTCTGAACCAGATCGAAACCGTTCTCGCCGCGATTACAGTATTCCTCAACGAAAGACTGCGCCCACGCAAGAGCCTGCGAAATCTCCGCATCAGTGTAAGCGGCTGAGATGGGAACGAAACTCGTCGCCAACTGATCCGCGAAAGCCATTACTTCGTCTCCGCGCCCTCAGTGGACTTCGGCGCAGGCCGGCGCCCACGACGCACAACCTTCACCTCAGTAGAGTCCTCCTCCTCAACCTCAGGCTGCGGAGTCAAATCGTAATACCGGCCCACCGCAACAACACTCATCGGCGGGGGAGTATCTTTCACCGTAATACGAGTAACCGGATAACTCACGCCATCCCCTCTCAAGCTGGAAAAATGTAACTCACGGTCGCAGTACCAGAAGCCGTGACAGCATAAAGTCCATGCGCCGGCCCAGCAGTAGGAAGCATCAGCGACGAGCCTGCCGCCAGGGACGGGCCAGCCGTAGCGCCGGAAGCCGTCACAGACGAACCACCGAAAAACACTGCCGACCCGCCAGAAGCATTAGACACAAAAATGCCACCCGACTTATCGGGCAAAGCCACCAACGTGGCCGTAGTGCCAACCGACACCGTGCCCTGAACGTAAGACTCAGCCACTATTTCCCACCAACCACCGAATAATAGATCGCCAACGTCTGCGAAGCGGCAAGAGTGCCCGCATACTTGATCGTCAACGCCGTAGTAGAAACAGTCGCATACAACTGGGCCGCAGCCGAACTCGCGTCACCAGCAGCCAACCGAACAGTCGCCGGGGTAGTCGCATACGGCTGATTAAACGTCACAGTGACCAAAGTGCCGGCGGCGGGAGTACCCGCAGTCACCACACGCACAGTGCCATGCTCATCAGTACCAGCAGCCAACGACGCAGTCGCACCCGAACCCGCGCCAGCACCAGCAGCCACAGTCGGGGCAGTAGTAGTACCCACCCGGCGACGACCATAAGTGTCAAACCGTGCAGTCAAACTGCCATCAGGATTCCGGTACGACGAAACATCAGTTCCATCAACAGGATTATGCTTAGGAATTGCCATTAAAAAATATCCCTCTCAAGTAGAAGGGGGCGGCGAAACACCGCCCCCCTCAACCAGAATCATCTTTAGGTGGACAGGTACGTCAACTGGAAAGCAGTCGGACGGTAACAAAGCAGACCCAGGCGCTCGTCAGCACGAACGGTGATCTTCCCCTGAATGAAGTCGGCCTCGTTGGTGTTCGTCATCTGCATCTGAACACCCTGACGCCTCGCCAGTTGCACAGTCTGCGGGTCAAACCAACCAGTCAGAATCGTGCCAACCGGCATCAGCGGAGTAGTCACAACCGGAATGCCCCACAGCGACATCACCGGGCCACGCGAAACCCCATACACGTTACCGAACATGCTGGTATTCATAAACTGCGAATTCGCGTCCTGAGCAGTCTCAAGGCGCTGCCAATCACGCGGGTGCATGATGTGAGCAGTCGGAGACTCAAACACAGCCAGTTCAATATCGACAGCCGCGTCCTTCAGGTTCAACGAAACCACCAGCGGGTCAGGGTAAGAACCGCCACCCGAAACCTTACGACCATACGCCAGAGACGAAATCGTCTGCGCCGCAACACCAGCACCAGTGGTGCCAGCCTGCGGGAACGCCACACTGGAACCAGTGTAGCTAGTCGCACCATAAATGGACGAAGCAGACGACGCGGTGAAGCTACCCGCGAAGCTCAGCAGACCACCAACACCCGGGTAGCCCGGGCCGGCGAGAATCTGAACTTCCTCCTGGCGCTGAAGGCCAGTCAGCAGACGACCCTGCACAAAGTTATACAGAGTCGGCGCGTCAGCCACAGCCTCATCAGAAATCGTCAGAGCGTTCGCGATCTTACCGACCTGCGCGTAGGTCCGCGAAACCTCAATGCTTGAGAACGGGAAAGTCCCAGCCTCAGCAACCTGATTCGCATTCAGGTTCAGCAGCGACTCAGTCAGGTACGAAATGTTAGGCGCGTTAGTGCCGAACGACGAAATCAGATCATTGATGGTCAGCTTGTAGAGAAGCTGCTCAACGATCCCGGGCCGGAAATCAGGCAGAATGCCAGGACCGAAAGCACCCGACAGGAACGGATTCTGGCCCACACCAGTCGGAGTGGACGAACCGTACACACCCTCACCCATCAGCGTGCCAGATTCAGACGAATCCTTCAGACCAAGCTCGTAGGCGGCATCCACCTTGCGGCGGAAGTCCTTCTCAAAACCGAAAACGGCCTGGAAGTCAGAGTGCGAAACCGCCTCCATCGCAAGACGCTTACGGTTAGCAGTCGTAAACGGAGAAGCCATCTCAAACTTCTCAACCGACTTACCAGTGGTGGCGTCTTTCGCGTCACCCAGGCCAACCAGCTTGGAAGCCATCTCCGAAGCGCCCTCAGACCGCTGACGCTGCGCCGACCACTCCTTGAACTCCTCCTGAAGAACCGTGTAAGCGGTTTCCTTCTCGTCCTCAGAAATAGCCTCGTTCTGTTCAAAATCTTTCGCGAAATCCGCGAGACGCTGAGTCAGTTCACGACCCTTAGCGTCGAGTTGTGCCGTACTAGGCATTAGAAAAATTCTCCTAAATTCAGTTTTGGGTAGATACGCTCATCTGAAGCAGCCCCAGAGAGCGCTTCCTCTTGCTGGCCTTAGCATCAGCGGCCTCAACGGCGGGCGCGGGTTCCACAAGGGAAGCGGCGGCAGCCTCAGCGGGTGATTCCTCAGGCAAAACTTGATCAAGTGCTTTCTCAAAAGCCTCAATCGACAACGACCGCTGATACGCATCAGGATCGTAAACATTCATCAATTCCATCAACGACCGGACAGCCTCCTGGGCGCCGACCATCAAATCCAAAGCCTGCCCCACATCAGGGGGCAAAGACTCACGCGAAACATTACAAGTCAAATCAACGGCCTCATCAATGATCGCGTCCAAGCCGGCCAACACCGACCGCGCGTCCATCGACCGAACCTCAACCAGTTCATCGCCACGCTTCTCAGCCGAATCCAAAGACTCAAGCATGTCAGTGAAAAACTCGCGAGCCTCAGCTTGCGAACCGAAACTCACACTCTGATCGCCCCGGCTGAACACCGACTTGTTCGCCCCATCCGAAGCACCCGTATTAGGGTCAGTCACATCAACCACCTCGCTCATTTGACACTGCGCCCCAAGGTGGCTCGCCGCATCATGGATCGCCTGGACAAGCGCACCGTCACCGCCGGAAGCCTTCTCCACAACAAGTTCTTTCGCGCTCAAAGCCGCCAGGACCGCCGACTTAACCTCATCCAACACATCACCCTCAGGGACATCCGAAAGTGCGTCAGAAAGCGCGTGAGCGGCCTTAGAAGCCAAAATCACGGCATCCCGGTTCGACGGGGTAGCGACAATGCCGGCGTTCAACAACTCCCGACGCGGCTCCCCATCCTTCTTCGACTTATCATTCATAAACGCCACAGACACACTACGGATATGACCCTCAGAAACAAGAGTGCGAACCTCCTGAGCCTTAGGCGTCGAAGCGAAATACGCATCCATCATCAACGTATCCCCATCAAAATACGGATGAAAAGACCCCACCGTATCCGCCACACTCATACCATGATCAATATCCAGCGGATACCGATCATTCAACGGCTCAACCCACTCATCCCGGTGAAGCCGATCACCATCCCGATCCAGCGACGGCGTTGACAAGATGGCAGTAAAACCACCGTTCTCGCCAAACTTATCGCCGTCCGCAACCTCAATAGAAGCAACGGACTTGCCAAAAGTTTGCATATTAAGTTTTAGTGCCTTTCTTATCGCGCTGAGCAATCGCCTGCCTGACCGACTCTAAAACGTCATCAAGCTCATCGGGATACCTCTCAGCCAACGCCTTCGCGAAAACCTTAATCTCCTCAGCAGACTTCCCACGACCCACCTGGGCATTAACCTCGCGGAAATGCTTCGGACGAACAGTCGAAGGATTCTGATTAGACGGCTGCGGACCACCACCAGGCGCCGACGAAGCCGCCGGCTGCAACCGGGGAACCACACGCGGCCTACCCTGATCCAACGACGCCACAGGCGTACCACTAGGAGAAGGGTCCAAATCCACCCCATCCGGTGTCACACCAGAAATAACGCCCTGCGCCCGAATAACCTCACCCGGCGTACCAAGCTCCTGAATCGCAGAGTTACAATACAACTTATCGGCCTTCGGGTCCTCAAACCTGTTCAACCCCAACAACTCCCGCGCCTCATTCGGCGTGATCGCGGCGACACTGACACCCTTATGGGCCGCATCCATCCGCATCTCATAATCCCCACGCATAACCTCATCAGTCGCAAACCGCATAATATTCTTCCGCGACCAATAAGACCCCACATAGGTATCCATCACCGACTGCAACAGTTCAATCACCGGAGCCATCGTATCCCGATAAAACGCCCGCATCTGCGAAGTCACATTCGCAAACGTCGCATGATCCAAAATACCAATCAACGTCGGCGCAATATCATAAACCGCAGCAATCTCCTCACGATTCAACCGCCGCGTCTCAATCAACTGCAAATCCACCGCAGTCATCTGGAACTGCTTCGCCGTCACCCCATCCTCAAGGACAAGCGTCTGACCAGCATTCCCCGAACCCGCGTGAGCAGTCTCCATCGCCAACTTCAACCGCTTCGCACCAGTATCATTCAAACGATTCGCCGTCTCCAACACCAAATTCGGACGCGCACCGTTCTTCCACATATTCTGCACAGCATTACGCGAAGAATCCTCCGCGAAAATCGTAGAACGAAGCGCCTCCATCCGCGACAACCCGCGCTCCAAATGGATCGGATTATACAACCGGAACGGCACCACATCTTCCTGCGGAAAATGCACAAGCTCAGTATTGATACCCGAACCGGCCTGGAAATAGTAATCATACCGACCGTCCTTCGGATCGCGACGAATCGCAATCCTCGACGGATGCATCGGCATCAACGCATACGGGGCGCCCTTACCGTCCCGCGCAATCGCCAAATAACACTCACCATAAATATCCAGCGTCGTCTGAACCCAATGCCAAAACCTATACGGGTCCATATAATTATCCAAACAAGGATTCGCAACCAACTGCGCGTAAGCCGAACGAGTATCAAGATGCCGGGTTTCCCCATCCACATCCCACACATTCACCGGCAAACGGGCCACCGCATTAGCCCTCTTGTCAATAACCACATGCACCCACGGGGAACGCTGATAAATCTCCCCATACATCGCGTAACGATACTCTAAATCCATCCCCAAATAATCAGCATAATAATATGCCTGGGGAATGATCGGCTGAAGCTCAGCCAACGCCTCAGGAGCAATAGACATACCCGTCTCGCGGATTTTAAGCCTATTCCCTTTACTCGTCCGCATGAGTCACCGTCTGAACATACGCCACATTAGAATGACGGATAAACAATTCGCCAGCCACCTTCTCAGGACTAGACTCATCGGGATACGCCACAACATCCGCGAAAACAGCATAAACACTATCCTCAGCGACCAGCACACCCGAAAATTGCATACCCACCCGTGGTGTTACATGAAACCGGGCACGCAACCGTCGTTGAATTAAATTTTTACGAAACAAGTCACATCCTAGATTAAATGACCAGGACATCCCGCTCGTTATACACAGAATTAAACTGATAATCCCGCGTCCACCAAGCGTTCACCGCCATGATCGCCGCCGGCACAGCATCAATACGCTTCGTCGCACGCTGACGATTCGGCTTCTCAGGCATAATCTGATCAGGATCAACAGACTTAAACCGCGCCTCACACGCATCAAAACAAAACCGGGCCAAAGGATTACCATGATGCCGAAACACACCCTCAGTCACCATATCGAAAATACGGTGCATCCCATCCGACATCGTAGAAAACTGATTATCATAAGCATAAATATCCTCAACACCGATACCAGTCTCCAACCGGATACGCTGAATAATCGGCTCAGACATATGCTTATCCACATCCCCACCCAAAATCATAAACCGCTCAGAATCACGCTTAATATCCGCGTAAATCTGCTCAAAGTCCACAACCTGACCAGGCGTCACCGTCAACCAACCGCCCCGAGCGAACTCCAACCCAAACCGGCCACCATTATCCCGATCCAGACGCTCCACAGCAGCCTCAGGCGCCCAATGACGCCACACCACATCAACCCCATACGAAGTATCCGCAGACGGGAACAAATAACACAACGAACACAAATCCTGCTTCGCCGCCAAGTCCAAACCAAACCAACACTCACAACCCGCAAACGACGACAACAACTCATCATTATGCGCGTACACAGCCGAACGATTCGCTTTCTGATCCCACAAAAACATATTCATCCAACGAACCGTAGACGACTGCCACTGATTCAACCGAAACTGACGAAACGCCATCTCAGCAATCGGATTCGACTTCGCCTCCAAAGCCTGCTTACGCAACGACTCCAAACTCAAAAAATCACCCAACGCCGGATTCGCAGCCCACCAATTCGCATCATCCCACGGATCGGCATCCTTCGGCGTGTTCCGCATATAGACGAAAATATGCCGATGCTCAGGAAGGTCAGGATTCTCCGCAACCTTCTCCATCTGCTTATGCATCTGGCCGGCGAAACCCTCAGTATCATTACCCGCCGTCGTAGAAGCCACCATCAACGGCTGCAACCGCGCACCAGACCCCATACCAGTACGAAGGCTGTCCCACATGCCGCCGTCCTGCCACGCCAAAATCTCATCAGCCCCAACCCCAGACGGGTTAGACCCAAGAGCAGACCGGGCATCCGACGCAATCACCTGATAAAACGAATTAGTTTTCGGATCATAAATACGCTTTTTATACTCAGAAACCTGAAGGCGCCTCGACAGGGCCGGCGAAAACTTCACCATTTGCGCCGCCACATCAAACGCCAACTTCGCCTGCGTAATATCCCGGGCAATACCATAAACCTCAGCCGACTGCTCACCATCAGCAACCAACAAATACAGCATGATCCCGGCCAGAAGTTCAGTTTTTCCGTTCTTTCTCGCAACTTCCAGCCAACTGACTTCGTAACGCCTCTTGTAACCCTCAAACTCGTCAGACCAGTCCACCCGACCGAACAGGGGGCGCACAATGCCCTCCCGCTGCCACTCAGACAGAATGAAACGCTTCCTCGCGTACCTACCCTTAGTGTGCTGCAAAAGCTCCTCAAAAAACGCCTGAGCCTTATCGGCGCGAGGCACACAGAAATGATTCCCCACTTCCACGCACTCCACATCATCCAAAACATAACCGCACACCGTAGCAGGCATCAATCACCACCTAAATCGTCAACGCGACAACTGGCGCTCCAACTTCTCCACCGCAGCCGCCCACACACCGCCCCTAGAACGATGCGTTTCCAACTTCTCCCGATGCTTATCAAACCGGGCCGACAAACGCCGATGAATAAACGCCTGACGAGCCGAATCAGCCCTCTCCGCAGAATCCACTCACACACCCCCCGGGTAAACCCTAAACACCACAGGACCCGCAGCAAAAGCCAAACCCGCAGCCCTCACCGCACACAACACCCGCTCCTCAAGCTCATCCTCAACAGCATCATCACTATGAGAAATCCACGCCTCAACACGGTAAACAGCCACTACCCCAACAACCGCTCCGCACCCAAATCTACCGGCCCATCATCAGCCAACCGCAACGACGCACGATCCCCAGGAGTAAACCCAAACCGCGAACCAATCTTCGCCATCGTCTCAACACAATCACGCATCATCTGATGATACGGAGACTTAATCTTCCCCCCCGCAGCACCCAACTCCATAAACCGCCCCACCGCAGAATCCGCCGCATACAACAACGACCGACACTCACGATACTGAGCAACCGCCTCACAAAACGCCTCAAACGCATACACATCCCACGGCGTCAAACAACCCTTATCCACCAGATCGGGAGCCAACTCGCCCCACACAACCCGCGCACCAGGCGTCAAACCAGCCGGCGGAACCGCCACACCATCCGAAGGAACAGGCTCATCCCGATTAATCCTCGACTCCCGATCACCACGCACCACCTTCAAATGCGCCGGCGCCGGCTTCGGACCACGACGACCCATAACCCCTCCAAACAACACAAAAACACAACAAACAGGCGAAAAAGCACAATCACAGACAAGTTAACGACGATGTATACCCGTTATGGCACGATTCGCACAGGCCACGCCCATACCCAGGATCATCCGCATCCAAACCACGCGACACCAACTGCCGCCGAGACAACGGAAAATGATCCGCCACCACACTAGGGCGCACACCACACAACACACACACCGGATCACGATCCAAAACCGCAGCCCGAAACACCCGCCGATGCCGCACACCATAACCACGCTGCGACGAAGAACCCCGCCGGCGCTCACTCTGCCGACAATGAACCTCACACCGCCCAGCACGCAACACCGGACGACCACACACCGAACACGGCCTAGGAGGAGCCAGCATCAGCAATCGCCGCCTGCAACCTCGCACCATGCATATCCGCCGGGTCCTCAGGAACCACAACAGACAAAACCACCACATCACCCTCATCCTGGCGCGACACCACACACCCCGCCATCTCCAACAACCGCACCGCCGCAGACACACACTGCAACTTCACAACCTGCGTAGTCACCCGCACATCAGTCACAACGCCCTCCGAACCTCATACCCATGAGACTCCAACAACAACACCAGCGCCTCAGCGATCCGCCGCCGCAAACCCCGCACACCAGGGGAGTCATGCGAAAACATCACCATCCGCAACACATCATCCCCATGCGGCAACTTGTCAAGATGCTTCTCAAACAAATCCACCGCAGACCCGCACTGAATCTCGACAGCCACACAAACCTCCAGTACAATCGCCACCATGAACCGCGCACCGGCCACCGTCGGCCGACGCACACGCGCACACGAAAACCATTACGCGACAACAACATTCGCGCACGCCACCATCCGCAACACCCGCCAGCCGGCAACACACACCACACGCGAAAACCGTTGCAACACAACGACACTCGCCACACCGGCGCTGGCCCCAAACCCCTTGCGCCCCACAATTTTCCAAAACTTGGCACGCTAGCCGATTGGC
>Ga0164297_10003311_pt1 | contig 15090 bp, 13 predicted proteins | sample GEODES058metaG_FD_113539 | JGI IMG/M metagenome (GOLD analysis project Ga0164297, IMG submission 113539) | Dystrophic lake water microbial communities from Trout Bog Lake, Wisconsin, USA - GEODES058 metaG | ecosystem: Environmental > Aquatic > Freshwater > Lake | place: USA: Trout Bog Lake...
ATGGAGTCGTCGGCGGCGGGGTTGGGGCCTTCTGCTGGGCTCGTTGTTGTGCGATGCGTTGCGATGCGTTAGGTGTTCGATTCTTTGTGGTTCGAGATGGGGCAGCGCGATCGGGAATAGCCGTTAACGCGCCATCAGGATGAGGATTTTTCCAGAGACGCCAGATGCCCGCCAGAAACACTATGGCAATGTTCACGCCGATCACCGCCACCATCCAGCCAAAGCGCATATCGGTTCCAATGAAAATGGCGTGAATGAGGGCGATTGGCCACGCCAGGTAAGAGATCCAGTGAATCGCTCGCCAGAGATCATGGCTGATGTGTTTTCGCAACATGCTCGAAAGTGTCACCGCCAACATCAGATCAAGGGCAACGGCGCCAAGCGCGACCCAGAGGGTCTTATAGGGTGACGCGAAAGGAATAAAGACCCCAGCGATGCCGATATTGACGTAACTGTCGATGACGGACGTCACAATGTGAATGGCGAGAAAGAGGACTGCCAAAAGGGTGAGCCGGCGATGAAGTTCGGCGATGGCAAAGCGGGGAAGCGCGGCGCCACCAACTCGGGTCGCCGTCATGATTCCCGAGGCCATGACAATCGAAAAAAGGAAGAGACTGACGATGCCCGTCGCCCGCGTTGAATACCAAAGGTAGTGAGAAGTCAACGCGATCACGATGACAACTCATTGAAAGGTTCAGGCCATCCGCCACCACGCTCAACGCTGCCGTCGAAAAGAAGAGCGCGAAGCGGCAGCCCTCGTTGTGGCAGCGCAAAGAAGGCATCGTCGCCCCAGATAATGCTGGCGGTGGCAAATGCGTTGGCTTCGACACAGGTGGGAGCGACGACGCTGACGAGAGAAAAAGGAGTCTGTGCACTCATCCCGGTCGAAGGATCAATGATGTGATGGCGCTGCTCTCCGTTTGCTTTCCATTGCCGCACGGTGCTTGAGGAACTGGCAAGTGCTCCTGAGTGGAGCGCCACCACGTCGTCAACGACGTCGGCGCTTCCAGGACGGGTGCTTTGTGTAATCCCAACCATCCACCCATCCGCTGGCGATGCACCTTCAACTCGCATGTCGCCGCCGAGACTCACGAGACAACCCACGCCACACTCTTGAGCGATTCGTTCCGCAGCCACGTCGCTGGCCCTTGCTTTGGCGGTTGCGCCAAAGTCAAGATGGACGCCCGGGGGAAGGGTGATTGTTGAATTTGAGTAATCGATCTCGATGCCATCCATCCCGGGCGAGGGCATTGCGTGTGGGCCAGATCCAAGGTCGACGAGTTCGTCAAAGTCTCGGTCGTAGCCATTGGCGATGAGAGCATCAATGATCGTTGGGTCGCACGCGTGCTGTGTTTCTTCATAGGCCCAAGCTGATTGGCCGAGGAGGTCGAGGAAGATCGCACTGACGGGGATCGGCCCGCTGCCGCTTCGAGCATTGACGTGAAGCAGTTCGCTTTCACCCCTAAAGCGGTTTGCGGCCTGGTCGATATTTCGAATGACGTCGTCGAGGATGGCGCGCGCTTCCACCATTGCGGAAGAATTCGTAACCCCAAGTGTCCCTGAAGTCCCCCAAATCGAAAAGTGTTCAAAGACCGGTTCGAGAAGAGTCATCGAGACCTCGGTCTCGAGAGTCATGATCCGCCCGTTGTGGTGGGTGGGGAGGTAACCGGTGGAGCGGTTACCGGCGGTGAGGTTACTCGTGGTGCGGTGACCGTTGGTGACGTCGACCCACCGCTGGTCGCTCCATTCCCAGGCACTGTGGTCCCAGGCACCGTTGTGGTGGTACTGGGAACGACCGAGCTTCCCGGCACGATGGTTGTGGCAGGGGGGGTAGTGGCTGCGGCTTTTCCTTGGTACTCGTGGCCTACAAAGGCGGTCAGCCCTACAGCAGCACCAAGGCACGCCATGGTAGAGACGCGGGTGATGGTCCTAATTCGCTGTTCGCCGATGTCCCGGGTATGTCCGGGGAAATTCCAAGCCATGGGGGTCCTTTTATCGATGTCTCTTTTCAGTATGACCGAAAGAAATAAAGAACCGAAGAATAAATCATAAGAAATCTTGAAGAAAGCAGAACTTCTTATGGGCGAGATCGCTAGGTGACGACCGGAAGTACCAAGGTCAGTTGAGCCCCGCCAGAAACTGTATTGCTGGCTGCAACCGAACCGTGCTCGTCTTCAGCGACCTGGGCAACGATGGCCAGTCCTAAGCCTGAGCCAGGAAGTGCACGAGCTGACGGGGCCCGGTAGAACCGGTCGAAGATCTTCGGCAGGTCGTTTTCGTGGATCCCTGGTCCTTGGTCAGTCACCGTGACGACACCTGCCTCAACCGTGATGGTGATGACTCCGCCATCAGGGCTCCACTTGATGGCGTTGTTAATTAAGTTACCAATGGCTCTGGCTACTCGTTCAGATTGAGCGTGGACCCAGCAGGGAGACGAGAGGACGTTGATTTCCACATTGTGCGTACGCCCATACGTTGAGGCCACCGTCACGAGATCATCGACCAGTTCATCAAGTCGGAATCGAGTTGGGAGTGTTTGTTGGCGCTCCCCGCGTGCGAGTTCGGTCAAGTCGCCGATCAAGGTCGTCAGTTCGGTTACTTGAGTTATGACATCATCAAGGAGTTGCCCACGCGATTCAACATCGAGTTCATCAATGCGGCGCAAGACTTCGGTGTTGGTTCTCAAACTCGTCAGCGGTGTTCTCAACTCGTGGGATGCATCGAGTACAAGTTGGTTTTGCTGATCCTGAGATCGCTCAAGTGATCGCAACAAGCTGTTGAATGCGCTTCGTAATCGCCCGAGTTCATCGCCACCTCCCTCGGCAAGTCGTTCGGAAAGATCATTTGTCTTTGCCAACTCCTCAACGGAGATGGTGACGTCGTCAAGTGGCCCGATGACCGCCCCAGCAACCAGCAAGCCGAGGATGAGAGCGATAAAGACACCGCTGGCGCCTATCAAGACGAGCATGAGCCCGAGGTGACGTAACTGTTGTTGCACTCCGGCGAGGGGTTCGGCGAGTTGCAAGGCTGCAGTTTGTGGCAAAAGACCCGCTCGTGGGCCAACGCCGAGGGCCTGTCCGGCAGCCAGACCGGTGATGATCTCACGCATGAGGACGCCTTGGTGATGGATCGTTTCAAACGTCTCGCCACTCATGCGCCCGTTGGCGTAGTTCATCACGGTGGCATCAACCGGCAGTCCGGGAGTTGATGATTGATAGAGCACAATACCTGTCGCATTGGTCACTTGGGTGAGCGCCCCGCTTCCCGATTCGCTGTCAAAGGTCCCACTGTCGATGGTTTGCTGCACAGACTGAGAGAGGTTGTCGTCGACTGAACTGACCAGGGCGTTGCGAGAAATAAACCAAGCAGCCGTGCAGGCGAGGATGACCGCGATGGCGACGGCAGCAGTGGCAGCGAGAACGATACGGAGACGAAAGGTCACGATTCTTTGAGAACGTAGCCCACGCCGCGCACCGTCTGGATGAGTCGTGGTTCGCCGCCCTCTTCAGTCTTTCGGCGAAGGTAGCCAACGTAGACGGCCAAGGAGTTCGTCCCAGAATCAAAGTCATAGCCCCACACCAGATCCAAAATGACGTCTCTGGTCATGACTTGGCGGGGGTGTGTCAAGAGAAGTTCTAAGAGCTCAAATTCGATCTTGGTCAACGGGAACTCACGATCACCACGTTTGGCAGTTCGGGTCATGAGATCCAGTGAGAGATCTTCAAACCGCAGTACTTCGGCATTTTCCGACGGTGCTTTCCGACGAAGCAGCGCTCGCACTCGAGCGAAAAGTTCATTGAGATCGAAGGGCTTGACCAGATAATCGTCGGCGCCCGCATCCAAGCCTTCGACACGATCACCGATGGCATCGCGGGCGGTCAACATCAACACCGGCGTGGAGTCACCCAATGATCGCAACCGCCGACATACTTCGAGTCCATCGACGTCAGGCATTTGGAGATCTAGAAGAATCGCGTCGGGAGCGCTTTGCGCCAATGAGTGCAAGGCCGAGTTGCCGTCTTCGGCCAGTTCGACCTCGTAGCCCTCAAGGACGAGCGCCCGCTTTAACGATTCGCGTACGGCCTGGTCATCGTCGACTACCAAGATGCGCATGGAGATCTCCTTGTTGAGGGGTTTGGCTCTGAGATTGAGACTAGCGAGAAACTCGTCGCCGACGCTGTACGGTCCAGATCAAGAGGCACCGGTTTTGACCTGGGGGGTCACGACGGTCGAGGAGACGGACGACAGCGATGATGAAGAAGACGGCTGAGCCGTCGATGCGCTAGCGACCTCTTGACCCGTGACCGATTGACCAGTAGCCGGTGGGCTCGCCGCGGTGGATGTGGTGGCGGTGGCCAAGGTGCTGGTGTGTTGGGCGACCACGCCGACCATCCCAAGGGAGGTCACGGCTGCCATGGCGCCGACGGCAACAGTGGCTTTGTTGACCCGGTATCTAGCTCGATCCCTCATGTTGACTCTTCGGTAGTTGCGAGGTGGGGGGGTGAGTGGCATGAAGTGCTCCTTTGTTCACGTCCCATCCTCACCGAGCACCATAAGGCAGTTCCAAGAGCATCATAAGGAATGTCGAAGAATCTGGAGAAGAGTTGAAACTCCTCAACTATCCTTCACAAGGGAGAAGTAATGGCGGGTAGTTCAATCGGCAGAATGCCGGACTTTGAATCCGGAGGTTGGAGGTTCGAGCCCTCCCCCGCCAGCCAGTTAGCGCGTCAGGAACTCGGTCAGGATTTCGGCCAACACTAAGGGCTGGTCTCCTTGGACAGAGTGACCTGCTCGCTCAACGCGTCGCACAGCACCGTTTTGTGCGGTGGCGAGAAAGGTGGCCTCGTCGTCATCGTCAACGACACTGCCGGGACTCATGCCGCGGATTAACAGAGCGGGCTGTTTGATGCTGGCGAGAAGTCCCCAAAGATCACTGGGTGTACTCGGGACATCCATTGGTCCACTGCGATGCCGAGCCCAACGCCAGATCCACGTGCCGTCATCAAGTTGGACGGCGTTATGGAGAATGCCACGCCGCAGGCTTTTCACGTCGCGTGTGGGGTTGTGCTCCATGGTGCGCGCCAGGAGGTCCTCGAAACTCTCGAAGCCTTGAGGTCCGTTGATGAAGGCCGTAATGTGTTGGGCCTTTTCTTGATTCACGCCAGGGGTGATGTCGACAAAACCCACGCGAGCAATGAGGTCAGGCGCTTGGGTGGCGACATGCATCGCCACCATTCCTCCAAGCGACATTCCGACCAAGGTAATCGGACCGTCACAGAGTTCGCTGATGGCGACGATGACATCCTCGGCCATCGAAGCGGGAGACAAGACGCCATCGCGGCCGCCATCGCTGTGGCCATGGCCGGGAAGGTCAAGGGCGATGAGGTCCACCTCAAGCGCTAAGGCCAGGGTGTCATAGGTGTGGGCGTTTTGTGCTCCGCCGTGGAGAAGAACAAGGTGTGGTGTGTTCGCTCCCCAGCGCAGACCCGAGATCGTTCGACCATCATCAAGACCAATGGCGACGCGAACAACGTGAGGCGGACCGTCGAAAGGTAAGTTCCACTCCTGCGCATTTTCATGAAATAAGCTGAATTCGTCGTAGGCATCTGCGTCCATATTTTGAGACTAGACGGTTCCTGGCCTGCTAGAGATAGTGACGTGAACTCGAAAGTTTCGGCAATCGTCTTGGCAGCAGGCGAGGGGTCGCGTATGCATTCGTCACTGCCCAAGCCCTTACATCGACTCTGCGGGCGGCCGATGGTGGCCCACGTCATTGATTCCTTGGCCGACCTTGATGTCGATCGCGTCGTCGTGGTGGTCGGCCATGGTGCTGATCAGGTCATCAAAACCGTGACGCACTATGCACCACCCGGCATCACCGTTGATTTCGTTGAACAACGTGTCCAGCGGGGAACAGGGGACGCCACCATGGTGGCGCTCACGGCCTTCACGAAGGGCCACGACAACGATGACGTGGTGGTCTTGCCGGGTGATACGCCGCTGCTTCGCCCCGCGTCGCTGGTGGATCTCGTGGCAACGCACCGCAGTCGTGAAGCCGGGGTCACCTTGCTGACGGCCGATCTTGCTGACCCGACGGGGTATGGCCGAATCGTGCGCGGGAACGATGGTCGAGTGGCTCGGGTCGTCGAGCACATTGACGCTTCGGACGAGCAGCGGGAGATCCACGAAGTCAATACGTCGATCTATTGCTTCCAGCGCAATTTGCTCAGCCCCTCGTTGCGGAGGTTGGGTACGCAGAACGCGCAAGGGGAGCTTTACTTGACCGACGTGGTCGAATTCCTCTTTGACGCGGGCTACACCACCCATTCGATGACGGTTGCAGATTCGATGGAAGCCGCAGGGGTGAATGATCGAGCTCAACTGGCAGTCGCCGAAGCTGAACTCCGTGATCGGATCAATGCCACGTGGATGCGCCGTGGGGTCACCATGTGGGACCCCGAACGAACCTATGTTGACGCCAGCGTGCACATAGAACCCGATGTCGTCCTTTTGCCCGGCACGATGCTTCGTGGCACGACGTCGGTAGGGAGTGGTGCAGAGATTGGACCAAATGCGATCCTTGAGGACGTCGCCGTTGGCGCCAAGGTGACGATTGGGACGGTCCATGTCCGGCACGTCACGATCGGCGACGGGGCGACGATCGACTCTTTTTCGGTCGTCACTCCGGGGACGGTCATTGTCGGCGGAGCACGCGTCGAGGCGACGGGGTCCCTGACTCAGGGAATCTGAGTTGGTCGAACGCCCTCAGACTTGGTAGGTTCAAGACGTGCAGGTCATTCCAACTCGACGCCTCGTGATGGTCTCTGGACGCTCGCACCCCCAACTCAGTGCGGCTATCGCTGGCCATCTCGGCGTTGAACTTCAAAATGCAAATCTTCGCGAGTTCGCCAACGGCGAAGTCCACTGTCGCTATGACCAGTCACTTCGTGGCTCTGACGTCTTTATCATTCAGACGCACTGCGGGCCGGTGAACAACACCTTGATGGAACAGCTCATCATGATTGATGCGGCGAAGCGTGCCTCGGCAAAGCGAATTACCGCCGTCTGTCCCTACTACGGCTACTCACGGCAAGATCGAAAAGCAACAGGCCGTGAGCCGATCACCGCGAAACTCGTCGCCGACATGCTTCAAGCGGCTGGCGCCGATCGGGTTGTCTCGGTTGACCTGCACTCCGGCCAGATCCAAGGATTTTTTGATGTTCCTTTCGACCACCTCACCGCAGCTCCTGTCTTAGAGCAGTACCTGAAAGAGAACGTGTCGAACGACATCGTCGTCGTGGCCCCCGACGCGGGCCGCGTGAAAGTCGCCGAGCGCTATTCGCAGCACTTGGGTTGTGATTTGGCCCTGGTCCACAAGACCCGACCTCGAGGAACGATGAACCAAGTGGAAGCTCGCCACGTGGTCGGAGACGTCGATGGGCGGCACTGCATTTTGATTGACGACATGATCGACACGGCGTCAACGATCTGTGCGGCTGCTGAGTTGCTGAGCCAGTCGGGAGCATCAGACATCTGGGCCATGGCCACCCACGCCGTTCTTTCGGACCCCGCAACAGAGCGCTTAAAAGCGGCGCCGTTCAGCCGGATCGTGGTAACCGACACGCTCCCTATTATCCCGGAACGCCAGTTTGACAAGTTGGAGGTGCTCTCCGTGGCCCCCATCATTGGCGATGCTATCGACGCTGTCTTTGAGGATAACTCCGTCTCGGACATCTTTGGCGGAGAAAACCTAGCCTGAGCCGCTTTTTTACCCCCCGAAAGAGGCGCTAGGATAGGAACCCTGCTCGAAAGACCTCTTTCGGGCGACCACTCGCTCTTTCCAAAAGGAGTTCAACGCTATGTCTGAAATTACACTTCTCGCCGAAGTCGGTCGAACGACCGGTTCACGGTCAACCCGTCGTTTGCGACGTGAGGGAAAGATTCCCGCTGTTGTTTACGGACACGGCACCGATCCCTTGAGTATCGCGGTCGATGGACCAGCGCTGCGCGTGGCGTTAACGGGTGAGTCGGGAACGAACCAACTCCTCGAGATCGACACTGGCTCGAACAAGTTTCTCGTGCTCGCTCGTTCGTTCCAACGCCATCCTGTTCGTGGAACAGTGCAGCACATTGACTTCCAGATCACCAGTCGCGATGAACTCGTGACGGTTGAAGTACCCATCGTCATTATTGGTGACGCCGTCGAAGTGCGTCACGGTGATGGAACGGTTGACCAACAACTCTTTAACGTATCGATCAAGGCTCGACCTGGGTCCATCCCAACCTCGCTTGAAATTGATATCTCAACAATGGCGATCGGCGACGTGTTGCGTGTTAGCGACTTGACCCTTCCTGACGGTGTTGTCGCTGACAGTGACCCAGAGAGTGCGATCGCTATTGCGGTGGGCGCGCGAACCCAGGTCCTTGAGCAGGAGTCAGAAGAAGGCGCAGTCAGCGAACCTGTTGTCGACGGAGAAGCTCCTCAAGCTGCGGCTGACGGCGCGGGCGAGTCGTCCGACTCCTAGAGGTTTCACATGGCGTGGCGCCGAGGCGGCGCGAAACAACGTCGGGGGACACCCGTTGACCTGCTAATTGTCGGATTGGCCAATCCCGGTTCTGAGTACGAGGGGACCCGCCACAACATTGGCGGAGAAGTCATCGAACACCTTGCTGCACGGCTGGGTGTCTCGTTAAAGATCGAACCTCGCCAACGAGCGCGTTTCGCAGAAGCAACAGTGGCTGGCCGCCGGATCGGTCTGGCGATTCCTACGACCTACATGAACGAGTCTGGTGCCGCCATGCCCGCGCTGTTAGAACGTTGCGGCATCGACGATCCTGCACAGGTCGTGGTCGTCCACGACGAACTTGATTTAGAGCCGGGCCGCCTGCAACTCAAAGTTGGAGGGGGCATTGCCGGCCACAACGGGCTGCGATCGATCAAGTCAGCGATGAAGACTGGAGACTTTGTCCGCCTGCGCGTTGGCGTAGGTAAGCCACCTCATCGTGATGCTGGAGCATCGTGGGTCCTTTCGCGACCCAGTCGCAGCGATCGAGAACTGTTGGCCCAATCGGTGGTTGAGGCAGACGACAGTATCGAGATCTTGGTGGCTCACGGTGTAGACCATGCAATGACCATCGTGAATAAGCGTGGCTAACGAACAAGCACTTGCAGGTATCCAGCACCGTTTGCTGAGCTCGGAGGCCATCCAACGAGTCGTCGGGACGGATGGTGCGACGTTGGCCGTCAACGGACCAGGTCAAGCCATCACGCTGGCGGCGTTGCAGGAGATCTCCGACGCTCCCGTGATCGTGATCACGCCAACCATGCGAGACGCCGAAGCGCTGGCACGCGATCTCGCCTGTTTCTTTCCCCAGGCTGATCATGCAGCCCAACCCGGAGCCTCCCTTGACGACGTCGTGCTGTTTCCTTCATGGGATACCTTGCCATTAGAGCGAGTGAGCCCCGACGTTGCGACCATGGGCCAGCGATTAGCCGTGCGGTGGCGGTTAGCGTCGCCGACGCCGCCCGCCATCGTGGTCGCTCCAGTGCGCGCGCTTCTGCAGCGCCTTCCTCAAGAGACCCTCACCCCGCTGGTGGTCTCCAAAGGCGATGAGCTCGCATCAAGCGCTCTGATCGACGAGCTCGTTACCCGCGGCTATCGCCGAGAGCACCAAGTGGAACACCGCGGTGAATTTTCGGTGCGAGGCGGGATTCTCGATGTCTTTGGCTCAACGGCCCTGTCTCCTGTGCGCCTTGACCTCTTTGGGGACGAAGTAGATCGCCTGACCACCTTCGACGTTGGTGATCAGCGATCGCGCCACGACATCGAGCAAGCGTGGCTCTTTGGATGTCGTGAGTTCATCGTTACCGACGAGGTGAAAGAGCGAGCACGTCAACAAGCGGTGCGGCTGCCGTGGGCATCATCGATGCTGCAGCGCCTCGCCGATGGAAATTCCTTCGATGGCATGGAGGGGTGGTTTGGCTTCGTCACTGATGGCCACCAACTCCTGGTCGATCAACTCAGCGCGCCGCTTTCCGTGGTCTTGGTCGAACCAGGGCGCGTGCGCGATCGAGCCGTCGAACTCTTAGAAGAAGAAGAGGCGCTGGTCTCATCGCTGTTATCAACGTGGGCCAGTGGCGATCCCGGTATTGATCCCAGCGTCATCGGGCTTCACGTTCCCTTCGATCGACTCTTGAGCGAGACGACCCTTCCCGTGATCTCATTGCCCACAAGTGCAGCATCGGAAGCCGACCCTCAAATCACCACATCATCGCTGCTGCCTGTCGCAGGGGATGCAGGACGACTGGTTGAACACATCAACGCACTGGTGGCACGAGGATTTCGTGTCCTGGGACTCGGCGCCCACGAGTCAAGTACGAGACGTCTTCAAGAAGTGTTAGCGGGCGAAGGGTTGAGCGCCGATATCGTTGCCACATTGGGGACGAAGGCCGGTATCGGGATCGCCACGTCGCCGCTGGCGCGAGGATGCATTTTGCCCGAGTTCAAGATCGCGATTTTGGCGGAACCCGATATCACGGGCCGACGGGTGCCCCACCGACCGGCGCGTACACAACAGCACATCACCGATGGATTCTTTGATGATCTTGAGATTGGAAGCTACGTGGTCCACCGAGTCCACGGCGTCGCTCGCTTTCGTGGGGTAACGACGAGAACCATTGGAGGCACGACGCGGGACTACATGGTCCTTGAGTTTCGCGGTGATGATCGGATCTATCTTCCCGTTGATCAAGTTGATTCGCTCACGCCGTATTCGGGCGGTGAGTCGCCGTCGCTGTCCAAAATGGGCGGATCAGACTGGCAACGCACACAGTCAAAAGCCCGTGCGGCAGCTTCAGAAATTGCCGAAGAACTCGTCGCGCTGTATCAACAGCGTTCGGTGGTCACCGGATTCGCCTTCTCGCCCGATACGCCGTGGCAAGAAGAGATGGAAGCAGCGTTTCCCTACGAACTCACTCCTGATCAAGCGCGAGCCGTTCGTGAAATTAAAGCCGATATGGAGCGCGAGCGTCCGATGGATCGACTGGTCGTTGCTGACGTGGGTTTCGGAAAGACAGAGATTGCCGTGAGAGCTGCGTTCAAAGCCGTGCAAGACGGCAAGCAGGTCGCGGTGCTCTGTCCCACGACCCTGTTGGCTTCTCAGCACTTCGCCACCTTCCAGGAACGCTATGGGGGTTACCCCATTAACGTCGCCATGTTGAGTCGCTTCTTGACCGACAAAGAAGCGACCGACGTCAAACACGCACTGAGTGAAGGCGCGATCGATGTGGTGATCGGGACGCACCGATTGCTTTCCGAAGATATTGTGATCAAAGACTTGGGGCTGTTAGTGGTTGACGAAGAGCAACGCTTCGGGGTGAGTCACAAGGAAGTAATTAAACGGATGTCGACCACGGTCGACGTTGTTACCTTGAGCGCGAACCCTATCCCGCGCACGCTCGAAATGGCACTGACGGGCATCAGGGATCTTTCGATGGTTACGACACCACCCACCGACCGTCGACCGATTTTGACCTATGTCGGTGAGTTCGATGAACGTGCTGCGACCGAGGCCATTCGCCGTGAGCTCTTGCGTGAGGGCCAAGTCTTTTATGTGCACAACCGGGTCTCTGACATTGAAGACGTCGCACGAAGTGTGCGGCGCTTGGTTCCTGAAGCCCGTGTTGCCGTGGCGCATGGGCAGATGGATGAAGGGACCCTCGAACAGATTGTGATGGAGTTCGCTGATCGGAACTATGACGTGTTGGTCTGCACCACCATTGTGGAATCGGGTATTGACATGCCCAGCGTCAACACGATGGTGGTGGATCGAGCCGATCGCTTAGGCCTTGGACAACTTCATCAGTTGCGGGGACGAGTGGGCCGAGGAGGAGCGAGAGCCTATGCTTATCTTTTTCATCCGCGTGATCAGGTGCTCAGTGAAACGGCCTACGAGCGACTTCGAACGATCGGGGAGCACACCGATTTGGGTTCAGGTTTCAAGATCGCAATGCGAGATCTTGAAATTAGAGGAGCAGGAAATCTTTTAGGGCGCGACCAATCAGGACACGTAGCTGCGGTGGGCTACGACCTCTATGTCCAACTCGTGGCCGAAGCGGTGGCTGAGGCCAAGGGCATTGTTCCCGTGGAAAAGGTCTCGGTTTCACTCGATGTGCCGGGTGATGCACACTTACCGGTTACGTACGTCGGTCAAGATGATCTCCGCCTCGAGGCCTATCGTCGCTTAGCCACGACGTCGACGGCCAACGAGGTGCTCGACGTAGCGACCGAGTGGAAAGATCGCTTTGGCCCCCTGCCGGCCCCAGCACAAGGCTTGATCGAGGTTGCCTTGTTGCGAGCAGCGTGCCTCGCTCGAGGGGTCAAAGAACTCACCGTCTTGCCGGCTCGCACGGGCGGACGCTCCGTGCCAATGGCCAAACTCAAACCCCTTCCCCTCTTGGCATCCGCACAGGTACGCGTCCAACGGATCTTGGGAGAGCGGGCCTATGACGCCACCAGTGCCACCTTGCGCGTTGAATTGGCGACGTCCGTGGACGCGGCGAAGCACCTCCGGCTCCTGTTAGAAGAAATCGTCCCCTTGGACCAAGACCAGCCTGCAGGGTGACTAGCATCGTCTCTGCATGCGACGCGTAGCCCTTCCTCTTGCTCTTGCCATCGTCGTTGGCCTCACCATTGCGTTGATCGTCGGTGGAACGGCGAATCGATCGGCCCTGAGTGTTGAGGGAACTCATTTGTCCGCCTCACAGGTGAACACCGATCTGGCCACGGTGTCATCATCGACCGAGTACCTCTGCTATCTCAATGCGTCGGCACTTATTCGAAGTTCAGGACACTCAGGACTCGGTTCGGTTGCCGGTTCGACACCCGCAACGTACTCGGCAACGTTTGTCACGAACTGGCTCGATCAAAAAATTACGAATCTGATCGTTTCTCATCAGGTGCAGTCCTTGGGCCTCTCGGCACAAGCGACTGCCGATCTCGCCACGGCAAAGTATGACCTTGAGAACTCCATCACCGCGACCTTGACGCAAGTGGCGGGGTCTCAATCTCAGTGCACGGGAACCGCAGCCTCTATTTTGGCGTCGCTGCCAGCGTCGACGCAACACGAACTGATCCAGGCCCAAGCTGACTCCGAAGTGATCTTGGTGCATGACGGTGGTATCGGCACCGATGATGTAAGTCTCCATCGCTATTACAACGCGTCGCCGACTTCGTTTGATACCTACTGCGTCTCGGGAATCTTGGTGGCGAACCAAGCAACGGCACAGGCCGTCCGTCAACAGTTGGTGGCTGGGGCCAACTTTGCGGCCTTGGCGGCCCAAGTTTCAACGGATGCGTCAAAAGCCAGAGGCGGAGCTCTTGGGTGCTTTGCGCCGAGCTCAGGAAATTACAACGCCGTGCTCAAAGACGTGGGAACCATAGGCGTGGGTGGACTGACCCAACCCTTGGCATCATCTGGGGGAAGTTACGTGATCTTGACCGTTACCTCGCAGACACCTACTCCCTACAACGAGATTGCCAACGCGGTGCGTCAATCTGTGTTGGCCCAAGACGCCAAGACGGCACAAGCCAAGATTACGAGTGTGGTGCGCCACGCATCAGTCTCACTTGATCCTCGTTTTGGAACATGGACGGCATCGTCGGTGCAAACCGGAGTCACCCCTCCAGGGTCTCCTCCGGCGGCTGACGTCTTGAACGCAAGCGCAAACATTCCTGGCGCATCGGGCTGATGGGGATGACACGACCTCGTGTCACCGTTGTCGGTCTTGGTCCGGCAGGATCGTCGTTGATTACGAGAGAAACCTGGGATCTTCTGGAGTCATCACCGGTCGTGGTGTTTCGCACCTTGCGCCATCCTGCCGCAGAGCAATTCGCGCACTGTGAAAGCTATGACCACCTCTATGAAGGAGCGAACTCCTTTGACGAGGTCTACCAAGCCGTGGTTGATGACCTCTGCGAAAAGGCCGTCACGAACGGGGCGGTGCTCTACGTCGTTCCTGGCTCGCCCTCGGTGGCTGAGCGGAGCGTTGAACTTCTGCGGGAGTGCAGTGCCATCGACTGTGTGGTCCTGCCCGCACTTTCGTTTTTGGATTTAGCCTGGGTGGCTCTCGGCATCGACCCCTTGGCCCACGGCGTGCGCCTTGTGGACGGCGCGTCAGTGGGGGAACGCCTCCGGGGTCCGGGCCCGATCCTCGTGACGCAGTGCTACTCCCGTGAGATCTTGTCAGCTCTCAAGCTCTCGATCGATACTGACCTCCTCGATGCCGAGCCGATGGTGACGATTTTGCACCACCTTGGACTGCCCGAGCAGATTGTCAAGCAGGTGCCACTCAATGAGCTTGATCGCTTTCAAGAGGTCGACCACTTGACGAGTTGTTACCTGGCGTCCATTCGAACGGTGGGCAGCGCGGCAGAAGATCTGGTCGACTTTATGGTGACCCTGCGGACCTCGTGCCCATGGGATCAACAACAGACGCACGAATCACTCACGCGTCACCTGCTTGAGGAGTCCTACGAACTCCTTGAAGCCCTCGAAGAACTCACCCACGCGAGCGAAGCGGGGAACGCCACTGCTGCTGCTGTGGCGCACGTCGAAGAGGAACTCGGCGACGTTCTTTTTCAAGTGGTCTTTCACGCTCAGATCGCTTTTGAAGGAGGGGAGTTTGATTTAACCGCCGTCATGGACGGTGTACGAGAAAAGTTGACGGCCCGTCATCCTCATGTGTTTGGTGATCTGACACTCGAAAGTGCTGATCAAGTCGAGTCCAACTGGGAGATGTTGAAGAAAAAAGAAAAAGGCCGAACGTCGGTGACCGAGGGGATTCCATCAGCGCTTCCGGCTTTGACTCGCTACGCGAAGTTACTGAAAAAAGCTTACGCGCTTGAGGGCAATATCCCGCAAATCGACCAGTTGGCGGCGACGCTGAGCGATGAGGTGGCGAACTTTGACGCTCTCCAAAGTGCTGAATCACTTGGTGCTGTCTTGGCGACGGCTGTAGAACTCGGTCAAGCACTGGGCCTTGAAAGTGAAGGCGTGCTTCGTCGCCGTTGTGATGAACTCACGGCGCAG
>Ga0164297_10003314_pt1 | contig 15083 bp, 13 predicted proteins | sample GEODES058metaG_FD_113539 | JGI IMG/M metagenome (GOLD analysis project Ga0164297, IMG submission 113539) | Dystrophic lake water microbial communities from Trout Bog Lake, Wisconsin, USA - GEODES058 metaG | ecosystem: Environmental > Aquatic > Freshwater > Lake | place: USA: Trout Bog Lake...
GACTCAACCAAGCCTCCCATCTCCATTACACGTGAGCACACATCGTTGATCTCACTGTCGAACTGGGTAGATAAATGTTTATCTGGCATTTGTGGTCCTTATAACAACTTTAATTAACTTTTAAGTAAGCTTTGGAGAAATAGTAGATTATCCAAAGCGGCCTGTAATATAGTCCTCAGTCTCTTTGCGTTGTGGCTTGAAAAAGAGCTGCTCGGTGGGACCAAATTCCACCAAATCACCTAGATACATATAGGCAGTAAAGTCACTACAACGCGCCGCTTGCTGCATGTTGTGCGTAACAATTACGACCGTGTAGTCTTGTTTTAGCTCAATAATTAGCTCCTCAACTTTTGCAGTAGAGATCGGGTCAAGTGCAGAGCAAGGCTCATCCAACAAGAGAACTTCTGGTTTGATGGCAATACCTCTGGCAATACAAAGTCTTTGTTGCTGCCCGCCCGACAGTCCACTTCCACTTTGGTTTAATTTATCCTTAACCTCGGTCCAAAGCGCAGCCTTTTTGAGTGCCCATTCAACGCGGTCATCCATGTCATTGGTGTTTAAATTTTCAAACAAACGCACACCAAAGGCAATATTGTCATATATCGACATTGGAAATGGTGTTGGTTTTTGAAAAACCATTCCAACCTTTGCGCGAATCAAAGACACATCCATTTGAGAGGTAAGAAGGTTCTCACCGTCAAGCTCAATTAGCCCCTCAGCACGTTGCTCTGGGTACAGCTCATACATACGGTTAAAGGTACGAAGAAGCGTTGATTTTCCGCACCCCGAGGGTCCGATAAAAGCGGTGACTTGATTCTCTGGAATTTCAAGATTAATGTTTTTGAGAGCGTGAAATTTACCGTAGTAAAAATTCAGGTCTTTAACTTTAATTTTTGATTTATTTGCGACAGCTACTTCCATATCTTTTTCCCTTATTTATGCTCAGCTCTTACGACTCGTGATCATTCTGGCCAAAATATTCAAACCTAAAACTGCAATCGTTATCAAGAACACACCCGCCCATGCGAGCTGTTGCCAATGCTCATGCGGGCTCAATCCAAACTTAAAAATAGTGACCGGCAGACTTGCCATGGGCGAGCTGAGATCGGTGGACCAAAATTGGTTGCTCAGAGCCGTTAATAAAAGTGGAGCAGTCTCACCTGAAATACGGGCCACTGCGAGCAACACACCCGTCACCACACCCGCCTGGGCAGAGCGCAGGGTGATACTCAAAATCACTTTCCACTTAGGGGTACCAAGCGCGTAAGCTGCCTCCCTGAGTCCAGCGGGAACTAACGAGAGCATGTTCTCGGTCGTCCTAATCACCACGGGGATTACGATTAGCGAGAGAGCAATCGATCCAGCCCACCCAGAGAAAGCTTTAAAGTGCGCAAACAAAAGCATGTTGTACACAAATAAACCAATCACAATGGAGGGAGCAGAGAGCAAAATATCATTTACAAAACGAGTCACTACCGATAGTGTCCCCTTGGGGTTGTACTCAGCAAGGTAAATGCCTGCCATGATCCCGATCGGGGTACCGATCAGTGTTGCAATTGAGACCATGATGAAGGAGCCAAAAATGGCATTGGCAAGACCACCCCCCGCCTCTCCGGGGTTGGGCGTATCTTGAGTCAAGGTTTCAAAGCTGAGCCCACCAAATCCAAGCACCAAAGTTTCATACAAAATCCAAATCAGCCAGATTAATCCAAATATCATCGCAGCGATGGATAAGAAAAGAGCTAGTTTATTGATTCTGCTTCGAATCAGAAATTTCTGATATTTTGGATCGTTTACTAAATCTGCGTTGGTCATGATTTTGTCCCCTCACTCTTGCGCAGTTGTGCCAACATAAATTTAGAGAGTGATAAAACTACGAAGGTGATGAAAAACAGCACTAAACCCAAGTAAATGAGTGAGGCCTTGTGTAGTCCCTCGGAGGCCTCAGCAAACTCGCTCGCCAAGACTGAGGTGATACTGTTAGCAGCGGAAAAAAGACTCACTGAGGTAAGCTGATTGATATTGCCGATCACAAAAGTAACAGCCATTGTTTCGCCTAGCGCGCGCCCCAGTCCCAGCATAATGCCCCCAACGACACCGTCTTTTGTATAGGGCAGTACAACCTTACTCACTACCTCCCAAGTTGTGGAGCCAAGCCCGTATGCTGACTCTTTCAGTAACGGAGGTGTAACCTCAAAAACATCCCTCATCACAGATGAAATAAAGGGAATGATCATAATAGCCAAAATAATGCCAGCAGATAAAATACCGATACCTACTGGCGGACCACTGACCAACTGGTCAAGAACTGGTACACCTTTTAATAACTTTTGTAATGGCAACTGAACATAAGTCGCCAAAATAGGACTGAACACTAAAAGTCCCCACATTCCGTAAACAATAGAAGGAATTGCAGCCAATAGCTCAATTGCAGTACCCAAAGGTCTTTTAAGCCATGCAGGTGACAATTCTGTAAGAAAGATAGCGATTCCAAAACTCACTGGAACAGCAATCAATAAGGCAATGATTGAAGTGGCTAGCGTTCCGTAAATCATCACCAAGCCACCAAACTGCTCTTTCACCGGATCCCAAACCATGCTGGTAAGAAATCCCAATCCAAAATGCGTAATAGCGGGCCAAGCCCCTACAACTAGGGACAACAAAATTCCAAATAAGACTGTCAAAGTTGCGCAAACGCACAGGAATGCCAAAAGACCAAACACCTTGTCAAACAAGGTTCCGTATCGGGTAGTCCTGGGTGCGGGGTGAGGAGACATAGAGCGATCTTTGTAATTAGACATAAAAGCGGGATCAAGGGAGGTTTCTGATGTTGACACTGAAGAAATTGACACTCGACGGTCTCCCTTGATTAACTAACTCAATACAAGTATGAAAACACTATCTAAATATAAATGTGATGTGATCATAAATACTCCAACAATTGTTAATGGTTAAACACTAGTCGTTGGAGCTGACGATCACACCAAGCAAATTATTTATAGGAGATAGCTTTTCCAGAGGAGTCTTTGATTTGACCCCAAGCTTGACGAATCTCTTCCTTAACTGCGTTTGGCATTACAACAAAGTCAAGAGAGTCCGCACTCTTGTCGCCTGTTTTGTAAGCCCAGTCAAAGAATTTAAGAACTTGAGCTGCAACCTCAGGTTTGTCTTGATTCTTGTACATGATGATGAAAGTTGCGCCTGTAATTGGCCACGCATCTTTTTCATTCTGGTTTGTTAAGATTTGATAAAAAGATTTAGCCCATGTTGCCCCAGATGCAGCTGATTTGAAAGTATTCTCGCTGGGTTCAACAAAGTTACCAGCTGCGTTTTTCAGGCTAACAAAGTTCATTTTGTTTTTCTTAACATACACGTACTCCACATATCCAATGGAGTTGGGAAGGCTATTGACATATTTGGCTACCCCGTCATTACCCTTACCTGCAGCAGCATTGGCAATATTTGGCCAATTAACAGCGGTGCTTGCACCCACTTTTTCTTTCCACTCTGGGCTTACTTTGCTCAAGTAATCTGTGAACAAGAAGGAAGTTCCAGAGCCGTCTGAGCGACGAATCGAGGTAATTTCTGCGTCCGGTAAGTTTAGACTTGGATTTAAAGCTTTAATTGCTGGATCATTCCACTTACCTACTTTTCCAAGGTAAATGTTGGCTAAGACTTCACCAGTTAAACGAAGTTGTCCAGGATTTACCCCTGCCAAATTTATCACTGGTACGACACCACCAATTACTGTTGGAAATTGCATTTGTCCTTTCTTTGCCAAATCCTCATCCGTTCTTGGCATATCGGAGGCTCCAAAATCGATTGTTTTAGCGTCGATTTGGTTTAAACCGGCGCCTGATCCGATGGATTGATAGTTGATTTTTACGCCAGTCTCTTTGTTGTAATCACTAGCCCACTTGAAATAGATATCAGCTGGGAAGCTGGCACCAGCTCCTGTCACTTGCTGGGCAAATGCACAAACGGACAAACTCATTGCAGCTGTCGCTACGAGTTTAAGTGTGAAACGTTTAATCATGAAAATAATTCCTATGTTGTATGAACTCTTCTGGATTCTCAACTTACCAAGCCTTTTATGCCTGATTAGTCGCTAGTGAGATAATGTAAGGTCGCAAAATGACATTTTCATGACAATCGACATTTTGACATTTAATTGTAATATCTTCGAAATTGTCATTGTTTTGTCATAAACAATACTTAAGATAACGTTCTTATGCAAAATGGCACTCTTTTAGCCGGGATTGATCTCGGAAGTAACAGCTTTAGACTAGAAATTGGTCGTTTTGAACACGGGCAAATTAACCGGATCGAATACATTAAGGAAACGGTCAGGCAGGGAAATGGGCTCGATGAGGACAGAAATCTGACCCAAGCAGCCATGAAAAGGGGCTGGGACTGTTTGGGACGGTTTGCCGAGCGTCTGTCTGGGTTTAAAAAAAACCAGGTCCGCGCAGTGGCAACTCAGACCCTGCGAGAGGCTAGAAACCGGGAGGAGTTCATCAAAACTGCTCAAAATGTGTTTGGATTTCCAATTGAAGTCATCTCAGGACGCGAAGAGGCAAGACTCATTTACCTCGGGGTCGCTCACCTACTCCCTCACGATAGCGACAGACGTTTGGTCATCGACATTGGGGGGCGCTCAACTGAGCTGATCATAGGCAGCGGTTTGGACGCCAGGGTTTTGGAGTCGTACAGAGTAGGCAGCGTAGCTTGGAGCATGAGATTCTTTCCTGAAGGCGAATACTCAACCCAGGCATTCAAAACGGCAGAGGTCGCAGCCAAAGCTATCTTGGACGAGGCCCTTACGAGCTATCCTCGTCACGGCTGGGACGTAGCTTACGGCTCATCGGGAACGGTTGGCGCCGTGGCCGATATTTTAGGTTTCGCTGGCTGGCCACCCACACTGATAAATAGAGACAGCTTGAATTGGCTCAAGCGTTGTCTAATCCGGGCTCAATCATTAGACAAACTCAGACTTGAGGGACTCAAGGAGGACCGCAAAGCGGTGCTCGCGGGCGGTATAAGCGTGCTCAGTGCAGTGTTTGATCTGCTAGAAATCGATGAGCTCCATGTAGCACAAGGAGCCCTTCGCCACGGCGTTTTGTATGACATGTTAGACCGCGCGCTTTACGCAACCGATATCAGAACGACAACGGTCTCAAGATTATCCAAGACCTCTGGATTGGATTTGGACCAAGCCGAGCGCGTCAACCGCGTGAGTCAGTACTTGCTTGGTATGCTGATTGATGAGACCAAATCAGGTGACGTCAACAAGCTCAAACAAAAACTTGAATGGGCCTCAAAACTCCACGAGATTGGAACCATCATCTCTCATAGCGATTATCATAAACACGGTGCCTATATCCTTGACAACACGGATGCACCAGGCTTTGCCGCCTCTGAGCTTCACAGACTCTCATTGCTTGTTCTGGGTCATAGGGGCAAGCTTCGAAAGTTGGAGGTAGACTTTGATAACGTGGGCTTTATTAAACAACTGCTGTCACTTAGACTCGCAGTCATTTTGTGTCATGCCAAAAGAGATCCTGAATACAAGACGTTAAAACTTGCATTGATCAGTGAGCAGGCTCGTTCATTTAAATTAACGCTGAGCAAAGATTGGGCTGAGAGGTATCCTCAGTCCTCTCACTTACTGAAAGAGGAGATTAATGCTTGGCAAAAAACAACTTGGTCTTTTGATCTAAACTGGATATGAATTAAAGCATCTCTGCCGCTTGAACAGAGATAATGACTGTTTGTTCCTGAGCCTCTTTTTGTCGGGATCTCAACCACCATACAGCCCCCTTACGCACAGAGCATTCACCCGATGGGAACTGCAAGAGCTTAGCAATTGTTTGCCCCAAAAACGGTTGATGTCCAACAATCAAAACAGAGCTTTTATTGTGCGGCCACTGCACCAGCTCTAAGATTTGATCGGGCTGACTTTGCGGGGACAATTCATCTCGAATTTTGTATTTGCGCCCCAAGGCAATGACGGTTTGCTCGGCACGTTTTGCAGGGCTGCACAAGACTCGAACGCCCTCAGGTAGTTGACGATCAAGCCACTGCGCGACCCGTGCTGCTTGGCGTTCGCCTCTGGGCGTAAGAGCGCGGTGCATATCGTTCTCACCAGCCTCGGCTTCAAAAGCCTCTGCATGGCGCCAAAAGATTAAGTCCATCTAAATCCCCCTGCTCTCGTACCGAACCATGAGTGCCGCTTGAGCACTTAGAGGTGTTGTATTGTGTTTGTTTATGACCGGAGTGTATTCCCCACCCGGTCCTAATTGCCAGGCGTCCTTCGTATCGTATAGGTAAGCCACCAAACATTCGTCGATTACACGTCGCTTGAGAGTCTCGTCCTGCACAGGCCAAGCAAGCTCGATTCTTCTGAGCATATTGCGATTCATCCAATCTGCGCTGGAGAGGTAAAGCTTCTCGTCATCGCCCGATCTAAAATAAAAGACTCGGGAATGCTCTAAAAACCGTCCCACTATAGATCTGACTTTTATTCGATCAGAAACACCAGGTACTTGAGCTGGCAATATACAGGCGCCGCGCACAATCAAATCGATATTAACACCCCATTTGCCCGCCTGTATGAGTGCAAGCGCCAAGCGCTCGTCGGTGAGCGAGTTCATTTTAAGAACGATACGCCCCTCACGACCTGCGCGAACGCCTTTAGCAACTCTATCGATTGCAGAAATCAAATTACTTTGTAAATCAAACGGTGCAAGCCAAATGGTTTTAAGCTTTGGCAGTGTGCTTTGGCTAGCAAGGTGAATAAAGATATTCTCAACATCGCCAGTTATCGCGGGGTCTTTTGTCAAAAAACTGATGTCCGTATACAACCGAGCTGTTACGGGGTTATAGTTTCCCGTTGAGAGATGACAGTAATACTTAAGATACTTACCCTCGCGCCTAGTGATGAGGAGCATTTTGCCGTGCGTTTTCAAACCCACGACACCGTACACCACCTGAGCCCCAATCTGCTCTAAGCGATCTGCCCAGTTAATATTTGCCTCCTCATCAAAGCGGGCTTTGAGTTCAACTACGACAGTTACCTCTTTACCCCGCAGTACTGCTTGCCTGAGCAAATCCATTAATTCAGAGTTTGCGCCTGTTCGGTAAATAGTTTGTTTAATCGCGAGCACGTTCTTGTCATTAACGGCCTCACGAAGAAAGGAGAGGACGCCGTCAAAGCTCTCAAATGGTTGATGAAATAAAACATCACCCTTGGAGAGTTGATCAAAAATTGAGTTGCTGGGGCTGAGCTGACTGGGAAACGATGCAGCGTAAGGTTTAAAAAGCAAATTGGGTTTATTGACCAAATCAATAACTTGGTTCAAACGCACCAAATTTACAGGCCCTTGCACTCGGTACAAGGAATCAGGTGGCAAGGCGAATTGTTTGAGTAAAAAATCAGATAGATAATCCGTACACCCAGAGGACACCTCTAGTCGTACAGCCTCTCCGTACTGTCGCTGCTCAAGGCTTTGGCGCAGGGCTGTTCGCAGATTCCTTACATCCTCCTCATCGACTGAGAGATCGGAATTTCTGGTGACTCGGAATTGAGAGAAGTGAACAACCTCGCGACCTTCAAATAAATCTTTGAGATGCGCGCGAATAATACTGGATAAAGACACAAGCAACACTTGATTGCCCGATACCTTGGAGGGCAATTTCACCATTCGAGGTAAGACTCTGGGCACTTTAACGATAGCGATATCATTGTGTCGTCCCAGCGCGTCCTTGCCTTTGAGACGAACGATGAAGTTCAATGACTTATTGGCAACTTGGGGAAAGGGATGAGCGGGATCTAAACCAACTGGGATCAACAAAGGTCTGACCTCTTGTTTAAAGTAACGCTTTACCCACTCTGCTTGCTCAGCATTTCTTTCATTAAACGAGAGAATGTGGATGCCTTTTTTAGCAAAGGCAGGAATAAGGTTTTGGTTGTAAACCTCATACTGCTCTCGCACAAGTTCATGAGCCCAGTGGCTGAGTTTTGCGAAACTCTCGACAGAATAAAGTCCGTTTTCAATCTCCGTTTGCGCCGCCTTGAGATGCAATGAGGCCCGCACTTCAAAGAATTCATCAAGATTTGAGGAAACAATGCACAAATACCTGAGTCTCTCCAAAAGTGGAACCGCCTCTTGTTTGGACAACTCTAAGACGCGCCTATTGAAAGCCAAAAAGCTTAAATCTCTATCAATGAGCTTGACAGCGCGGTCTGAATGAGGATTGAAACTATGTGGGATGACCATGGATGTATACACTTTGTGCGGTAGTATGCACCAAATTGATTGCGAAAAAATACGAGAGTATAAAAACTTACCCTAAGCGCGTAACGCTCTGGGCAGGCTACAAATACGCTCCACAAAACATAATTATGACGCTTTTAAGTCATTTTTATGACAAAAAAGGTTGGCCTAACTTTCTAACTTAACCCTAGTCTAAAACCTGGAATGAAGGTCAAAGTGTTGATTGCAGTTTTTTAATTTGGTAGGAAATATCAAAGAGTTTTGATTTACCAACATAGTAGCGATCGAGGCGCCACTCTTGCAAAATATCCATCGCTAAAGAAAAGTCTTTGATATCTAACGCATAAAGCTCTGATAGGTTAAAGTTTTGATCACTCTCGAGGGAATAAACAAGGTCAGAAAGAGTCTGAGAGGTTTTGGAGTTTGGATCGTTTGCAATAATTTTTCTAGCTTTTTTGATAGCCAACATAGATCGATTCCTAGATAAATAGAGTTCTTATTATCCTCCTTAAGGCTCGTTCGGTGGAAAATTATTAGCACTAATTTGTGCTAAATCAATATTTGTGAATTAACCCAAGCGCAACTAATAAAGTGATTTTTTTCAAAACAGTCCATTAACTCGGAACCAGGCGAGGCTTGGGAGGCGAAAATCTATATGCGCCTCACAAACCATGTTTTAGTAAATTTTAGGCACCAAAACGCCCTTGGTTGCAACCTGACTCAACAAGAAAAACACATCGGTGTTATCCAAAACACCCGTAAAAGACCAAGCACCAGGTCCCATGGCGGACAAAGGGATATCTGTTGCGGTATGGACGGCACTGGTCCCAGGTACCTGACCAGTAATGGTTAATCTACCCTCCAAATCCCGAGCCATTGGATCCGCAGGATGAGCACTTAACGGCTGTATTTTATTAAAAGGTTGTTGAGAATCTTGAAGCGGCAAGGGGTTGGTTCTCCAGTCTTCATTGCGATCAGCATTGGCACCGTATCCGACTAAGAGCCTAAAGTCGATGTCAGTCGTCTTGGGATACCCATCTGTATCGAGGCTGTATCTTGGGAAGCCCGCTTTCTCATATATCCCAACCACTTTGTCTCTTAAATTAGTACCCCCCCCTTCTTTAACGAGCTCTTGAAGTCTAGCGTCAGAGACCATAGAGCCTCCAATTAACGCAACACCTGAGCATTCATGATCAGCGGTCACAATCACAAGAGTATTTTTATCTTTTTTTGCAAACGACTGGACCAATTGCACAGTTTTATCAAACTCAATCGTATCCAAAATCCAGCGTTCGGTGTCCATGTTATGGGCTTGTTTATCGATTGATGCTCCCTCAACCATTAACAAGAAACCTTTTTCGTTCTTACTCAAAACTGTAAGAGCGGCTTGGGTCATCTCATCTAGCATCGGCTGATCGGGGAAACCAAAGTCATCAACCACGCGGCCTTTGATCCCTTTGGCTGCATTTCTTCGCCCATCTATCTTGTCAAGGGCGACGTTCATATTAGAGAGGGAGAAAAGCCCCAATAGGTGATCCGTTTTTGATAGATCTAAATTTTTAAGCGCTGCGCTGTCAGGCACATATTTAAAGCCAGATCGCTCAAAATCAGCGATCAAGTCTCGATCTTTATCCATGAGTCCACTAGACGCACCCCAGTGCTTTACGATTGCAGAGGTGTGTAAATCAGAGGTTGAGAACTCATAATCTGATTTGTCACTCCTGGCCGAGCCAGGTGTTTGCGCGGGTAAGAACCATTTACGACCACCCCCCATTAACACGCTGAGTCCTGTCAGCTTTCGGTCATCCAAATATTGATCAACAATCCCTGTCCCGGCTCCTCGGTTGCTGGTGTGCACTGCGTTTGCAGCAGGAGTTGCATCAAAAACATCAGCGGTCGTCACCAAACCCAACGATTTACCTTGAGTGCGTTTTAAATACTCGCTTAAATATTCGACTCTTGGATTATCAAAATTATCCAGCGTATCGTCAGGGAAGACTCCCTCTTCGTTGTTATTGCTTTTATTACCCGTCACGTATGAGGACATGCCGGGCGATGAGTCGGTTACCAGTGAGTTAAGTGAGGATGTTTTAATCATCCCCGTCACAGGGAATGTATCCATAGCAAGTGGGGATACTGATTTGCCCTGCGCATACCCTTGAGAGACAATTCGAGCTGCCGTTCTTTGAGCTGCACCCATTCCATCACCTAACAGTATGATGATATTTTTTACCTTTTGCCCCCCACTAACCAAAGGAACAATTTCAAAATTGCCAGTTGCAATTACTGTTGCACCATCGTTTTGGTTAGCTTGAACCGAGAAAACATGAATGCCAGGTTTAGTAAATGAAACAGCTCTAACCGTTGCAATAACCGAATTCTTAGGTATCCCGGGTAAACAGCCACTTGAACAATTCTTGAGCGCTACCTCTTGACCAATCACTGCGCCGTCCACAAGAAAGCGAGCACTCACAATCGAACGCGTATCGTCCTCGGGTCTGATCGTTGCTTGTAGATCAAAGCGCTGATCGGGTAAAAAGCGAGCTATTAAAGGATTACTGTGCCCGCTACTAAACAACTCGCTTGGAGGGGTTAGTCTTGAAACTGAAGGAGCTGCTTGCGCTGAGCTGAAGAGGAATTGAATCATCAGAAACATAATAAATGGCAACGCACTGCTCTGATGAGAATGTCTTTTATGGCTTTTAATCACAGGTATTTCCTTAAAGTCGAGATCTGCTAAGTATTTAAAAAGATGTCTTTGTTAGTTAAGTTGGTTATAAATAACGGGTAGTTGTAAACGAATCCAAGAAATAGATTTATCAGAATGCTCAAGGCGCCCCAAACTTAAAACCCCTTGAAAAGTATGAGGTCCTTGGGCATACGGCACCACGCTCTGAGACTGGGAGGGTGCAAGCATTACATAAACTGTTGCCGGGGGTAAGTCATTAGCCTCTCCATCGGCATGCTCATTTAAATTTATGGGTCTGAGGGAAAGCAGAAAATATCCCTGTGTGGGCTCATCTGATTTGACAATAAATCCACTCATTTGAACGGTTTGATTATCAAGTTGCCTTACAGTATCCCTAAATTCTAGACCTCTACTCTCAATCGGCATCTTAAATATGCTCGCTAAATCTACTCTTGGAATGGAGTTGGGTGCTGACTGAGATACAAATTCTTCAGTACGATTGATTTTAAAAGTCGAACTCACTACTGCATCGACCGTCGATTGGGCATCGGCACTTGATTTGATAATTATTAAAAAAAGAAATAAATAGAGTTTTTTCACAATCTAATGCATAAGAAAGATTTTTGTATTTATAAATTTAAATTTATACAAAATTAGTGAAACCCATTTTTGACCTAATTTGTGACTAAGGCGTGACAATGCATTCAAATTCATTACATAGTTTAAATTATTGCGAAATTATATGGATTTTACAAACACCAGGTATTTGATTGCAAACAATAAATTTAAAAAGTTGTAGCTAAAAAAAAGAACCTAAACAAAGCGTCATACTCTTGAAATATGCTTTCAATAATATCTTATCAATTTAGAAATTAAATTTATTGACATACCCAAGGTGCGATATGAATGAGACTGATACAACTAAGCGGAATAACCTTAAATTGATGGCCAGAAACCCTCGTATTCATGAGTTAACAAGAATCGTAGATCTGTCACTCCCTACAGATTGCATTGATCAAACTGTATCGGCTGATCAAAATTCACCTGCAGCTAGGCAAATAACACCTAATACAGACAAGCACAAACTCTCCTGGTTCAGTAAAACCAACAACATTTGTGCATATCTAAATGCATGTCAACCCAAGTGTATCAATGAGCTCGAAGAACTCAGCAAATCGTATCTTCAGCTTGCGTAATCTAAATCTAATGCCCCTACGCTCAGGCTTTACCTGCCCATCCCGGTAAATAACTCGCCTCCTTTGTTTTGGCGAATTTAAGGGCGCTTGCCAGTGCCTCGTTTAAGTTAGACATCGTTTTTTTAGAGATTTTTGTTCTAAAAAAATCGGCCCATAAAAACTCACTAAAAGGGGTGAGATCTTTTGCGAATCCACCCTCATCCCTGACCAAGCCGGCTAAACTTCTGTAGGGATCATCTCTTAACTTAGCCACACTGGAGGGAATATCGGTAAACGCTACTCTTTGACCACGCTCGTCATAGGGATGGACCCACTGATGAAACTCCATTACCCTCCAAAAGGTATCCTTATCTAACCAAGACAGGTCTTTCAACACGGTTAGGTTGACCGCAACTTGGCGCTCTTGGTGCAAGGCCATACCCAAGTGATGGTGATCGATGATGTAGTACTGAGATTTGGGTCCAATAATACTTGGAAACCAATGCTCTTCTAACAAAGCAGTTCTTTGCTTTTTACTGAGCTTTCTCCATTCTGCTCTTTTTTTGATAACCTCAACATAGCCAATAGACACTTGTGTAGGCTTTATTTCATTTAAATTAGCTTTTATTACGTGATGATGAAGGGGATGCATTTTTTATAGTCGCCTAGATTAAGTAAAACCCACGGTACTTCAAGTGTATCAAGGGTGGATTATCACTGTTATTGAGTTGGTGCAAGGCATGAATTGCGAGTTATGCATTCTGGTGAGTGTATTTTGAGGTATTAAGTTAGCGTATATTTACGCATAAACTTTAAACAAAACACATCTCAAACTCACAGACCATTGGTATCAAATTAGTGACGACGACCACCCCACCCCCTGTAATAACCAAAACTTATGCCCACCGGCGCTACATACCCGTAAGGATAGGCGTAAGCGTATGGGTAGGGGTAGGGATAAGGGTATGGCGCTCCAACATAAACTGGAACAGGAGTTACAGTCGTTGTTGAACTTAGGGGGCTTGCGTACTGAGTAGGCGCTGAACCAATCAGTGGGGCAACCCCTTGAGGAGCGGGGCTGACTTGGATCAAAATGGAAGGACCTGGGTCATTTGGCATCTCTACACTGTACTGCTTACCTGCGTATTCATACACCACTTGATAAACGGTCAAACTTTGCGCCGTGTTTTGAACAGTACAGGTGGTTTGAGTTTGAGCTTGTCGGTTGATAGATTCCTCGCTAGATGCGACACTATCTCCAACAACCGCACCCCCAATTGCACCCAAGGCGGTTGAGGCAGCTTTGCTAGCACCTGAGCCAAGCGCGTTTCCGATCAAACCTCCCGCAACTGCTCCAATGGCAGCACCAGCAGCTGACTTTGGTTCCCCAACAAAGACCTGTGAGGTTTCGCAATTTTGCTGAGGCACAGTGAATTGTTTAACAACCGGTGTGCTCGATACTACACGGGCTCGCTCTTGTGCAAGGACCGTTGAACTAACGCTAGCCCCAATTAGTAAGAGTGTTAACTTGGCAACTATTTGTTTTGAATATTTCATTTTTTACCCTAATTTAAGTAAGGTTCAATCTATAAAGTCTACCCAAGCACGGTAGGCCAGCCACATAGCACCGCTTACAGTATGCTTGAATGACACAGCTGGAGTATGTACCTACTATTAACGCTTGTAAAGAAATTTGGTTGACCCAAGTCAACTGAGACTAGGTATGCCGGGGCTATGTTTGCTGGGGCTTATTTACAAATCATGACAGGCCAGCTTGTATCCTAAGAAATCCAGCTTAAACCTCAAAGGCCTCTGCAAGATACTGAGCCATTGGCGTCACCTCAACACCCGCCTTAGCCTCGACCATAATTCTGAGCAAAGGCTCTGTACCGCTGGCGCGAATCAACAACCGACCTTGCCCTTTTAGTTGCTCGCTAATTTGAGCACTTCGCTTGTTAAATTCATGATGGGTTTGCCAATTCATGTCAGGCTTTAAGGGTACATTTAGGAGTACCTGGGGAAACAGCGGGACGGACTTTAAGATATCTGCAGGTGTTTTCTTATTACGAACACATGCTTGCAAAACCTGAAGCGCGCTGATGATCCCGTCCCCTGTTGTGTGTTTATCAAGTGCGAGCAAATGGCCTGAGCCCTCTCCACCAAGAGTCCAGCCTTTTTTATCTAACTCCTCCAGCACATAGCGATCGCCCACCTGGGCTCGCACCATCTCTACACCACGGTCCCTAAGCGCCAACTCAACAGCCATATTGGTCATCAAAGTACCCACGACTCCCTCAACTCTTTGACCATTACAAAGCCGCTCATCTACCATTAGATATAAAATTTCATCACCATTGAACAAACGCCCCTTAGAGTCTACAAACTGCAATCGATCTGCATCCCCGTCCAAAGCTACCCCATAGTCAGCTTTATGCTCTAGTACAGCTCTGACTAATGCCTCGGGGTGAGTCGCACCGACATCCTTGTTAATGTTGAACCCATCGGGTGAGCATCCTAGTGAGATAACCTCTGCTCCGAGTTCGTGAAATACTTTGGGGGCTAGTTGGTAAGCGGCGCCGTGAGCTGCGTCCACCACGATTTTGATCCCCTTGAGGGTCAGATCATTTGAGAAAGTACTTTTGCAAAATTCAATATACCGCCCCGCAGCATCATCTAGACGTTTGGTACGACCCAAAGTGCTAGAGTCCACCCAATGCGGATCCTCTTTGATCGCACTCTCTACAGACATTTCCCAATCGTCACTAAGCTTAGAGCCTTTTGCACTAAAAAACTTGATCCCGTTATCTGCAAAGGGATTGTGACTTGCACTAATGACAACGCCTAGGGATGCCCGCTGCGCACGCGTTAGGTAGGCAACGCCTGGGGTAGGCAAAGGACCCAGCAACAATACGTCAACGCCAGCAGAGTTAAAGCCAGATTCCA
>Ga0164297_10003317_pt1 | contig 15073 bp, 21 predicted proteins | sample GEODES058metaG_FD_113539 | JGI IMG/M metagenome (GOLD analysis project Ga0164297, IMG submission 113539) | Dystrophic lake water microbial communities from Trout Bog Lake, Wisconsin, USA - GEODES058 metaG | ecosystem: Environmental > Aquatic > Freshwater > Lake | place: USA: Trout Bog Lake...
AAACAAATCTCCGTGTGTAACTAAGTATGTCCGACCATCTACGCCTGTGTGTTCTGTTTGATTTACTATTTCCACGCGACCAAATCCCATACCATATGGTATCAGTGGACGAAGGAATTCGTCGTGGTTGCCAGCTATATACACTACTCGAGTTCCGCGTTTGGCATGGCCAAGTATGCGTCGAACCACATTGGTATGACTCTGTTTCCAGCGCCACTTGTTTTGTTGTATCTTCCAAGCGTCAATTATGTCGCCTACCAGGTAAAGTGTATGGCAGGTGTTGTGTTTGAGAAAGTTGTTAAGGGCTTCGGCCTTGCAGTCTCTGGTGCCGAGGTGTATGTCTGACACAAATATGCTTCGGTATGTCCTTGGCTCGTTCATACACATATTTAACGCTTTTTTTGCGATCGCATATTACAGTTTTATTAAATTGATTTTTAGGGGTATTTTGAGCTAAATAATTGTATGAAAACACTACGCGAAATGATAGATTTAATCGAATCTGCTCAACGAGTGGACGAATTTGCTCCTGGTGGGGGTGCTACTCTTCCTCCAGTTAAACCGCCAAAAAACGATGGCGATCGTTGGGAAGATGAAGACGACGATGATAATGATGGGTGGCATCCTGGAAAACGCACCGAAGAAGATTTACACAATCCGTTAGGAGACCAAATCAAAGCCCTATTAAAGAAAAAGAATAAGGTTGTATGGTATCCTTGGGCAGATCGAGAACAAAATACAAAATATCGCACACAGGCAGTTATACGACAAATCACTGGCGAACAGATCGCCAATGGCCGTCACATAGTTTCTTTTAAGTATTGTTGGCGTCCTTGGTATAAAACTGCTAAAGGTATGGAACAAGGCGGATGGCGTTGCGATCAATCATTTATACCACCGGATGGTCATAAATGGATGGCGTTAGGACCAGTCGGTGCTAATACCTATGAACTACAGGATTTAAGCAAGAATCCTGATTGGAAAGATCCGCGAAGCCCAGAAGAAATAGAGTGGCGAAAGAGACTGGATGACTTAGATGAAAATCTTAAACATCCTAATGAACATGGTGTAACAGAAGAACATAGAGATTTAAGTAAAACTTAAACTCTTACTATATGCCATTTTGAATCAAATGGTTTGCCTTGTGCCTTGTGCTTCAAGATCTTGGCGAATTCCTTCTTGCGAAGTTCGAGCTGTTTCTCTGTGTCGTGGTCCAGACAAGCCTGATACAATTTGGCAACCAATTTGCTTTGTTTCATAGCTTACTCCTTTCCGGTTACTGTAATATAACTGTAACATAGTATTTATTACGTGTCAACCAGAAAATTGTGACAAAGAAAAAGGACCTTTCGGTCCTTTAGCACTGGTTACGGATCCAGCGACACCTTATCTTGTGCCCGCACTTTTATTTATCAATTAAAAATTAACTCTTGCCTGCAATGATGCTGTGTTAACTGCCTGACCTTGTACGTCTTGGCGAGCAATCTTTAACAATACACTACTGTTCTTATCATCGTGATAGGTAAAGTTAACAGCACTGGCGGTTGTGTTATTTGTATAATAACCAACTTCGGCGCCTACAGCCCAATTCTTATTAAAGTTGTGATCATAACGCACACCACCAATACCAGAATTATTAACCTGGTTAACCGCGGCATACGTCATTGCTGTTACTGCTGACCCAGTTTCTTTTACCGCATCAATTTGATTTGATTCACTGCGTCCTCCAACAAAAGCACGGAAGCCTGCTACTGCTGGTGCGTAGACTTTGACCTGTGCCCACGAGTCAGTACCGTTGGCAGAGCCAGCGTTACCATAATTTAATGCTGGCAAACTGTGTGCTGTGTTATAAGTGTTTTGTGCGTAGCCAATATCACCCTTAACCATTACATCATTCTCAAATGATTTAACTACATAAACACCTACTGCATCTTTGTTCATTGTGCCTGCAGCCTGATCACCTGACAAGTTTACCTGACCGTGATTGTATTGTGCGCCAACCAATACAGTTGGATCAATCAACTTTTCAATACCTAAGCCAAATACACTACCTGTGTAGTTATAAGTGTCTTTGGTATTAGACTTTAGTCCAGAACCAGTTACGTAAAAATTGTAATCACGACCACTTAGATCACGTTGATGAATTTGACCATCTTCAACACGAATACGTGTGTATGGGTCACTTTCTAATGACTCATTCATACGGTTGTTGGCCGATGATAATTTGCTAAATTGATCAATACGTGTTGAATAACCTTGATTAGTACTTGCTACATCCACATTGTTTGTGTGTGCTGTTGCTGTTACCACTTCATTCACCACTGCTGTTGATGTTGTAACAATGGTAGTAGTTGAAGTTGTTGTAACCGGAGTACCTGTGCGAGTTTGTGTACTACCATCGCTATAGGTATCAATCAAAGTTGGAGTTGTAACCGTTGTAGTAGTACGTGGGGTTGTGTAAGTTGTAACAGTAGTAATTGGTGTTGTACTTGTAGTTACTGTTGTTACTGGTGTTGTGCTGGTAACTGTTACATTACGGTTAATGTTTAAGTTTTGTGCTGTTTGGTTGGCACGGCTATCGGTAACTGCTGTAGCGACCGCGGTTGCGCCAAGTGTAGTGGCTACTGCGGTTGCTGTAGTGCCACGTGTGCTTGCTGTAGTTGCTACAGTCGCGCCATCTGCTGTTGTACTAACTACAGTAGGAGTACCATTGGCAGTACTTACCACTGTTGGAGCAGAGGGAGTTGGCGGTACTGGTGGAGCCGATGGGTTGCCGGCATTAACTGTTTGATTTGGTTGTGCAATAGGAGTAAAACCAGATGATGTTACTGGCACACAACTACTTGCCGCTAAAGTTACGTTAGTACAGGCACCAGCGTATACACCAATAATAGCCTGTTCTAACGAACCGGCCTGGCTTGTTGATAGTGCATTAAATGTAACAGTATAAGTTATGCCAGAGTTAACATTAATTCCTTGGTAGATACCATCGTAGGTACCAACAGCACCATCGTACCATTGACCTGATTGCCAGGTACCTGCTGCCGCTGGGTAAGTTCCATTTTGATACCATACACCCCAATTAGTTGGTGCTTGTATTGTTTGTGTTCCTGAATTAACAGTAACCTGCACTGGACCGCCTGCTGTTAGGCTGGCATTGGTCAGCAAGTTTGTAGATGATCCTGCGGCTGTTACACTTGGGTTAGTAAAAGACCAAAATGCTGGATCTTGACGGAATGCAAAGCCGACATAGTCACTACCTGAGTTGGCAGCAGTAAATGAGAATGTGTAAGAATTGTTTACACCTGTTGCTGGATTACCTACGTATCCAATGTAACCCGAGGGTAGGTTACCTAAACTTTGTGAGTGTGCCGCAAAAGATAGACACACTGAAATGGCCAAGAAGGCCCGTTTGATTATTTTCATTTTAGCTCCGGTCGGCTTTGCCGATCTTATTATTATACTTCTACTACTATTTATTGCGATGCAGTTGTTCTTTCTGTCGGCGTATTTCTGCCATCTCTGCTTCGTATTTGATTCGAGCTTCCTCTGTGCTACGTTCGTATGGTCGTTCGACAATACGATACATTAGATAGGCAACAGAGAATCCAAATAGTCCGCCAGCAATTTGTACCAATAGTTTAATAAACATAGGGCACCTCGTTTAACAATGGATATTTAATTAACATAAAATCTCTGTATTCAACTGGTACATAGAATTCAATGTCATGCCTGTGTACTTCGTAGTAGCCACCAATTTTTTGTACATATAGACTAATGTCATCTGCTTCATCTAAGCGTACCCATTTACTCATTTTAAATGATATCATATTAATTTCCTTGTCTTACTGTTACAGTTCCACAGGCAGTGGCGCATGATTGTGTTACTGAATAATTCTGTCCACCAGTTTGTGTTAAATTTACACTGGCCGGAGATCCATTATTGATTAATGTTATCGAAGCATTATTAGTGCCACTGGCTCCAGTGTTTGATTGATTCACTACCGCAGAGTTACCATTACCAGTTGCATTAATGTTAATATAACCTGCACTGGTTCCTGTTTGGCTTGTAGTTATTGAGTTACTATTGCCTGATACTGTAGCAAACAACTGATTACGAGCTGTGCCAGTTTGTGTAATCCCTACGGTGTTTAAGTTTCCAACTATGGCCACGCTACTAAATTGTCCAGCATTAAGGCCGGTGTTTTCTTGTACTACAGTCAGCGTGTTACCTGCACCATTAACATAGTCAAATTGATAGTGTCCGCCGGTGTCTAAGCCAGTTGAGTTTCCGTTAGCATCTGTACCTTGATTTAAATTAAGGGTATTATTACCACCTAAAGCCGCAAGATCAATCAAATTGTTGTTTGATTGTTGCCGCACCGTAATGTGATTCCCGCCTCCAGTAATAGGAGCGGCTGTAGTGTACCCTGGCCCATTGGCTGTACTTGTGGCACCATCTATTTTATTTCCGGCGCCTTTTTGTGTAATGTTAATTGTATCGCTATTACCAGTCTGCGTTATGTAGATGCTGTTATCACCTAAGCCGGGCATTCTTGACGCAACGGTGTTGACCATTTGTTGTTGTGTAGCGGTGATAGTCAACGACCCACCAGTATCAGTGGTACTGATCAATGTGGCTACTCCGTTGTTGGCAGTAGTTTGTGTTCCGTCACTGTAATACGTAATGGTCACTGGTTGGCTATATGTTGATGTGATTGATCCACTTGTACTTGTTGTAGTAACTGTTCCGGTGCCTGTGCCAGTTATACTTGGTCCCCAGTAGCTGGCTGACGTGGCCATCATTGATGTAGGTACTATTTGCCACGATCCATTGGTATACCAATAAAACTGTACAGCGGCACCTCCACCGTTTTCATAATACCAAATATCCGCTGGTACTATTTGTCCGGCTGTGAGATAGATACTGCCCGATCTAAATGTAGTACCTTGTTCGCACCAACAGGCTGTTATCACAGTATTGTTGATAGTCAGCTGATTGCCATCATCGCTGGCCACTCCAAATTGATAGGTACCTGTGATAGGTGCTCGCAAGTATCCTTGAAAGTGTATGATAACTCCGTCATATAAACCACTATCTAATACTAATCCGCCGCCCCAGTTGTAGTTGATTGATGTGGTTACACCTGTAGTATCTACAGTTCTGTTGGTAATACTTGGACTTGCTCCGCCACCATAGTAGGTGGTATAGTTCCATCCGGCTACTCCGCTGGCATCTACGTCTTGACTGTGAACACCAAGACCAATTGTGATTAGCAGAAAGAATATAATTAATATGCGTTTCATTAGTTCTGCTTTATGTTTATAATAGTGTTGCCACCTTGATTAATACGATTTTTAATGGCAACGTTTTCGCTTTGTGTTTGTGTAACAGTTGAATTCTGTCCATGTGGCGTCATAATACAACTTGTATTATTACCAGAATCTGTTCGACATAATGTAACATTAATAGGATCAACTGTAGCTACCACACCAGTGCTGGCTTTGTAGTCTGGCAATATACCATTGGTCTTTGGTGCTAATAAGTTACCAAATTCCTGTGCCAACTGTTCATTCAATAATGTTAATATGTTTGCTAAAAAGTCTTGATCTAAGAAGTTACGTTGTAATGCGTTACTCATAAAGGTAGCGTTTTGTGCAGCAAGTACGCTACCAAGGTCAACACCCTGTAGGAAGTTTTGGCTGAGTGCTGACACCGCCATTTGCTTTTCTTCTTCACGTTGGCGTAGAGCGTTTTTGATTTCCTGGGGAGGTGCAAGGATCAAGATGTTGCTGATGCCATCTTCATTTAGGCGTAGTACAGCAGGACGAGTTGGAGGTACGTTACGTGCTGTTACCTTGGTGCCTTGGAATGGTTGGTCCAGGGTGACTGTGCCGGCATCGTTGATAACATCTATCTTTCCAGTCTTGCACAGGCGTTCTATTTCGTCCGGCATCATGTCTTTGCGTGGACATGATGGTAATAAAATTACAGTTGATTCGCCTAATTCGTCGACCGTGGCAGTAAAATCAGTGCCTCTAACAGCCACAGTAGCAGTAGGAGTATTGATAGCGACCTTATTAGGATTGTTGTGGGCGATTGCCCCAGAAGCATATCTAACAGTCCCAGAAGCCATGTTAAGAGCCAGCTTACCAGCGTCTTTATTTTTTGGATCATATACGAACTCATCAATGACCAGCTTAGAATTTTCATTTACCTGTACCTTAGTATCATCAGCAAATACAATACCAACCTTACCCTTTGTTGTGTTGATGCTGTCCTGCATCTCCACCCCGGTCCCCTTGGTCCCAGTTAGAGTCGTCTTCGACCGTTGTATCGAAGGAGGGGTATTGACCTGTTCCGTTATGGTCCCAATCGCGGCGTCGGAGTTCGTGGATATACTCCCTAAGAGTACGCATAGTAGTCCCGTCCATATCAGTCTCCCTTTATAAACCAATGGCATTTCTGTAACTCTTTCATTATTTGATCGGCTGTGGTTCCATTAACCTTTGCAGCCATTTCCACAAAATCTATCCAGCGGTGAGCATAGTCTGTCATGCCCTGACTCCACTGTTGATACATTATTTCCAAAAAACGTCTATCCATATTAGCGTGTTTGGTGTATTGTCCATGAGTTGCTACTACCATTCGATTGAATGTTAGTTACATTATTACCGCCTGTTGCTGTTTGTGTAATGCCGAAGGTATTGCTACCACCAGTTACACCAAGTACCAAGGTATTATCATAACTACCTGACTGTGTCACGGTATAGGTATTACCATTGCCAACTGCTGATCCACTTACGTTTGTACCAGTGGCATTATATCCACCAATGGTAATTGAGTTACCATTAGTACCACCATCTTGGTTTAATGTATAAGTGTTATTACTACCAACACTTGATACGTTTACATTTGTACCTGTTACCACGTTAGTGTTTACACCTTGATTCAAAGTCATACTATTACTTGCTCCGCCAGTCATACTAATAGTATCATTAGTACCGGTGCCTTTGATAGTAGCTACTACACTATTGCTTGCACCACCGCTGGTTGTTGCTGTAAAGTTATTATTTGACCCTAATAGGTTAACATTCAAGTTGGAATTATCACCGCTTTGGTTCACAGTAACATTATTACTCAAGCTCGCTCCTGCTGTGCCTGTATTATTACTATTAATAACGGCTGTGGCATTGTCACCGGTCACGTTGTAGGTAAAGTTATTACCTGATCCCGAACCCGTATTTTGTCCACTATTGGCTATACCAGTTTGTACACCTAACTGTAGAGTATTGCCAGAACCAACTTGACTTACGTTGACTGTGTTATTATTACCTGTAATTACTGCGGGCGTGGTTGGGCCCGAGCCGGTTGTCTGAATGCCCTCGACAACGTTACTCGCACCATTCTGGGTCATGTTAATTGTCGAATTGCTACCTGTTTGATTAATGTAAATGCTGTTATCAGCAGCATAAACACCTGTACACACAAGACCAAGCATTATTGTTATTATTCTTGCCAGTCTATATTTCATTTTCTTTTTTCCTTTGGCCTATGGCCTTGTCCTATGGCTCCTACTACTCCATCGGTATTGCTCCTATTTTACTACTCCTTCTTTTGCTGATACATCTGCCGGAACATCTGCCTTATTTGATTGACTCAGCGGAATTACTGCTTCCGTAGTTGATTTAGGTGATGTTTTGGCACAACTACTTCTTCTTTAATTTGTGCAGATTTAACATAACCGCGTTTACCGTTAGGGGTTGTTATTTCTACAACATCATTAAACTCTGTTGGTGCTACCTGTACTACTGTATCCTTAGGATATATTAAATATAATCCGTAACTTGGCCCATTTAAATTTGACTTGGTAGAGTAGACTCTGGTAGCATCAGCCAAGGTTGTTTTCTTTAAACCAATTGGTGCAACTGTTGGCTCTTCTTTTTTAACTTCTGCCACTGTCTGTGGTTTTGGTTCTTCTTTTTTAACTTCTACCACTGGTTTTGTTTCATCTCGGCTGAGATCCCACCATGATTTATCTGGGGTCATTGGAAACTTATATTCCCATATACCTTTACGCTCGCCTTCTTTAATTAATTCAACTACACTACTTTCAACAGCGGCCTTAAGTGCAATAGTAGTTGCTTCGTTGACTGTTAGACCAGATTCAAATTGAAATATAGCAGCAACAGAACTTTGACTTCCTGTGTTTGGCGCACCAATTTGTTTAACTAAATCATTTATACTTCCGCCTGGATCTACACTCTTAAAGATAGCAATAGCATCTGCTGTAGAATAAACTGTTTTTGTAACTGCTACTGTGGCTAATATCTTACCTGTGTTTACACTTACAGCACGTAGGCTGATTGTGATTACATCTTTGCTGTATTGTGTTGTGGGACCAATGCCCAAGAAGTTATAACCTGTACCACCAGATTCTAATCCTGAATCATATCCAATGATTCCGCCTTCAATTAAGATACCGGCAAATTGTAAAGGCATTAATTTTTGTGCGTTGTTGCCTTCGTAGGCCTGTCGCATCTGTGTAATGATTAATCGCTCTTTGGTTAAATTATCTAATCCGCCGCGCTCAACTACGTCAAACCAAGTGCCACGTCCAACATCTTGTAAAGCACGTATTAATAATGCGTCACCACCTTGTGTAACTGCTGTTGAAAAACTTGCCACTCCCGGGGTTGCTTTACGTTGGCCTGTCTTATCAGCAAAACTATACACCGCCACAGTTAATCTACCGTTACGAGGAGGAGGAACAGAATCAAGTTCTTTGACCATTTCCTGTTTCATTAGTTTTGGTTTTTCTTCCAGGAGGCCTACTTTCTGGCTAACAGCACAACCAGACAATAGAGCAACCAAGGCGGATAAAATTAATAAGCGTTTCATTATTGCCCGCCCCCGCCCGGTGTAAATTGGCCCATTGGCACGTTGATAGTAGTCATATTCATACCATCAAACACGTGTAATTGTATTCCCTGGCCTCCGCCGGGCATGATAATCTGTCCCCAAGTTATATTTCCAGCGCCAAAGGCAATGCTACCGGGCTGAACTTGTCCCGGGGTACTGAACATACTTGTAGCTACGTTTTGAGATATTTGTGCGTAGATACGCGACTCTAAGTTAGTTAGAAATTGTTGTAAGGGAGTGTTTTGTGCTGCTGCAGCTGCTGCTACAGCATCGGCTTTGAGTTGTGCCGCAACGGCTTGCTGACGTGTATATTGCTCGTTTTCCAAGCCAAGTTGGAAAGCGCCATATCCAGATCCGTTTAAACTTGGGCTTTTAAATTGAAAGTCGTTTATCGGAGTGGCGTAGGTACTACTTGCCCACCCGGCGATTATGATTAGAATAATCTTGTTGAAACAACGCATCTTCTACCTTTTTTAATTATTATTATTGGTAGCAGAATCGTGTAGATTCCGGCTCCTATTAGTATTTAACAGGATCCGAAAGAAATTTAAGTGTGTGTTTTCTCTTAGAGTTAGGTTTTAGTTAAACCCAGTTTATTATAGACTTTTTGAACTGCAACTGCCTGGCTAACACAATCTTCTAAAGCATTATGTAATCCAGCTTTGCCTTTTTCACGTGGATCTCCGTGTACACCAAATAGTGTACGTGAGTCACGTATCTGCCAGAACTGCCATGGGGTTGGCCAGCCCTGTTGACGATAAATGTTTTCTAAAATAGCAATATCAAATACTGGACCTTGCGCCCAGATATTATTGGCACCTACTAAAAAGCGATTAAGTTCTTGATACATAGTAGATAAACTAACACGATCTTCTGTACCAAAGGCTTCTTCGCGTACATCCTCGGCTTGATTCATCCACCAGTTTAAAGTGTCGTCTTGGATATTACGCCCAATCGCGGTTTGTTCATCTACGTCTATTCGTAGATATAGCCCCGGGCCCGGTTCTTTCCCTAATTCAAAGGGATCAAATTTAACAGCACCCAAAGTTAATATTACACAATCTGGGCGTGTTCCTAACGATTCTAAATCAAGCATTATATCCATGCTTGTATTATAATGGGTTTTTATTTATTTGTCAAGTTTTTGACAACATCAGCAGGATACTGTCGTACCATATTGCCCCACTCGCCGTTCATAATCATCTGATGATTGTGATTTACTATTTCGTTGATTTGGGCAAGTACTTCAGACTGGTTCATTTCACACAATCGTTTTACCTGTTGAAAAGCAGATATAAAACGATGTTCCGCATTTTCAATAGTGTCATAGGTTTCATCGATAATACCATCAAATGTTTTAAAACCTAAACTGCGTAAATTTTGTAGATAATGCTGTCCCGAAAATACTACAAATAGTCTACGTGCTATTAATGGTTTGGCTATTTTTTCGGTAAAAAAACTAAATTCATTATCCGTGTCAGTTTCGGTTACAATGGTATAGGCTGTTTGGTTATAGATACCAATGGGAATAACCTGGCTTATGGTTGTGTCTATGCCTTCGTAGACAATATTCTGTGTAGTATCGGGGTTATTATCAGCACGAACCGTGCCAGATTCGTACAAAAAATCTTGTTTTGCTGCACTATAAGTCTCTATAATTTTGTCTGCGAGTCTATGTTCGCCAACAGAATTAAAAACAAAGGTTCTATGCGGTTTTACCATTCCCAATAAAGCATCAAAGTATTTTGGTTTAACAGACAAAGGATCAAGTTGACTTAATTTGTCGGGCAGTTGTCTGTACAAGTCTCTGGTTCTTTCTAACCAGGCGCCGCTGAAAAATTGATTGTCAAGTTTGGTATTTACAATACCAGGAATAACCCAATGAACATTTGATCTACACCGTGAATAAAAACAAGATTCTTGATGCAGTTCGCTTTCGATTAAAACAACAGCATCACTTTGATCGGCAATATTGTTTACAGTATTAACAAATTCTTGGTAGTGTATTGTACTAAAAAATTTACCAAATCTACTGTTAGAAATGGCCAATTTAATGTCGGCCGGAGTGGATAGATATTCGTCAAGATTAACAGTTAGTCTATATGGTATGCCCAAACCTTCAAGGAACATACAGCCTTGGCGATATGCCTTCCAGTCAGAATAGACTAACAACATTATTTTTTCTTGAGAATTTTTAGTGATTCTGCTTCTACTACACGACTACGCAAGCCCGAGCTGGAGAATGAGTGATCTCTGCGATTAAAGATACATTCAATGCCACGCATAAATCCTTCACGCTTGCCGGTGTATTCTGATTGCTCATATTCAACACCAAGTACCCGAACATCAATTGGTAGGATTAGTAACAAGTCTACTAAGTCCTGTTCGGTTTGATAAACTACTACTTCGTCTACATAACGGCAAGCCGCTAATTGGATCTGACGTTCAACAATACTTTGTACAGGTTTGTTTTTAGTATCGGGACGATCAATAGTAGGATCGGTTTGTAGGCCGGCAATTAAATAATCGCAATGATTTTTTGCTTCAGCAAGCATGGCAATATGTCCTGCGTGTAGCATGTCGAATGTGGAGAAGGTAATGCCAATACGCTTACCATCGTCTTTGAGTTTACGGATGTGATTGAATATCATTCAGATTCTATTTTAACTTGTAATGGAAATCCATGATTACGAGCAAGTAGTGTAACTTCAATACCTTTTTGCTCGGCCATTTCATACGGTAATGTTGCTACTACAGCTGACCCTTCTTCGTGTACTCGTAGAGTCAGTGTTTCGGCAGATTCTCTGGCATAGTTAAAAATAGATGTAAGACTTTCAATGACAAATTCCTGTGTAGTAACTTCATCATTGATATAGATTACATTAAAATTTGAAGGTTCTTTAAGTCCAGATTTAGGAGCAATGCTTGGACGAATCTCAATTTGAGTTTTAGTGTCTGCCATAGTATTAATATTTATAAAACAAGGGCAGGTGATTCTGCCCTTGTGTGTAGATTATACTACTTCTTGAAAGTAATAGCAATCTTTTTTGGCTGTTTTTCTTCTGGAATTACATGTTCCAAAGCGATTGCCAAAATACCGTTTTGAACTGTAGCCGCACGTACTTCTACATCATCGGCCAAAGTGAAAGTGCGAACAAAGTTACGAGCACTGATACCTTTGTGTAAGTATTCAATCTCTACTTCTTTCTTTTCTTGTTCACCTTTAACAGTTAAAACATTGTCCTTGAGTTCTACGTCAAGTTCTGACTCTTTAAAGCCAGCAACAGCAACTTCTACAACATAGTGAGTATCATCTAATTTACTGATATTGTATGGAGGGTAGTTACCATTGTCGCCACGGCTGTTTACAAAATTGCGATTTAGCTCGTCAAAAATGCGATCAAAGCCAATGGTCTGACGGTGAATTTGATTCACAAAGTTAGGTAAGTCAAGGGTGTGGATTTGTAATTGTGTCATTTGTTTTCTCCTTTTTAAGCAAGTAATGACTTTAAATGTGTAGCCCGACTATCGGCACTACAAATATATTTATACAGGAAAATTCTTAATTTGTCAACAATTAACCAAACTGTGTTTCATCGATTGGTTCCGGAGGAACTCCAGGATCAGTTAAATTTACCAAAGTTTTATACTGTTCCCAGGCCAACCTGACAGTTTTGTTATTTTCTCTTATTTCTTTTTCTTTAAGATATTCAAATAATATTTTATATTTGTCAAATTCTGACAAATTATAAATGTCTATTATTTTCATTTAATAAAGTTTTTTGGGCAACTGTTGGTCGCGCAGTTTTTTCTGCCAGCGACGCTTGGCAGCGGCTTTGGCTTGTTTGCGTTTGGTAGTAGGCTTGGTGTAGGTTTCACGTTCACGCAACTCGTTAAGCAAGCCAGATTCTAAGACTTTCTTTTTGAATTTGCGTAGAGCTTTTTCTACATTTCCGTCCATACCAACTACTACAGTATTTCCGATGATTTTATTGAATTTGGGTTTTTCGAAGGCCATAGTGTTATTTAACTAATTTGTCTAACTTTGTAAAATATTTTAAAGGAGACCCAGTAGCACAATCAATAATAGCATCAGCAAGTCCTGCCGCTGTTTTAGCCCAATCTGGACGTCCCATAGTTTCGTTGTAAATGTATATGTTAAAATACTGCTCTGCTTGTTGGCACCATTCTGCCAACTCTTGTACTTCTTCTTGCTTGGGATTTAGCAATAATACAGTATGCTTGGCGTCTTCAACAAAATCCGGGGGTGTAATAAGATTTGTGTAATCAGACACGATAACCGCCTATAGCACGTTGAACTTGTTGTAATTCGTTTTCCGTTAAATCATCGGCTGAATATTCGCCTGTACTTAGTTTATCTGCTAAAAATTGTATGTAAGCATCATTATAGTTGTAAACATCCGTAGTGGCTTTATTAACTTCGATCCATTTAACATCATTCCATTTAAACAATCTGCTGGGTTTGAAATCAGTACGCAAGAACATGTCGCCACGCTCGGGATCATTTGGAAAACTTGACCCAAAGTCACTGCGAATTGGTCTTGTCAACTGTTCTGCTTTGGGTTCTTCAAACTTGGGTCCAGTTTGTACCCATTCTTGACTGCCAGGCATTCTTACTGCTTCAAAGTTGGGACCATTATCTGCAGGAGTTTCAATTATAGGCTCTGGCTCTGGCTCTGGTTCTATTACTGGTTCCTCCACGGCAGGGAAGTCTACTGGATTGTCAGTATTAGTCGGATGTGGAACATTGGCCAATACTTGTGCTCGTAGTTTTTCAATTTCGGCCTGTAGTTCTGCTTCACGTTCTGCGACATACTGTGCTAACAGTTCAGCTTCCTGTCTGGCCTGTGCCAATTCTGCATCTACCGCGGAATGATCTTCTTCATCGGCATCGCCTACTATAGTATACTCTGGTTCTCTATCAACCATGGCTTCTTGTGCTAAACGATTGGCTTCCTCAACGTCCACTTCGGGCTCGGGATCACTGTAGGTAGTGGTCACAGTATAACTTGTAATTGGAGACGATGATGGAACAACTACCATTGGTTGCTGTGCTTCAAGTTGTTTCCACGCTTCTTCCTCTTCTTCAGTTACTGTGTCCGGCACGGTCTTAGTCTGGCTGGGTTCTGGTTCTATTTCTTCAATTTGTTCGTCAATGGTTTTACCAGATTCGTCCGGCACATAGCCAGCGGAACTGCCACTCTTTTGACGATACCATCCCAGCTGGCTAATACCAGCGATAATAAGAATAATAGCCAAAGGATCGAATACTATGACAATTAGGATAATGACCCAACGTACAGCACGTTCCAGCATGTCTTGGTCTGGCGCACCCGAACTAAACAGAGCCGCAACATATTTGATAGGGCCAACTTCGGCTTCTACTTTACGATATTGACTGGCAACAGGAGCACGTTGTTCCTGTAAGGTAGCAATTTCTTTTTGTGCTCGACTAATATCGTTTTGTAATTGTGTGCGTTCACGTGCTTGACTTCGGCGTAGGTTAGCGGCCTTGTCTGCACCTTGCTCATCGGTTGAGCGACCCATTATTTGGTCTACAGCCGCATCCATTTGTTGTAATGCTCGACGTGCAGCGGCAATATTATCACGTTGAGTTTGAATCTTTTCATCAAATAGTTGTACTTGTGCTTGAATATCACCCGACGGAACGCTTTGGTCCAAGTGTGCTTTTGATAGGAATCCAAATACACCAACTGATGTCAGTAGCATTAAGAATACCAAAGCCGGTACCAAGTAGAATTTCAACAAGCGATCACGTTTCCAATTTTGGTGTAACCAAATGGCTACCATGACCTTGCCGGATTCCAGGGCACCGCCCATGATAATTGCTGGCACAGTAGCACCGGCAAAGATAGCGGTAAGACCCAGAATTGAATACCAGGCTGAAACAGAACTGATTAGTAAAGCAATAACAAGAGTGGCGATTCCAAGTATCATAGTTTAATATTTATTGAGAGTTATAGCGTAATAATACTATGATTTTTGGTTAATGTCAATGATTTTGGTTAGGTGTACTGTACAGCACAGTAGGTATTACCAGCAGTACCGTCTACCGAAGTGTAAACCAATTTGACCAAGGTCTGTGCAGTTGCCGCTGGTGCATTACCA
>Ga0164297_10003318_pt1 | contig 15068 bp, 14 predicted proteins | sample GEODES058metaG_FD_113539 | JGI IMG/M metagenome (GOLD analysis project Ga0164297, IMG submission 113539) | Dystrophic lake water microbial communities from Trout Bog Lake, Wisconsin, USA - GEODES058 metaG | ecosystem: Environmental > Aquatic > Freshwater > Lake | place: USA: Trout Bog Lake...
CCTGCCATGACACAGCCCTGTACCGCCGATAAGCCGACAGCGCCGCAACCGATAATCAGCGCAACATCACCCCAGCGTAGATCGGCAATGCGTGTGGCCGCACCGACCCCCGTCATCACGCCGCAGCCTATGAGCGCGGCGCGATCAAAGGGTATCGAATCGGGCACGCGGATCGCAGCCTGGGCCGGCACGATGCAATATTCAGCAAAGCCACCCAGATACATCAGCTGATGCACGGGCACGGCGTCACAGCTAAGGCGTGGTGTGCCGTCGAAATGGAAGGCCTTGGGGCCGTTGGTTAAGAACTTCCTGCACAGGATCGGCTGCGCGCGGTCGCAGTAGAAACAGGACCCGCAATGGGGATTCCAGGACAGCACAACACGGTCGCCGATGCCCAGTGTCTCGACACCGGCACCGATCTCGACCACTTCGCCGGCAGCTTCATGTCCCAGCACCGCTGGCAGTTGCACCGCAACTGAGCCCTCGATCGCCTCCAGGTCTGTGTGACAGAGGCTTGCCGCACGGATCCGAACCAGCACGTCGCCAGCAGCCACGGGGCCGATATCCAAGGTTTCGATCGTCATTGGCTTGTTGGTTTGGCGAAGAACGGCGGCTTGGGCTTTCAGCATGGCGTTTCCTGGTGGGTATGCGACAATTATCGGATCTTTCGTCCTTGAGAGGCAGCCTACCAAAGTGACAGCCTCTTGGCATCTGGCGCGGGGAATGAAAAAGTCCTCCCAACCCAACAACGGAAACGGTCCACCATGAGCACCACCACCACCGGGCACGCGCCTTATATCCCGGTTCGCGACGACTGGCTCGCGCGCGCGACAGAAGCGGCACTCGATCCTGCTCGGCCAATCGTCGATCCCCATCACCATCTGTGGGACCGTCCAGGCTGGCGCTATATGCTGGAAGATCTGCTGGCCGATACCAACGCAGGTCACAACATCGTTGCCACTGTATTCGTCCAATGCCGTGCCTTCCATCGCGCCTATGGCCCCGAAGCGATGAAGCCGGTGGGGGAGACGGAATTCGTCGCCGGCGTGGCGGCGATGAGTGAGTCCGGCCAGTATGGTGCGACCAAGGTCTGTGCCGGCATCGTTGGTCATGCCGATCTTCGAAACGGCGATGCCACGCGCGCGATTCTGGAAGCGCATATCCGCGCTGGTGGCGGCCGGTTCCGCGGTATTCGCCACATCACCACCTACGATCCGGACCCAACTATCCTGAACCCGGCCTATACATCGCCCGAAGGGTTGATGTTCGATAAGACGTTCCGCGCCGGCTTTGCCTGTTTGGCGCCGCTGAATCTGACGTTTGATGCCTGGCTGTATCACCCGCAGATCCCCGATCTGACGGCCTTGGCCCGTGCCTTCCCCGATACCGGCATTTGCCTGAATCATGTCGGCGGACCATTGGCGATCGGCGCCTATGCCGGCCGACGAGAGGAAATCTTCCAGACCTGGGCCGCATCGATCCGTGATTTGGCAACCTGCCCGAACGTGGTGGTCAAGGTTGGCGGCCTGGCGATGCGCATCAATGGTTGGGAGTTCCATACCAAGGACAATCCACCGTCATCGGCCGAATTAGCAGCCGCCTGGAAACCTTATGTCGAAACCTGTATCGAAGCGTTTGGCGCGGAGCGCTGCATGTTTGAGAGCAATTTTCCCGTCGACAAAGGGAGCTACGGCTACGGTGCCTACTGGAACGCCTGCAAACGTCTTGCCGCCGGCGCATCGGAGGCAGAAAAGACAGCTCTTTTCAGCGGCAGCGCCGCACGCTTCTATCGCCTCGATATCTGATCCGGAGATCACTGAATGAAAACGCTGCAATTCGGCGACGTCACCATCACCAGCATTATCGAGCGGGAAGGGCCGTGGCGGAAGCCCGGCGATATGTTCCCACTTTATACTGAAGAGGTGGGGCTGAAGCATCTGGCGACGCTCGACCCCGAGGTCTTCGACCGCGAGACGGGAAAGATGCTGATCACCTATCAGACCTTTGTGGTGAAGACGAAGCACCACACGATTTTGGTCGACACCTGCACCGGCGACGATAAGGGCTACCCGCCGCCGATGGATTTCCCCAAGCAGAGGTATTTGGCGGAGTTCAAGGCTGCGGGACTGGATTTCAACAAAATAGACTACGTTTTCTGTACTCACCTGCATATCGATCATTGCGGCTGGAACACGGTTCTGCGCGATGGTCGCTGGGTGCCGACGTTCCCGAATGCCAAGTATGTATTCCACAAAAAGGAATACGCGGCTTGGGAAGCGGCGACGAAACAGGGCCTGAACCCTCCTGGTAATGTCTGGACCTATAATTGCCTGCCGATCGTCGAAGCTGGCCAGGCGCTGCTCGTCGATGACGATTATATGTTGGATGACATGGTGTGGTTGACGCCGACCCCCGGGCATGCCCCTTGCCATTGCTGCGTGAATATCAAATCAGGCGGCAAGCGCGCGTCCATCACTGGCGACCTGATGCACCACGCGCTGCAGACCCGGCAGCCGGATTGGTACACTATCTTCGACTGGGATAAGGACCAGGGCATCGAATCCCGTGTCAAATTTTTCAAGGAGGTCGCCGGCACCGGCACCTATATCCTGCCAATCCATTTTCCTAGCCCAACCGTCGGTTTAATCGAGCCACTGGGTGATGCCTTCGATTACAAATTCGTGCGCTAGTTGCGCGCGGATTTTCCCGATCCACCGAACTGACAACAAAGGTATAAATACTATGACCGAACGTCCTTTTACCCAGGCCGATCTTGACGTGCTCGCGCAGTGGGATACGCCAACGATCTGCAATGGCCTGGAACTGGTCGTGCCAGAGCGGCGCGCGATTGGTTTTACCACTGAACCGATGGTGTGCATCGATCCGAAGGCGAAGCCGATTGTCGGCTTGGCGCGAACGGGCATGATCCGCGCGACCGAACCGCCACGTTCCAAGGTGGCAGACCGCGCTGATTATTATGATTACGTCACGCCGACGGACCTGCCGACCATCGCAGTGCTGCAGGATATCGATCATCCGTTCGGTTTTGGCGCTTATTGGGGGGAGGTGCAGTCAACCGTTCACAAGGCGTTGGGTGTGATTGGTTGCGTTACCAATGGCTCGTTCCGTGATCTGGATATGTGGGCGCCAGGCTTCCAGATGATCGGTGGCCGCATCGGTCCAAGCCACGCGCACGTCCACATGGTGGATTTTGGCAAACCGGTGAATGTTTTCGGAATGCAGGTCGCACACGATGACGTGATCCATGCCGACTTCCACGGCGCCGTGGTGATCCCGGCCGAAGCGGTGCGTAAATTGCCGGCGGCGATTGACCTGATCTCCCGCCGTGAGGCGGTGATCCTCGAGGTCTGTAAATCGCCCGATTTCACCCCTGCCAAGTTGCGGGAGGCGTTACAGCGCTCCGGCGAAATCCACTAATTCTGAGCAGCGCGATGGTCTGGCTTATCCAGGCCATCGCAGTTCTGGCAGTGCGACGAGAAAGTCGTTTCATTAAATCCGTATTAAGCGATAACGGGTCCAGTAAGTTTTCGCCGATTAAGGCTATTGCCTAAACCTATACTCGCCTTAGGCGTGCTCTCCGATAGTGCGACGGTTGCCTGCAGTTTACAGGACCACCGAACCACGCAAACGCGTTGCCCCCCTGTGTTTCGCGATACGCTTGGTGATGCCCATACCACCCACCGTCGCGTATCCGGTTTGAAACGAGGTGAAAGACGACCCTCGTTACAGTAGGGGCATGCTGGGTGAGTGCGAAATTGTCATTATTCATGATTGCGAGGGTAGCATGCGCCTGATCGTTCTGTGCGGCGATGAACAGACGCATCTCGGGGAATTGGTGGCACGCTAAAATGCCTGAAGAGTCTCTTGCGGCTAGGCGTATCCGCCAGGAGAGCTTTGGGCGCTGAGGCTAGGGCAGGGACGGCGGCTTCTCGTCAACGGGGCGCATAAGAGCGGGCAGGCGGAGCGTCACGGCTCAGATAGGTGGTTCCGTCCCGTAGCGTTTCAGCGTAAGCGGCGGCAACTCATGTTTTTGGTCAGGGGTTTCTGATGAAGGTGAATGGCGTCTATTACCGCAGTGTCTGGGTTGATCCGGATGACGGCTGGTCGGTGCGCATTATGGACCAGACTAAATTGCCGTGGTCTTTTGACATCCTTCGTCTGACCACCCGCGACGAAGCAGCGCATGCCATCAAAGCCATGCAGACGCGTGGCGCCCCGCTGATTGGCGCTGTCGCGGCCTATGGGCTCTGCCTTGCGTTGCGCGTCGATGCGTCCACGGCCGCGATGCAGCGGGACGCGGCACTTTTGGACGCCACCCGACCCACCGCGGTGAACTTGCACTGGGCGATCAACCGCATGCTGTCGCATCTAGAACACGTGCCCCAGGCGGAGCGCGTCACTGCGGCCTATGCGGAAGCCGCCCGGATCGCTGATGAGGACGTGCAGCAGACCGAGGCGATCGGCAGACATGGTCTGGATCTGATTAAAGCTGCAATAAAGCCAGGCAAACCGGTCAACATCCTGACCCATTGCAATGCCGGCTGGTTGGCGACCGTCGATTGGGGTACAGCCCTGGCACCGATCTACATGGCGCATGATGCAGGGATCGCAGTCCATGTCTGGGTCGATGAAACCCGCCCGCGCAACCAAGGCGCTTCTCTGACCGCGTGGGAACTCGGCCAGCATGGCGTGCCGCACACCGTTGTGGCCGACAATGCGGGCGGCCATTTGATGCAGCACGGCATGGTCGATCTTGCCATCGTCGGCGCGGATCGCGTGACCCGCACCGGCGATGCGGCAAACAAAATCGGCACATACCTCAAGGCCCTCGCAGCGAAGGATAATGGTGTACCGTTCTGGGTAGCCGTGCCGTCATCGACCATCGACTGGACCATCGCCGACGGCGTGGCAGAAATCCCGATCGAAGAACGCGCGCAAAGCGAGGTCACCCACATGACCGGGCGCCTGTCCGATGGCGGAATAGCGACGATCCGTATCGTTTCTGAAGGCAGCCATGCTGCCAACCCAGCATTCGACGTCACCCCTGCTCGACTGCTGACTGGCCTGATCACCGAACGCGGCTGCTGCTCTGCGTCAGAGACAGGACTGCGCAGCCTGTTCCCCGAGCATCGGTAAACGGCTGCCGGTGGCGCGTCGGCCGAGCGGTTGACGCGCCATTAAGCGGCGCGGGTGAGTTTTTTAACGAATGCCGAAATGCGGTGGCGGCGCAATTCGCTCCGCGCCTTATCGTCCGTGGTCATGTAGTTCAACTGCACCGAATAGCGCGGTCCGACAAATTGCCGGTGCCCATGCCACGTCGTTGGACCGTTGGGGAATACGAGCAGAGTGCCGTCCACCGGCGGCACTTCCACAGCGTAATCCTCGATAGCCTTAGGGCCGCGCAGAAGACGAAGGCAGCCTTCTTGGCGGTCCCACGCCGCACCAGGCTTGTTGAGATAAAGCAGGACGGTCACCCGCTTTGCCAGGGAGTCGCAATGGATCCGCCCATCGCGATCGCTCGTCCAGCCTCGCAGGGTTACCATGGTTGGGGCCCCGGCCAGATCTAAGCCGAACATAGCGGCAATAGCGTGCCGTAGTTCGGGACCCTCCATCGCTGTCATCAGGTCCCTAGCCGCCGGCCCCAGTTTCACCGAATCTGGCGGGAATGAACCGCGTTTGTTCAGCGGCGGCAATGCGGCCAAAACGAGGTCCAGTGTGTGCGGGGGCACGAACTGAGGCACGACGACATGCTGGAAAGGGTCGTTCGATACCGGTGTGGCGCGCAGCTTTGCGAAATCAAGCTCGATCATGATGCCCGCCGCATAGCAGCAACGCCTCTGTCAGGTCGAGAAGATCATCCGCCCAATACGTTTCCGGTCTGGGATGCTTGGCATGCAAGCCTGCGTGTGCGCGGCAGGTCAGGACTGGCATGATCCAACGCATGGGTAGCGCCGATCGTCCGTCTGCGGCGCCGATCAATGCGCCGCATATGGCGCCATTGGTATCGGTGTCGCCACCGGCGTTGACCGTGGCGATGATAGCATCTTCTACCGAGGTCCCGGTGTTGAGATGAAAAAACGCATTTCGCAGCGCTATGAGAACCCAGCCTTGGCGGTGATCATCAAAGACTTCTGGGGGCGTCGTTGCGCGGAGCGCCTCGGCTATTTCACCCAGTCCGCCGTCATGCATCAGGGCCGCCGCCAGCATCCCCTGGCGGTCCGCCCCGGCCAGCGACGCTGCGATTGCCGCGGCATAGGCGGCACAAGCGGCTTGGCAGACAGCGTGCGGATGTGACAAGGCGGAATCGTCTCGGGCTGCCTTTGCCGCGATGCCAACATCTGGCGCCCAAACACCGATGGACGCCACGCGCATCAAGGACCCATTGGCCTGCGTATGGTGGTTCGGACGACCGTCTGCGAACGCCGCGCGGGTAGCGTTCCCGATATCAAACGGGTGCGACGCCCCCCAATCCTGATAAGCCGTGCGCGCATCGACTGCGTCATATCCGCCTGAGCGGACAATGCTCCGGGCCAGGGCTAGGGCGAGTTCGGTGTCATCAGTGGGCTGTCCGGCGAAGGTACCCCAAACTGGGCTATCGCCCAGGTCGAGTAGCCCGGCCGGGTAGCGAGCCCGTATTTCGTCACGGCGTTTGAACTCCACCATGCTGCCCAGCGAATCGCCGATCGCTTGGCCCAGCAGGCAGCCAAGTGCGCGGTCCAGGCGGGGCCCGCTGGCCATGCGTGGCCATGACAGGGCCACCAGCCCTTGCCGCCGCGGTTCCGTTGTTCCACGCCAGGTTTTGCTCCGTAGCGTGTTCACCGCTGCCGGAGCGCCGCCAAAGCAGGCGGAGGGGCGGCTGACGCCATGGATATCGTAAGACACCGGTGCCCCATCTTCCGCGACCAGCACGCCGCCCGCGGCCAGGAGTAGAGCATGACCGCCAACGATATCGTGCGCGTTGACAGGCCGCAGGGTCACCGTTGCGATCCCATCGCCCACGGCCACCCGCGCCAAGCGATAGGCGATAGAGGGTAAAGAGACGAAGCGTGCCGGGGCACAGCGCGTGCCGTTCCAGACCGGGCGCTGCCAGGCGCCATGATTGAGAAACACGATATCGTCGGCCGTCAGGCGGCGCTCACGCAGGTCGACAGAAACCTGCTCGCCATTGCGCGTCATCTCTGCGCCTTCGGCCCAGGCTATCAGATCGGGACCTCGATCGGGGCTGAGCGGGGCATAGACCACCCCCAAAACGGGCTGGCCGTGAAACAGCAACCCGACCGAAATGGCGCTACCTCGCCGGCCTTCGAGGAAGGCGCGGGTTCCGTCATGTGGATCGACGACCCAGCAATATCCATTCGCATCGGCAGCAAGCACACCGGCTTCCTCGCCCACGAAACGAGCATGAAGAAGGGTCGTCAGATGCTGGCGCAGGAATAATTCGATTTCGTGATCAATGGGGGCCGTCTCTTCGCCGGTAAAGCGCGGTCCATCCGGGCGGCGGAATTCGGCTGCAAGCGCCTCGCCGCATTTTCGGACCAACTCGATCACATGCGGCAAGATCGCGGCGGGTCGCGTCGAGGAAGAAGTCGTCGCAGAAAACCGGGATGAATCGTTCATAATAAAGACAGTCTAGCGGAGATCGTCCGGCTGTGTATCCGGCATGACGCGTATGCAATCAGTTTGAGACGTCTTACCCCTCAATCTCGCTCAGATCAAAACTGACATCGCAGGCATGCGGTATTCTGGTCTTAGTCGGTGCAATCAAAACCGACGGAAAGACCAGCGATACGGCGACAGTTTGGGTTCAAGGACTGGCTGCTGGTGCCGAATGATTTTCCAGTCAGATGCGCTTCGCGTTGGCGATGATCGCTTTCTGGATCGGGCCGGGGCCGACGCTGGTTTCGCCGTCGAATGGGAGGTCGACGATAAAGAGGAACGCGAGCAGCAGGGCGACGGCGGTAGCGGTTCCGGCGATGCCGACGGTGCGGTTGAGACTGTTTTCGGTGAGCGCCGCGAGTGCGAAGCCGAGCAGGAGGAGGCCGCAGATGGTGACCCAGAAGAATTCGGGCAATCCATCATCGGCTGCTAGGAGGCGGGCCTCGCGGAGGTCGGACAGGTCATCGAGATTGCGCAGGAGCTCGTTGTAGATCGATTGCTGGCGCGTGTCGGCCGGACTGGTGGATTGGACCTGCCGGGCAAGGCCCGCGAACAGATCATCGGCAGTGGCGCTGCGCTGGCCGACATTCAGGACCGGCCATTCCTCCGTGACGAGGGCGTTGCCGTATTTCGCGAGATCTTGGCGCAGGCTGGCGAGTTCGGGTTTGCCGATGCGCAGGAGCGCGCGGTCCACCGCGGTGAAGGCCGCCGCCTCGCGGCCCACGGCGGCCTCCACGCCGCGCAGGTTGTTATTGGCCTGCACGAGGGAAAAGGCGAGGACGACACCGACCATGGACATCACGGCCTTGAAACCGTCGAACGCCGCCTCGTCGCGCAACTTGTTCGGCGAAAAACCGGCCAGGTGGCGACCGGCTTGGGGGGCGAGCATCATCACGCCGGTCAGGATGCTGACGGTTATGGCCAGGATCCAGAGATCGGGTAGCATGTGCATCCAAGTGAGAATCATGATCAGGTCTGCCCTTGCGATCTTCCATCGGCATTTCTGTTGCGCCCGCTCATCGTGGCGTATCGGGTAATCGATAACACCTGTTCCGTTGTAACAACAATACTGATGGTGCACAGATCGTGCTGTCCGCCACGCGACCTTCTTCAAGGCCTGAGGGGATTTGCATCCGTAATGCCGCCAAGCCGCTGAAGCTGGTCCCATAGCGTCGGACATTATGCATCGCCCGATCGATCGGGTGCCGCTTCGACATCGTTGTCCGCCAAATTCGTCGGCTTGAGCGCATAATCCACTGCGCAATAGGCCAGCAATCCGGCGTCGGACGTGATGTGGCTGCCGTAGACTTTCCGTTTCACTCACCGGGCGAAATCGGCCGGCAGTGTGTCGTCATCCGAGCGACCTTCCCCGTGTGCTGCGCGGGCGGCATCGTGATGATCTTATAATCATTTCATTTCATTGATGAAGTTAGCGCGGCGTGCGAGAGAAATTTCCTCACCCACGAAATCCGAGGCTAGGCGGTTGGCACCGAATTCGCTATCTCGCTCCGCTGCCATGGACAGTCCAACCCCGACACGTCTTTCCCCGCCGCTTGGCCCGCTGCCACTCTATCGCCAGATGGTGGAAACGGGGTCGCTGGATGCTGATCCGGACCAAGCGCATGCGATCGATCGCTTGCAGGATCTCTGGGAACGACTGCGGGGCTACGATCCGCCCGCTGCCGCAGAACCGCAGAAAGTTGGCCTCCTCGGGCGTTTTTTACGCCGCCGGGGGACGGAGGACCATGCCCCGATCGGTCTCTATGTGGTTGGTGAGGTCGGGCGCGGCAAGTCGATGCTGATGGACCTGTTTTTTGATACCGCCCAGGTTTCACGGAAGCAGCGCATTCATTTCCATCGCTTCATCCAGAGCGTGCACGCACGGATTCATGAGTATAAACAACGTCATCCTAGCGTCACGGATCCGATTCCGCCCCTGGCCGATCGTATTGCCAGCGAAGCGGCGTTGCTGTGTTTCGATGAATTCCAAGTCAATGATATTGCCGATGCGATGATCCTGGGACGCCTTTTCCAGGCCTTGTTCGATCGCGGCGTCGTGGTTGTCACCACGTCCAACACCGCGCCGGATAATCTGTTCAAGGGCCAGCCGGGACGTGATGCGTTCCTTCCTTTCATCGCCCTGATCAAGCAGCGCTTGGAATTGCTGGAGATGAACGGCGGGCGCGACTATAGGCGCGAACGCATGCGTGGCCTCCGTACTTGGCACGTTCCAGCGGATGCGATGGCCACACGCGCATTGGATGCGGCGTTTGAGCGTCTGACCGGCCATACGAAGCCTGCCCCTTTAGACCTGACGGTGATGGGGCGCACCTTGACGATCCCGTTGGCCGCCGATGGCGTTGCCCGCTGTGACTTCGATTATCTCTGCAATCAAGCCTATGGCGCGGGTGATTACCTCGCCGTTGCGCGTGCTTTCCACACCTTGATCCTGGATGACATTCCGCGTCTGTCGCCCGAGAATTTCGATGCTGCTCGGCGGTTCATCGTCCTGGTCGATACGCTGTATGACCACCGCGTCAAGCTTATCGCCTCGGCCGGTGCTCCGCCGGATCAATTGTATCAGCGTGGTGAGAACGCCAAGATGTTTGAGCGCACGGCATCGCGTTTGGATGAGATGCAGTCGGAAGACTGGTTGGGGCTGACCCATCTCGCCTAAACGAACGAGAGGGCGCTGAATGCACCCATCGGCTGGCCGTGCCGTCGTTACGCAGTCAAGTGCGGTGCAGTCTTCGGCGTCCATGGACAATTTCGTGCGCAAGGTAACGACGCGTCGAGAATAATTTTTCCCCTCTGTCATGAAATTGAAAATTTATGCCTTGAAAATCTGCCCAACATACCACATGACGGATGATAATTTAGGCTTTTGCTAGGCAGGATCTGTCCTATGGAAATGAGCAGGCGGGGGCTTTTAAAGCTTTCAGGTGCGGCGCTGGCAGCATCAAGTATCGGTGCTCTTGGATTTGGTGTGTCTGGAGAGGCGCTCGCGGCGCAAGTTCGGCCCTTCAAACTGGCGCAGACGACCGAAACGCGGAATACCTGCACGTATTGCTCCGTTGCCTGTGGTATTCTGGTCTACGCGATGGGTGATCGCTCTAAGAATGCGCACTCCAGTGTCGTTCACATCGAGGGCGATCCAGATCACCCGGTCAATCGCGGCACGCTCTGCCCGAAGGGGGCAGGGCTTCTCGATATCGTCCACGCGCCAACGCGTGTGAAATTTCCGATGTATCGGCCTGCCGGCAGCAGTGCGTTTCAGCGAGTGTCGTGGGATTTCGCGCTCGATCGCATCGCCGCGCTGATGAAGGAAGATCGGGATAAGAACTTCATCGCCCAGAATGCTGCCGGAATCGCAGTTAATCGCTGGACCTCTACCGGCATGCTGGCGGCTTCGGCGTCTTCGAATGAAACGGCGTTCCTCACATGGAAGATCGCGCGTGCCTTCGGCATGGTCGTATTCGATAACCAAGCACGCGTCTGACACGGACCGACGGTAGCCAGTCTGGCTCCAACATTCGGTCGCGGCGCGATGACGAACACGTGGCAGGATATCAAAAATGCCAACGTGGTCTTGGTGATGGGCGGCAATGCGGCGGAGGCGCATCCGTGCGGCTTCAAGTGGGTCGTCGAAGCTAAGATGCACAATAAGGCGAAGCTTGTGGTCGTGGACCCTCGCTTCACCCGTACTGCCTCGGTCGCCGATTATTACGCGCCGATCCGGCCTGGCACCGATATCGCTTTCCTGTCTGGTGTGATTCGCTATCTGCTGGAGAAAGATGCGATCCAGCACGACTATGTGCGCCACTACACCAACGCCGCGCTGATCGTTAAAGAAGGGTTCGCCTTCGATGAAGGGCTCTTCAGCGGATGGAATGCGGACAAGAAAGACTATGACCGCGCCAGTTGGGATTACGAACTGGACGAGAATGGCCAAGTCAAAAGCGATCCGACACTTCAGCATCCGCGTTGCGTGCTAAATCTGCTGAAGCAGCACGTCGCGCGCTACACGCCGGAGATGGTTTCCCGCATTTGCGGCACCCCGCAGGATAAATTCCTGCATATCTGCGACCTGATCGCCTCGACTGCCGCCCCCGACAAGGCGCTTACCAGCCTCTTCGCGCTCGGTTGGACGCAGCATACGGTGGGAAGTCAGAATGTCCGTTGCATGGCTATGGTGCAACTGTTGCTGGGTAATATCGGCGTGGCTGGCGGTGGGATGAACGCGTTGCGCGGGCATTCCAACATCCAGGGCCTAACCGATGTCGGCCTGCTGTCGAACCTGATGCCTGGCTACTTGGCGATGCCGAAGGACAGCGAAGCTGACTTCGCCACCTATATGAAGACGAAGCAATTCAAGCCGCTGCAGCCGGGCCAAGTAAGCTATTGGCAGAATTACAAGAAGTTTTTTGTCAGCCTGCAGAAATCAGTCTTTGGGAAGGCAGCGACCGCGGATAACGACTGGGCGTATGGCTGGCTGCCGAAGCTCGATGTCCCCAACTACGATATCTTGCGTGCGTTCGAGATGATGAACGACGGCAAGATCAACGGTTATATTTGCCAAGGTTTCAATCCACTTCAGTCTTTTCCCAATAAGAAAAAAATTCGCTCGGCCCTGGGAAAGCTGAAATATTTGGTGGTGATGGACCCTCTGGAAACGGAAACGGCCAATTTCTGGCAGGATCACGGGCTTAAGAATCCGTCCGATCCGGCAAAGATACAGACCGAGGTCTTTATGTTGCCCACATCCTGTTTCGCAGAGGAGGATGGTAGCCTCACCAACTCCGCGCGATGGGTGCAATGGCACTGGAAAGCCGCCGATGCGCCAGGCGAAGCGCGTAGCGACCTTAGGATCATGGCCGGAATTTTCCGCCGCATGCAGGCTATGTATCGCAAGGATGGCGGTGCGTTTGCCGATCCGATCCTGAATTTGTCGTGGGACTATCTGAACCCAGACGAGCCGCAGCCGCATGAAGTCGCCAAGGAGATCAATGGCAAAGCGCTGGTGGACCTGAAGGATGCCGCGGGCAATGTCATTGTGCGTGCGGGCCAGCAATTGGATGGTTTTGCCCAGTTGCGCGACGACGGTACGACTACGAGCGGGTGTTGGATTTATACCGGCATCTGGACGGAGAAAGGCAATATCATGGGCCGGCGTGATGCGACCGACCCGCGGGAGCAGGGGCTCGCGCCGAACTGGGCCTTCTCCTGGCCAGCCAACCGTCGCATCCTCTACAACCGTGCCTCGGCCGACTTGGAAGGCAAGCCGTTCAATCCGCAAAAGCCGCTGATCGCATGGAACGGCAGCAAATGGGACGGCATCGATGTGCCCGATTTCGTGCCGACCACGAAGCCCGACTCCGGCGTCGGACCGTTTATCATGCTTGCCGAGGGACTTGGCCGTCTGTTCGCCCGCGATCAAATGCGCGAAGGGCCGTTCCCCGAGCATTATGAGCCCATGGAAAGTCCGGTGCCGAACCTGTTGCACCCGCGTGTTGCCACAAATCCGGTCGCGCGCGTGTTCGACTTCGATCGCCAGCAGTTCGGGAATTCCGCCCAGTTTCCGTATGTCGGCACGACCTACCGCCTGACCGAACATTTCCACTACTGGACCAAGCACGCGCGCATCAATGCGATCCTGCAACCCGAGGAGTTCGTCGAGGTGAGCGAGGTGCTGGCGACTGAAAAAGGCATTGCTCAGGGCGATTGGGTGAAAGTGTCATCCAACCGCGGCCAGGTGGTGTGCAAGGCATATGTGACCAAGCGCATCAAGCCGTTGATCGTCGATGGTAAGCCTCAACACGTCATCGGTTTGCCGATCCACTGGGGCTTCACCGGCTATGCCCGCAAGGGCTACGGTGCCAATACGCTGACGCCCTTTGTCGGCGATGCGAACACCGAAACGCCTGAGTTCAAGGCCTTCTTGGTCAATATCGAAAAGACCGCGGCCCCCGCGGACGCCACGGCATAGGGGGGCGTCATGACCGATCTACAATCCCTCGATATTCGACGTCGCTCTGCGACCAACAGCACGCCGCCGTCGATCCGCGAAGCGCCCGAAGTCGCCAAACTGATCGATGTCAGCAGGTGTATCGGCTGCAAGGCGTGCCAGTCGGCGTGCATGGAGTGGAACGACCTACGTCCCGATATGGAGTATTTCGAGGGCAGCTACACCAACCCTCACGACCTCACCCCGGCTGCCTGGACGGTCATGAAATTTACCGAATGGGAGGATGAGGCAGGCAATTTGGAGTGGCTCATACGGAAGGATGGCTGCATGCATTGCAGCGACCCCGGATGTCTGAAGGCCTGTCCGTCGCCCGGCGCGATCGTGCAATATGCCAATGGTATCGTTGATTTCATTAGCGAAAACTGCATCGGCTGCGGTTATTGCGTGAAGGGCTGCCCGTTCAATGTGCCCCGTATCAGCAAGGCAGATCAAAAGGCATATAAATGCACGCTCTGCTCCGATCGCGTCGCGGTCGGCCAAGAACCGGCGTGCGCCAAGGCGTGTCCGACCGGGGCGATTTTGTTCGGCACCAAAGATGACATGACCGATTGGGCGCAAGAGCGGATCATCGACCTGAAGGAGCGCGGGTTCGAGAATGCCGGTCTCTATGATCCGCCGGAATTGGGGGGCACGCATGTGATGTATGTGCTGCACCACGCCGATAAGCCGTCGATATATGCCGGGTTGCCCGATAACCCCCGTATCAGCCCGCTGGTTCAATTCTGGAAAGGTGTTTTCAAGCCACTAGCACTGGCTGGTCTTGCAACGTCGGTGTTCGCGGGCTTCCTGCACTGGATTTCCGTGGGTCCGAATGAGGTCCAACCCGAGGATGAGGTGGAGGGCAAGAACATGCTAGAGTGCGGCGACACCGCCGACGGGGACAAACCATGAGCCAGGCACCGTCGCCCCAGCCTGTTGGCACCATTTCTCGCTACACAGGCCCGCAGCGCATCAACCATTGGATTACGGCGGCCTGTCTGATCTTGTTGGCGTTGTCAGGCTTGGCGCTGTTCCATCCGGGATTGTTCTTCCTGACCGATTTGTTCGGCGGTGGACCTGCGACGCGGATGATCCATCCCTGGTTTGGCGTCGTTCTTCTGGCCAGCTTCAGCGGGCTGTTTCTGACCTTTTGGCACCATAATCTGTGGGAGCGGGGCGATACGCGCTGGATGGCCAAAATTGGCGCGGTGCTATCCAACCAAGAAGAAAACGTGCCGGAGGTCGGACGTTATAATGGCGGCCAGAAACTGGACACCTCCAAAAACCTCTTGATCGACGCCTGATCGTTTGATTCGATATGCTTTCCAAAGGGAGGCGTGTTGATGGTCGGTCAGCTTGGCTTTTTTGACGTCGATAGCCGCTTGCG
>Ga0164297_10003320_pt1 | contig 15062 bp, 9 predicted proteins | sample GEODES058metaG_FD_113539 | JGI IMG/M metagenome (GOLD analysis project Ga0164297, IMG submission 113539) | Dystrophic lake water microbial communities from Trout Bog Lake, Wisconsin, USA - GEODES058 metaG | ecosystem: Environmental > Aquatic > Freshwater > Lake | place: USA: Trout Bog Lake...
AATGCGTCTTTGTTTATCTCAATCCATGCCGATACCTTATCAGATGATCAAGGCGTGACCGGCGCAACTGTTTATACAGTGTCGGATCGTGCCTCTGATGCTGAAGCGGCGCGCATTGCGGAGAAGGAAAATCAGGCGGATTTGGCAGGTGGGCTTGATCGGCGCGAAGATCAGGGTGAAGTCAATGATATCTTATTTGACCTGACGCGCCGCGAAACCCGCTCTTATAGCCATGCCCTAGCTCAAAATTTAGTTGATGTGTTTGGTAAAATTGGGAATTTGAACAAAAATCCTCATCGTTCCGCTGGATTTGTTGTGCTTAAAGCACCAGATGTTCCTTCGGTCTTGCTTGAGCTGGGCTATTTATCAAGTGCAAAAGACATAAGTAATCTCACCAAGCCCGAATGGCGCGATCAGGCAAGTTTTGCGGTAGCTGGTGCCATTGATCGGTTTATTTCCGCACGGATTTTGCAAAATGCACCCGAGAATAGCCCCAATTCACTGATTATGGGTTTGGGACAAGAGCGAGCACATGAATAAGCGCTCCTCAAGGACAATTTAAAGTGCACAGCCGCGTATGTTTCTCTGAGTAAGTATGGTTAAGCTTAATTGATGAGGTAAAGGTGGATGTTTTGTGTGCGGGCTGTTAGAAGCCCCTCATGTCCCCTTTAAGCCTCTATCCCGCAAGGGACAGATGAGGATGATATGAAGTCGATTGCCCGCTTTTTGGGTTTCTTATTTGCTACCGGATCCATCCTGCTCATTCTGGGAATAGCAGGTGGTGGTCTGTTGATCTGGCATTATGAACAGGATTTGCCTGACACAACTCAATTGCGCAATTATGAGCCGCCCGTCATGACGCGTATGCATGCGGCTGATGGCTCGCTCTTGGGTGAATATGCGCATGAGCGCCGTCTTTATCTCCCAAGTTCAGCTATTCCCGCACTTGTCAAAGAGGCTTTTATCTCTGCTGAAGATAAAAATTTTTATGTTCACAATGGCCTCGATCCCGAAGGCATTTTGCGTGCTGTATTGATTTTGGTGCAGGGCGGCAAACGTGTGCAAGGTGCGTCCACGATTACGCAACAAGTCGCCAAAAACTTTTTACTTGGTAATGAGCGGACCTTTGATCGAAAAATCCGTGAAGCGCTTTTGTCATTGCGCATTGAAACCGCTTATTCAAAAGAACGCATTCTTGAACTCTATCTCAACGAAATCTATTTGGGTTTGGGCAATTATGGCATTGCCGCAGCGGCTCTCAATTATTACGGCAAATCCGTTCATGAATTGACATTGGCAGAGGCAGCCTATCTTGCCGCTCTCCCCAAAGGCCCCAATAATTATCATCCCTTCCGTTATCGGGAAGCAGCGATTGCGCGCCGTAATTATGTCATCGACCGCATGGTTGAAAATGGCTATGTCACGCGCGCTCAGGGTGATCGAGCAAAGGCCGAACCTTTGGGCGTTAATCCCCGTCAGCTATCGCCTAATAATTTGGCGGCGGGTTATTTTGCTGAAGAAGTGCGCCGCGAATTAATTGATCGCTATGGTGAGAAACGCCTTTATGAAGGCGGGCTTTCTGTTCGCACAACTCTTGATCCGCAGATGCAGTTATGGGCACGCAAATCGCTTGTTGATGGTCTCGTGCGTTATGATGAAGCCCACGGCTTTCGTGGCCCTATGCGCACGATTGACATCAAGAGCGATTGGGGCGTGCCGCTGGGGGATATTCCGCTTTTGGGCGATGTGAAGCCGTGGCGTCTTGCAGTGGTGATTGAAAGCAATGACACGATGGCGCGTATAGGCCTTCAGCCCGGGCGTGAAAAGTCTGGCGAATTGGTGCGTGAGCGTGAGACGGGCATTTTACCGATTGATGGTGTGCGTTGGACGAAGAAAACCTCCATTCGCTCCATTTTGCAGCCCGGCGATGTGATTTATGTCGACCCTCTGGACGGCAAGCCCGGTCAATATCGGTTGCGCCAAATTCCCGAAGTATCCGGTGCTATCGTTGCGATGGATCCCTATACGGGGCGCGTCTTTGCAATGGTCGGTGGGTTCTCATTCGATCAATCCGAATTTAACCGCGCGACACAAGCATTGCGTCAGCCCGGCTCATCATTCAAGCCCATTGTTTATGCCACAGCACTTGATAATGGCTATACGCCATCATCCATTGTTCTTGATGCGCCGATTGAAATTGATCAAGGCAATGGACAGATTTGGCGTCCTGACAATTACCATGGTGAAGGTGGTGCCGCACCTCACACATTGCGCTATGGCATTGAACATTCCAAAAACCAAATGACAGTGCGTTTGGCGCGTGACATTGGCATGCCCATCATTGCTGAATATGCCAAACGCTTTGGCGTTTATGATGATATGTTGCCTGTGCTTGCCATGTCCTTGGGCGCTGGAGAAACCACTGTCTTGCGCATGACCACGGCTTATTCAATGATTGCCAATGGCGGCAAGCGCATTAGAGCTTCATTGATTGATCGGATTCAGGACCGCTGGGGCCGCACAATTTTCAAACATGATGAGCGTCAATGTGATGGGTGTGACGCCGATAAATGGGCTAATCAGAACGAGCCCAAACTGATTGATCAGCGTGAGCAAGTGCTAGATCCTCTGACGGCTTATCAGATCACCTCGATGATGGAGGGTGTGGTTATCCGTGGCACGGGCGCAGTGGTGCATGAAGTGGGCAAGCATCTCGCAGGTAAAACGGGCACCACCAATGACTCCAAAGATGTGTGGTTTGTAGGCTTCTCCCCCGATCTCGCGGTTGGTGTTTATATGGGCTATGATCGCCCTCGCTCTTTGGGCGATTCAGTGACGGCAGGTCTCTACACCGCCCCTATTTTCCGCGACTTTATGAAATTGGCCCTTAAAGACAAGCCTGACACGCCGTTTCGTGTGCCCGCGGGCATTAAGCTTATTTCGGTTGATCTTAAAACCGGCATGCGCGCCACAGGCCCAGGCACGATTTTGGAAGCCTTTAAACCTGGCACAGCCCCGCCTGACAGCTATCAGGGCATGGGTGATGTTGATTTGAGAACCTCCCGCGATGTGCCGCCCAATGGCACTGTGATATCCGGCACAGGTGGTCTTTACTGACGTAGTGGCCGATATTTACTTATGAGCTGGCGATCTCTATGGTCGCCGCAGCAAATGAGATTCTGAATTGAGAGATAAATATGCGCGCCGAAGCTGAAGCGCTGATCGAGCAGATCAAGCAATCCCTGGGATTGCTGAGGAGGCATCTTTGACGTTGAGACAGCCACACGCCGTCTTGCCGAATTAAATGCAAAGTCCGAAGACCCCAATTTATGGAATGATGCAGAGCTTGCTCAAAAACTCATGCGTGAGCGCACTGAGTTAGAGGATCGCTTGGGCGCTTTATCGAGCTTTGAGCGTGATCTTGATGATGCCGTCACACTCGTTGAATTAGGCGAGGCTGAAAATGATGGGGACGTCGAGCAAGAAGGTATCGCTCTGCTTAAAAATCTGAAAACCGAAGCTGAGCGTCGCCAAATCGAGGCGTTGTTGTCGGGCGAGGCAGATGGCAATGACACTTATATCGAAATTCATTCCGGCGCAGGTGGCACAGAGAGCTGCGATTGGGCGCGTATGCTTTTACGCATGTATTCGCGCTGGGGTGAGCGGCGCAAATATAAGGTTGAATTGATCGAAGAGACAGCAGGTGATGAGGCGGGTATAAAATCAGCGACGATTTTGCTGAAAGGTCATAACGCCCATGGGTGGGCTAAGACTGAGTCAGGTGTGCATCGTCTGGTTCGCATTTCACCTTTTGATTCCAATGCGCGGCGCCACACAAGTTTTGCCTCCGTCTGGGTTTATCCTGTGATTGATGATAAAATTGATGTTGAGGTCAATGAAAGCGATTGCCGCATTGATACCTATCGCTCTTCTGGTGCGGGTGGTCAGCACGTTAATACTACGGATTCGGCTGTGCGCATTACGCATATTCCCTCAGGCATTGTTGTGGCCTGTCAGATGGAGCGTTCGCAGCATAAAAATCGCGCGACCGCATGGAATATGTTGCGTGCCCGTCTTTACGAAATTGAGCTTGAAAAACGCGAGGCCGCAGCCAATGCCGCCGCCGCGGGAAAAACAGAAATCGGTTGGGGGCACCAAATTCGTTCTTATGTTTTGCAGCCCTATCAAATGGTCAAAGATTTGCGCACAGGCCATGTCTCAGGCACACCCGATGATGTGCTTGATGGTGATCTCGATGCCTTTATGGAGGCGTCATTGGCGCAACGCGTCAATGGTGGCGGGCCAGCTCATGTTGATGATGTCGATTAATCAACCCTGATAAAAGCGTGCACCCGTTTGTAAGAAGCGTGAGGGGTCAATAGCTTCGCCATCGATACGCACTTCATAGTGTAAATGCGGGCCCGTTGAGCGTCCTGTCGAGCCGAGTTGGCCGATAAAGGTGCCTATGCTCACGCGATCACCTTCATGCACTAAAATGGCCTGCAAATGTCCATAGCGCGTTGAAATGCCATTGCCGTGATTGATTTCAACCATATTGCCATAGCCGCCACTTGTGCCAGCAAACACCACTTTGCCTGCCGCCGTGCTGCGCACAGGCGCGCCCAGATTGTCTCTAAAATCAAGACCTGTATGGAGGGCATAGCGGCCTGTGAAGGGATCAATGCGCATACCAAAACCAGATGTTTGTTCTAAGGGATTGATGAGCGGCCGATGCAGGGGGATGAGTGGCAAGCTGGCCATTAGATATTGCGCGCTCAATATATCTGAGCGCATGGCGTGCAGAGCACGCTCAAATTGAGATCCATTTGGGTCGGTGGCGAGCTCCACGAGGGGGCCGCCTTGCGCGCTCTGGTCCGCTGACGAATGATTGTCTTTTTTGGCCTCCGTCAGTGTGGCTGGCATAAAGCGCTGGGGGGACAGACCTGTTGCTGTGATGATTGATCGTAATGTTTTGTTCGTGCCCTCAGCTGTTGCGCCGATATAATGAACGCTGTCGTTTTGGATATGTTCAATCCGACCAAATTGCTGATCAAGATCGGCAATAATGCTATCGACAGGCTTGTCCAGTGAAGAGGATTGCTCCATCCACGGCTCATTGCGGTGCGGTTTTGGCGCGATGTCATTGACGTGTTGAGCGGGAGCGTTTGCAGGGGCAAGAGTGCGCAATTTATCGGCTGTCGCTGCCGATTTAGCTGAGATGGATGAGGTGATATCAGGGGGCAGGCTGACTTGATCGACAAGTGAGGCAATGATGCCTGCGCGGTTCTCAAGCACAACTTCCCGCGCCATGAGATCACGCACTTTTCCTTCCAGACTATTTTGATCCATTAATTGATGGGTCGCGATACGATCGAGCTGCACACGAAAGGCAGCGATCTTTTCTTCATAGGCGTAATCAGCGGCTATGTGCCGGCTCACGATATGATTGAGTACGTCATCATGATTGAGTTGGTAAATGGCAAAAGCGCCAATAGCGGTGACAACAGAGGGGATGAGGGCAAATATAAATGCAATCATCCACAAGGGTATGGGCAGGGCATAAATATCCTTGCCCACATAACGCACAAGCATAAAACGAGATTTAAAAAAACGAGGCACTTAAAACTCCACTTGCGAGCTTAAAAACAGCGCTCACAAATGGAGTGTAAAAAAATAGAGTTAATTTTTATCTAAGCTGACCCAAGGGCTTTGGCGGCCTCAAGCACCTCTTTGGCATGGCCGGGCACTTTAACCTTGTACCAGATCTGGGCAATTTTGCCATCCTCATCAATGAGGATTGTTGTGCGCTCTACGCCCATATATTTGCGCCCATACATGCTCTTTTCAACCCAGACGCCATAGGCTTGCAACATGTCTTTGGTTTCATCGGACACAAGGCTGAAGCCAAGCTTATGCTTGGCCTTGAACTTATCATGGCTTGCGCATGAATCGGGGGAGACGCCGACGATCACTGTATTGGCTTTCGTAAATTGCGCTTTGAGGCCATTGAACTCAATTGCTTCTTGCGTGCAGCCAGATGTGTCGTCCTTGGGGTAGAAATAGAGAACCACTTTCTGTCCCGCGAGTGATTTCAGCGATAAACTACCATCGCCATCAGTGGGAAGTTTGAAAGCAGGGGCTTTTTTGCCAACGACGAGATGAGTGCTCATAAGGTCTATTCTCCTAAACTGCGCCATTTCGGCCATAATAACTAATTATACGCATAAACCAACGGAGTCAGATCGCAAAAACGGCTCCAACTCATTATATTTTCACTCGAATCAGTCAATACAGGACTTGATGTCTCCTAGGGGTTTACGGGCGTTTGGCAGACAAAGATACAACACCTCATCAAGACCCTTCATGGTTGCGCTTTATGCAGCATTTGAAGCGCACTGAACCTGTGCCTGCTGAGCCCGCTCTTGAGGATGAGGCACCTCGTCTATTGCTCCAGCGCTCACGTTCCAATCTGTTGGTTTGGCTTGGTCGGTTAGCTGGTGTGATGAGCATTTGTTTTTTGCTCCTGCTTGGCGCCTTATGGATGTTGCAAGTGCGGTTGGCGGAGGGGCCCATCAATGTCAATCAATTCATGCCGCAAATTGCGCATGATATAGAAAATCGAATTGGTGAGGGCTATCGTGTAAAAATGGCCGATGCCTCAATTGAGCGCACACAATATGGGGCGACATTAGCTGTCTCGCATTTCATATTGCTTGATCCTCAGGGGCAGTCTGTCATTGATGCCCCGCGTGCTGATGTCTCAATTAACTTATGGACATTACCACTCGGCATTTTCCGTCCCTCGCATATTGAGGTTTATGACATTGCCGTACATTTGATTGTCTTGGCTGATGGCTCATTCACTATTGCTGCGGGTAAGGACACAAGCGAGGTCGATCAAGCGACCCAATTACCACCTTTGCCAAATCCCCCCCTAGATCAAAAAAGTGGCCCACCGCCCCAACCCAATATGGAGCATGAAGTCCAAAATCTGCTTGATACTATTCTCAATCCCGATGGCATTTTGGGGGGACTTGAGCATGTCACGGTCACGCATGGCGCGCTTTACTTTGATGATCGCGTTAATCAGCAAATTACCAAATTTGATCATCTCGATCTCGCCTATGATAAAACCAACAGCACAGCGCGGATTGATTTGGAAGCCGATGGCCCGAATGGGCGCTGGCATATTACGGCCTCTGGCGACACGCTTGCCAATGTGCCGCGCTCATTTTCTCTTAACATCAAAGATTTGTCATTGGATGAGCTCAGTCTCATGACGGGCGCGCATGATATAGGCATTGATTTTGATATGCCGCTCTCCGTTGTTCTTGGGGGGCAAATATTACCTGATGGGCATATCTCAGAGATCAAGGGTGCCTTTTCAATTGGCGCGGGTTTTTTATTTAACAAAGATCCGGATCAAGAACCATTTTGGATTGATGAAGCGACAAGTCATATCGAATGGAATAAAGATACCGAGTCAGTTCTCATCAAAGACGTGCAGATTTTCTCTGCTGACACGACACTCAGTTTCACAGGCACACTGTCTGTGCCCCAAAATCCCAATGAGAGCTGGCTTTTGGATCTGAAGGGCTTGCCCTCCAATATGATCGGGCCACAGCGATCGGGCGATCATAAAATTAGCGTCAGCTCAAGCGCACTTAAATTGCGCATTAATGCGCAAGATAAGATCATCAATCTCGATAGTTTACGCATGAATGGGCCTGAATTATCTGCTGACCTCAGCGGTGAGATTGGTTTTGCGACTGATCATCATTTCATGCATTGGGATGGCGTATTTAATAAGGTGCCGACGTCTGTTGCCCTCATGCTCTGGCCCAGCGTATCCGCAGCGCCCGTCCGTAATTTTATGCAAGGTCATTTGCATGGCGGTATGCTTGAAAAATTAACGCTTCACGCTGATCTCGATGAGGCATCATTGACAGAAATGAAATATCAACGCCCGCCGCTCGATGAGAGTATTAGCGTTGATTTCAGTCTGACAAATACTAATCTACATTTTCTTGATAATGCGCCACCTCTCTCAAATGTTGAGGCCATCGGTCATGTGACAGGTCGTACAGCGCTGATCAAAATTCCCCACGCACAAATTGATATGGGGGGAGGTAAAAAGCTCAACCTCTCCGATGGCGTATTTTCTGTTGCTGATACCGGCATTAAGCCGACACCTGCGCATATCACCACACATCTTAATGGCTCGCTTGATGCCTTAGGTGATTTGCTTTCGCGTGATGCGCTTAAAAAATATGGTGGCGTGCAAATTGATACAACAACAATCAAGGGCCAAGTTGAGTCAGATCTGACCATTGACATGTTGCTGACGCGACCAGATCAAAATCCTCAAGTTGTGGTGCAAGCCACATCCAATGTGAGTAATTTTGTGATTGAACGTGTTTTGGGTAAAGAGAAAATTGATAATGGCACACTCAATGTTGTTTATGAAAACAATAGTCTGCGGGCAACAGGGCAGGGCCATATTCTCGGCAGTCCCGCGACTATTGAATTGCAAAAACCTGCGGATACATTAATCACACAAGCCTCTATATCTTTTGTGCTTGATGATGCGGCACGCGCCCATATGGGCTATGGGCAACAGGGGTTGTCAGGGCCAGTGAATGTGCATTTAATGGGTGCACTCGGTCAGTCCGACAAATCAACAGCGCAAGTTGAACTCGATTTTACAAAAGCTGCACTCGATAATCTCATTCCGGGCCTTGTGAAACCTGCAGGACGCCAATCAAAGGCTGAATTTGCAGTGGTGACGGATGGTGATCATCTTCATGTTGATCAATTCAATTTTGATGCCGGCAATGGTTTAGGCCTCAAAGGTGCTTTTGATCTCGATGAGACCGGCTCATTGAGCGCTGCGCATTTAACGCAAGTGAAATTATCAGGGAGTGATGATGCGCGCCTTGATTATGAGCGTAATGACACCCTTACAAAACTGAGCTTACGCGGCACGTCATTTGATGCGCATGCTTTTATCACAAAGCTGACTAATTCTGACACAAAAAGCGCTGATAATGATGGCCAACGTGATGTGGATGTTGATATTCGATTAGGCCAAATGACGGGCGCAAATCACAAATCTGTGACAGCCTTAGAGCTGCATTATAGTCGCCGTCTTGGTGTCGCGCGTGCATTTACGCTGAGTGCGCGCTCTGGTCGTGCGCAAATTGATGGCCAGTTGAAACGCGCTGATGATGGTCAAGATGTTCTTTATGTCACATCCCCTGACGCGGGTTCCTTCCTCAGCTTCCTTGATCTTTATAAACATATGGAGAGCGGTCAATTAACCCTATCTGCACGCGTGCATGATGGCGGTGTAGATGGGCTTTTATATGTTAATAATTTTGTCGTGCGTGATGAGCCTGCATTGCGACGGATTGTGTCTGAAGGGCAGGAGCGCTCAACGAGTGGGACAACTCAACTCAACAACATCAACACAACTGTTGCGCCATTTGAGCGGTTGCAAATTGGTTTTATTCGTAAAAATGGCATTTTAACAATCAAAGATGCGGTGATGTACGGCCAGCAAATCGGCATGAACATTGATGGTAAAATTGATTTTGCGCATGATGCTGTTAATCTCACAGGCACATTTGTGCCCGCTTATGGTCTGAATAATCTCGTTTCTAAAATTCCTCTGTTTGGCCCTGTTTTGTTGGGTGGCCAGCATGAGGGATTATTCGCCATTAATTTTAGGATCAATGGATCTGCAAACGCACCATTGCTGACTATTAATCCCTTATCCGCCATTGCGCCGGGATTTTTGCGTAAGATCTTTGGTGTGATTGATAATGGTTTGACTAATTCATTGCCGGCGGGGTCGGAGGACATGCCGATGTCTATCACGCCTCAGCCCCGACATTAGTTATTCCGGCTTAATCAGCACATGTTTCTTTTTGCCAAAGGAGAGTTTAATCACGCCATCACGCATTTGATCCGCGCTGAGGGAGGCGCGTTCATCACTCACATTTTGATCGTTAATTTTCAAACCACCACTTTTAATTTGGCGTCGCGCTTCACCTGTGGATGGCACAAGACCTGCGCGCACAAAAGCGGACAACACGCCAAGACCTGCGTCAAATTCAGCTTGTGTAATAGTAATTGTGGGCAGGCTCTCCGCCAACACACCTTCTTCAAATGTTTTGCGCGCTGTCTCTGCGGCTTGCTCGGCCAAAGCGCGTCCATGCACAAGTGCAGTCGCTTCATTAGCTAAAATCTTTTTGGCTTCATTGATGTCACTGCCTTCGAGATTTTCGAGACGGCTGATTTCATCAAGAGGCAATTCGGTAAATAAACGCAGGAAACGACCGACATCGGCATCCTCAGCATTGCGCCAATATTGCCAATAATCATACACGCTCAGCATTGCCGCATCGAGCCAAATAGCACCTGCCGCGGTCTTGCCCATTTTTGCGCCTGAGGCTGTTGTGAGCAAAGGTGAGGTCAGGGCAAAGAGCTGTTCGGTGCCCATGCGGCGGCCGAGGTCCATGCCCGTGACAATATTGCCCCATTGGTCAGAGCCACCCATTTGCAAATTGCACCCATAGGCTTTGTGAAGTGCCACAAAATCATAGGCCTGTAAGCACATATAATTAAACTCAATGAAGGAGAGCTCTTGATCACGCTCAAGACGCATTTTGACTGAGTCCATCGCCATCATACGATTGACAGAAAAATGACGCCCAACATCACGCAAAAAATCGATGTAATTGAGTGTTGTCAGCCATTGCGCATTATCAGTCATAACCGCATCATGCGGGCCATCTCCAAAGGCAAGAAATTTTGAGAAAATGGCCTGTATGCCTTTTTTATTGTCATCAATCTGTTCAATGGAGAGAAGTTTGCGGCTTTCATCTTTGCCGGAGGGATCGCCCACGCGTGTTGTTCCCCCACCCATGAGTGTGATGGGTTTGCCCGCGCCCGTTTTCTGCATCCAGCGCAACATCATGATCTGCACAAGTGAGCCCACATGGAGTGAAGCTGCGGTGCAGTCAAAGCCGATATAGCCAATTAGCTTGCCATTTTTGGCCAAGCTATCAATAGCCTGAATATCCGAGGTTTGATGGATGAAACCGCGCTCTGTGAGAGTCGTCAAAAATGCAGATTGGGGGCGATAGTTTGCAGACATGACCTTAACTTTCATCTTTCGATGCTGGTTTAGGGTGTGTTGGCGGGCAGCGCAATCCCCTCAAATGCTTTAATATCCAAAAAAACAGGATTCGATATGTCCCTTTTTCGCTCCATAGGCCTGATGTCCGGCACCTCTCTTGATGGGATTGATGTGGCTTTACTCACAACGGATGGGCAGAGTTATATTGATGCAGGCCCCCATTTAGTGAGGCCCTATCTCGATCATGAGCGCGCCTTGTTGCGTGAGGCGCTTCAAGAGGCAGTCCAGCTGAGTGAGCGCCAGCAACGCACAGAGCTCATATCACGCACAGAGACGATGCTGACACATGCCCATGCTGATGCGGTTGAGCAGTTTTGCGCGCATACAGGCATAGATCTGAGCAGTGTTGATGTTATTGGGTTTCACGGCCAGACTATTTTGCATCAACCCGAACATGGTCTGACCATTCAGATTGGCAATGCACCTCTCTTATATGAGCGTCTCAAACGTCCGCTTATTTATGATTTTAGAGCTGCTGATGTCGCCGCAGGCGGGCAGGGCGCGCCGCTCGTCCCGCTCTATCACAAAGCCCTCATCGACAAAGCGCGTGCGCATCAACCATTATTAAATGGCGTGATAGCGGTTTTAAACATAGGTGGCGTATCTAACATTACTGTGATCACAGAACAGGGTGAGGTGATGGCGAGTGATGTCGGGCCTGGGAATGCGCATATTGATGATTTTATGATGAAGCGGCGCGGTGAGGCATTTGATGCATCTGGTGCTTTGGCGCGCGAAGGGCGTGTCGCGCAGGATATATTGGCCTATTGGTTAGCGCATCCGTTTTTTGGTGCGCCTGCGCCAAAATCACTCGATCGCAATGCGTTTTCAACTCAGCATAGTGCGCGTTTGTCAGATGCAGATGGCGCAGCAACACTTACGGCATTTACAGCCCATTCTATTGCGCTTTTTGCACGTCATATTCCGCGCCCGCCTGATCTATGGATTGTCTGTGGTGGTGGCGCGCATAACTCAACGCTGATGTCGATGTTGCGTTCGGAATTGCAAAAACCGGTTATGACCGCTGATGATCTGCAATGGTCAGTTGATGCTTTGGAGGCGCAGGCATTTGCATATCTTGCCGTGCGCTCCAAACTCAATTTGCCCCTGACGTTTCCCACGACAACAGGTGTGCCTGAACCGCAAACGGGTGGGGTCGCTTATCCCTGATGATTGGCCGTGCCTAGCCGCCAGCCTTGCTGCGTGATGGTGTTGGCAGACGTGGAGGATTATCAAGACGGCGGTCGAGATAAGCGCCCACTTCAGCAATCAATTCATCAACGCAATTTTCAAAGAAGTGATTGGCACCGGGGATAACCGCATGCTCAATGACGATGCCGCGTTGTGTTTTTAATTTTTCAATCAAACTCATCACTTCTTTGATTGGGGCAACACGATCTTGATCGCCATGCACAAAGAGACCAGATGATGGGCAGGGCGCAAGGAAGCTATAGTCAAAGCGGTTGGCAGGAGGGGCAATGGAGATAAAGCCCTCTATTTCAGGCCGCCGCATCAATAATTGCATTCCAATCCATGAGCCAAAGGACACGCCCGCAATCCAGCACGCCCGCGCCTCCGGATTAATGCTTTGCACCCAATCAAGCGCCGCCGCCGCATCGGATAACTCACCCTGACCATGGTCAAAAGAACCTTGGCTGCGGCCAACGCCACGGAAATTGAAGCGCAGGACTGAAAACCCACGCTCAGCGAAGGTGTAATAGAGATTATAAACAATCTGATTGTTCATCGTCCCACCAAATTGGGGGTGGGGATGAAGAATGACAGCAATCGGCGCACCGCGGTTTTTGGAGGGGTGAAAGCGCCCCTCAAGGCGCCCAGCAGGACCAGTAAAGATAATTTCAGGCATATATGCTCCCAGCGCGCGGCCCAAGGCCTTCATGATCCCAATTAAGTGGCATTGTCAAGTCGTGAGAGGTCCCCTTCAATGACCCAAGTCTTTGAAAGATTAAGACATACCCCTCATAAAAGTACTAAAAGGGAATGTTTCTGAATTGCATTTAGAATCATTCTAACCGATTATCACAGGACATTGCCACCAAAGTCTCGTGCGGCCTTCTAGCACAGCCACCCCCTTTGAAGGCAAGTATTTTGACGACTGACCCTTAACTCTCTTTTGCCCAATCTCCTAGGAGTGCGTTTTGCCCCGTCATTACCTTGACCATAATGCGACAGCGCCGCTGCGCCCAGCGGTTAAGGCGGCTGTGGTGGAGGCGCTTGATTTGGCGGGCAATGCCTCATCCATTCACAGTGAGGGGCGTGCGATGCGCGCGCTCATTGAAGACGCGCGTGAGGCTTTGGCACGGGCATTGGGCACTTTGTCCAAAAATATTGTTTTCACTTCTGGGGGAACAGAGGCCGCATCCTTAGCGCTCTCTTCAAGTCTGACGCATAGGGGCAAGCCATTTGAGCGTTTGCTGGTGAGCGCGGGTGAACATGCCTGCATGATCTCTGGCCATGATTATCAAGACCGCGTTGACACCATCAATCTCATGCCGGATGGAACGCTCGATATAGCCCATTTGTCAGCACTTTTGGCACATACCAAAGGCCGTTCGCTTGTGGCTGTTCATGCCGCCAATAATGAAACGGGTGTTATCCAATCTCTAAAGTCGATTGCAGACCTTGTGCATCAGCATGATGGCGCTTTGCTTGTTGATGGCGTGCAGGCCTTTGGTCGGATTGATTTCACTTTTCATTCAACCGATGCTGATCTCATCATTATTTCAGCGCATAAATCTGGTGGCCCCAAAGGTGTGGGGGCCTTGTGCTTTGCGCAAGATGTCGTCCATATTTCACATCCCCCCCTAAGGGGTGGCGGGCAAGAGCGTGGTTTGCGCGCGGGAACTGAAAATGTGCAGGCCATTGCAGGTCTTTCTGCCCTATTGCAGGCGCGTGACGTCACGCGTGAGGCAGAGCATTGCGCACAATTGCGCATGGAGTTTGAGCAGCGCTTACGTGCTATTGCAGATGATGTGATCATTTTTGGAGAGACGGCTGCGCGCTTGCCCAATACATCCTCCTTTGCAATCCCAGGATTGAAAGCACAGACCATGCTCATAGCGCTTGATTTGATGGGGCTTTCCGTGTCATCAGGCTCAGCATGTTCATCGGGTAAAATCACGCCGTCCCATGTGCTGGCGGCCATGGGTTTTGACGCTGAAGTGGCCTTGTGCGCTGTGCGCGTCTCATTGGGGTGGTCATCATGCTATGATGATATTGATGCGCTGCTGCATGGGATTGAGGAGCAATATAAAATTTTGCTGAAAAAACGGCAGAAAAATGCTGCTTAACATGGTGCAATGTGATCTTCGTGCAGCTTTGCTGCGTAAGTAAAATATGGGGTTTCCCCGTCTTAGCCAGCGGTCCTTGAAACCGCGAGGTGAGGAGAGTGAAAATGGCGGCTGTCAAAGAGACTGTCGAAGCAGTGAAGTCGGTTGATGTGGATGCCTATAAATATGGCTTTGTCACCGATATCGAATCTGAAAAAGCCCCCAAGGGTCTAAACGCCGATATTGTGCGTTACATATCGGCAAAAAAGAATGAGCCACAATGGATGTTGGATTGGCGGTTAAAAGCCTTTGAGCTTTGGCCGCAGATGATAGAGCCGACATGGGCACGCGTTCATTACCCACATATTGATTATCAAGATTTATATTATTATTCCGCGCCTAAACAAGCGGGGTCTGGTCCTGCCTCACTTGATGAGGTGGATCCTGAATTATTGCGCACCTATGAAAAACTCGGCATCCCCTTGCGCGAGCAAGAGATATTAGCAGGTGTTGAAAAACCTCGTGTTGCCGTTGATGCTGTTTTTGACTCTGTTTCGGTTGTCACGACC
>Ga0164297_10003321_pt1 | contig 15061 bp, 18 predicted proteins | sample GEODES058metaG_FD_113539 | JGI IMG/M metagenome (GOLD analysis project Ga0164297, IMG submission 113539) | Dystrophic lake water microbial communities from Trout Bog Lake, Wisconsin, USA - GEODES058 metaG | ecosystem: Environmental > Aquatic > Freshwater > Lake | place: USA: Trout Bog Lake...
AGATGCCTTGCCTTCACGGCTGTAACAAACGAATTTGTCATCTGTTTTGGGCTGCAGCCAACAACACTTCGCTCGCGCGCTCTAAATTGTTGTTCGTCTGCAGCAGGGCGCCGCAGACAGAGTCCAGGGAGAAGCCCATGGCTCGCAGCTTGCCGACGTTAAGCGCAAATGCATGCGCCTCGTCGCTGGCCAGCGCCGTTGCCAGACGCGCCTCCTCTGCAGTGACTCCCTGTGACAGCAGACTGTCGGCGTTCACTCGCTCGTGCGCCTGGACAGTTGCCAGGATGACTGCCCCAGCCTTGGGAGGCTCTGTACCGCCGTCACTCCCGCGCTGACGACTCCGAGACAGGACCTGGCGCTCAAACTCCGTGTCGGTGGGCCCTGAAGGCTGACCCTGTGGTGCCGGGGGCGCCTCATCTCTGAAGAGGCGCACCTGCAAGACGGTGTCGCTGTCAGTGCCCGAACCGCAGACTGGAAGACAATGTCGGGAAACACACCGGTGCAGTCAGTCTATATTGTGATTGCAACACAACGCGGTCACCAGGCACAGCCATGGAGCAACAGACGTGCGAGGGAGAAAAGGAGCATCTAGCAATGCCAGCGTCAGCACGCTCATGCGCATTCCTTCGCAAGTGCGCTCGTGGGAGTAGGGGACAACTTTGGGGGCATCGCCGCATGCTGTCGCCGGCGTCTGCGGCGCCACGCGCAGCACAAATTTGTAGCAGGCGAGGGGCAAGGCAGCGCGCTAATGGCAACTCCTTCACACATGGCTGCTGCAGTGCAGACGCTATACATGCAGCGATGCGGCATGCGTCATCAGTCAGAGCTCCTGCTCGCAGAAGGGGTCACGGCGGCGTGAGGCTGCGTCATGTTGCTGTCTTTGCAAAGAAGGCTGGCGGCAGCCCACAAGAGCCACAAGAGCCGCCTGCTCCGAGCCAGGAGGACGACGAGGACCTTTTCTTTGGAGGTGACGGTGTTCGCCAGTGGATGGCGTTGGAAGAGGAGACGCGCAGTGTCATTCAACTCAGTGCGGGGTTCTTTCTGCTCCCGGCGCTGCTGAGCTGGGCGCTGCGCGCGACGGTGATCGACCCGCTGCTCTTCCTGCTTCAGGTGCGTCTGCACGACTGCGCGCGTCTCCGGGCGCTGCGTTCTCACAACCCCTCCTTATTCCTTGGCCTCTTCGGTTGGCCACCACAGCCCAACTACCGGGACCTGAACTTGACGCAGCGCCAGTGGAACGAGGTCACCATGGAGGTGGAGGTGCTGGAGCGGCGCCTCAGATACGACGCACGCATGGGCCACGCACCGCCACTGAGCGACACGCAGCTGGAGGAGCGCCTAGTAGAGGAGGGCCGCCGCTTGGAGGATGCACAGCGCTTGCACTGCCGCGAGTCCGTGGGGAACACACTCAGTGATGGGCTGGGAACGGTGCTGCTGTTTACCGGCTTCTGGTTGAACAGAGGCCGGCTCAGGGCCCTGCGCACGGGTCTGGCTGCGCGCTTTCTGGCCCTGGAGGTGTCCACGCAGGCATTCATTCTGCTGCTCGCTGCCGATGTGACGGTGGGTTATCACAGCAGCGATGGGTGGGTCACCTTCGTCGAGGTCCTCGTGTCCAGGTACAACGTCGATGGTTCCGAAGGCGCAGACAACGCCATCCGCCTGTTTGTGGCCGTCGTGCCCGTCGTCATCGACGTCACATTCAAGTGGTGGTGCTACAAGTACCTCCGCAAGCTGTCGCCGGGAACGCAAATCATTTTGAGTGAGATTGAACGCCATTAGCGCTGCTGACATTTAGACTGAAGTAATTTCGACACACTCTACATTCAGTGATGATGCGTAGTTACCCGTCTGTCCGTTTTGTGAACGAGAAAAGCTCGGCAGAGTGTAGCAGCGCTTACTTCGCGGACCGCTTGTGAGGCGCCGGTCGTCCCTGCGGGCGCCGGCGGTCCTCGCTCCCTGTTCATGGCCAAAAAGGAGCTTGCCGCTGGATACGCGGGTCTCGGAGACGACCTTGAGGACGATGTTGCAACTCCAGTGCCGGGCCAGGGCATGCCGCTTTCACCTAGCCGAAACAACCTGTTCCACGCAGGCACGGACGCGGCACAACAGAGCCTGGACGAGCTGGCGAAGCTGCTCCAAAGCGCGTACACGCAGCTGCGTGACCCCCATCTGGCAAACCCCGTGGAGGTTGCGCGCAAGATGCGCGACGGCATGAAGACGCTGACGGAGGTGAACATCCACCGCGACAAGAAGAAGGCGGCGGAGTTCGAGACGATAGACTACATGCCGCAGGACAGCGAGATGTATCGCAAGTGGCTCCACACGCAGCCACTGCAACGCATCTGGGACCGCTGGCTTATGATGTTTCTCGTCGGCATTGTGGTCGGCCTCTGTGCCTTCTCGCTGCACGTGTGCTTCAACTCGCTGGCCACGTGGAAGGTATGCGCTCGCAACAATGGCCCCGGTTTCTGTGGCGTTCCCCAAGCCCTGCGATTTGAGGCCACCAGCAGCGGTCTCGTCCCCACCGCGTGCCGCACTCACACGCACACGTTTGCCACCCACACAGACGAACGTGCTGCGCTACATCATCAGCAAGAACGTCGGCCTCGCGTGGCTCTTCAACGTCAGCTACTCTCTTGCCCTCGTTGCCGTCTCTGCTGGAAGCGTCCTCTGGATCTCGCCTGCGGCAGCAGGCTCCGGCGTCCCCGAGGTCATGGCTTACCTGAACGGGTGTCACATTCCGAAGGTGCGTGCGCGCGTCGCTCTTGCAGGAGACTTGCATCGTTGCTCCAACTCATGCTCACCCACGCCACAGATGTTTGAGTGGAAGACGTCAGCCATCAAATTTTTGTCGTGCGCCACCTGTGTGGGCGCTGGTTTGCCTGTTGGGCCAGAGGTGACCGCCCATTCAATACATGTTATACCCTGCACTCATTCCCTGACGTCAAACTCTCGCTGGCTTGCGCAGGGTCCCATGATCTTCCTCGGCGCCACACTTGGCGGGCTTGTCTCACAAGGCACTGTCAACTTTGGCCTGCTGCCGCCCGGGCCCCGGCGAGATCAAGCGGAGGCAGTCATGGCGACTGTGGGCAGCGCCATGTGGCCGTTCAAGCGCTTCCGCAACAAGTGCGACCAGCGTGACTTCATGACCGCAGGCTGTGCTGCTGGCGTGGCGGGCGCTTTCGGCGCCCCCATCGGAGGCTTGCTGTTTGCCATGGAGGAGGTTGCCTCATTCTGGAGCACCGGTCTGGGATGGCAAATTTTCTTTGCATGCATGACCAGCGTCTTTGCCCGTGCGTTTGCAGAGTCCCTGGCTGAGGGCGAGAACCCGGGACTGTTCAGCAACACCATCGCATACGAGGCGTCCCGCATGGTGACCACTCACGTGCTCGCCATGGGCGTGGCCGTTTTCATCGGCGCTGCCTGCGGCCTGGCAGCGTCCATGTTCACGCGCACCAACTTGAAGTGGTCCCAGTGGCGCGCCAAGTACGTGGGCACGAACAAAATGCGCCGCTTTGCTGAGCCGATGCTGTACATGTTCATTTTCAGCACCATCGCCATGACTCTGCCATTCGCATTCCAATGCCGCGAGAGTGCGTGCTTCACAACGGCGGAGGGTACCATCGAGTGCTCCACACGTGTTGGGGCATCGCTCCAAACGGTCGTCGAGTCAACTACGGAGACATTCATTTGCCGATCAGACATTCAGGACGCGTTCAAAGGGCGGCCCCATTTCCAAGAGACCGGCTTTGAGCCGTCGGTGCAGCGGTACAACGAGCTGGCAACACTCATGACAGTCTCAGGCAACCAAGCCATCAAGCACTTGCTGTCGCGCAACACACACCTGCAGTTTGGCTTCGCCTCTCTGTGCACGTACTTCATCATCTATTACTTCGGGGCGGCCATCGTGGCCGGCTCGTGCATTAGTAGTGGCCTGTTCGTGCCCATGTTGCTCATGGGCGCTTGCATTGGCCGCTTCTGGGGTCTAGTGGCGGTGCGCATCGCCATCAACGCCGGATTTACAGCCGTCGACTTCCAGTCCGAGCAGTGGGCCTGGATTGACCCTGGCGTGTTTGCCATGGTGGGAGCGGGGGCATACATGGCCGGAGTCTCGCGCCTCACGCTGTCGCTGGCGGTCATCGTCATGGAGATGACAAACGAGGTGCACTTCCTGCTGCCGCTGCTCATCGCAATCATGGTCGCAAAGTGGGTGGCTGACGCCCTGGAACATGCACTGTACCACTCGCTCCTCGAGTTCAAGAACGTGCCCTTCCTGCCCGCGGCGCCGTTTGGAGGGGCGACACTGGACATGTTGAGCGTGCGGGATATCATGTGCCAGGGGCCCGTCATCACGCTGCAGGAGACGGAGAACTTGTTGAAGGCAACCGATGTGTTGCGCAACACCAAGTTCCATGCCTTCCCGGTTGTGCGGCCCTCGACCGAGGGCGACGTGTACGTCGGCACAATCACGCGCGAGCACTTGACGGTGCGCACTCCCCTTTATCCGACAGTAGCGCGCGCGCTTCACTGTTGCTCACACGTGCCCTTCTCCTCCAGATCATCTTGTTCCACTCGGCGCTGATACAGACTGGTGAGCTCGTGGACACGCTGGTAAGTTACGAGCAGCTGGAGGGCAAGCGCCCTCTTAAAGCGGGGCAGCAACGCAAGATCCGGGACCAGAGCACAGAAGAGCTTGAGTTGCACGTCATCAGCAGCCCGATGGCGAATGGCAACGGGCACCGCCACCAGGAGCAGCAGGCGCTATTGAGTGACACCAACGGCAAAGTCTCGGATGCGCCGGTCTCGAGCGCGGCTCTCAAGGCGATGGAGATTGATCTGCGGCAGTACGTGAACCGGAGTGGTGTGTGCGTACCTCACCACTTCAGCGCCATGCGCGCGTTCATCATGTTCCGCACGCTCGGCCTTCGTCACCTGCCGGTGGTGGACGAGCACAATCACGTGGTGGGCATCGTCACACGTAAGGAGCTACTCGACGAAAGTCTGGGAGAGAAGCTCGCAGCGCTTGGAATCCATGTCCACCATTAATTAGAGACTCACTCGCGTTTTCTGTAAACCGTCGTATAGTCCACCCTCTGCTCGTCTCGCAGAATGATGCGCGAACGAGCTGTGAGCGTGCTTCCTCCGTCCGTGAGAAAGAAATGTGACCATTCTCGGCCAGCTGTGCGCGCAAACAAAGGCTGTAAGCACGCCAGTAGAAGACGATGAGCACATGGGGATGCGCACCGAATGGATCACCCCATTCGACGGCCAGCCACACGCCCTCAGCCGTGATTGCACATCTTCCGGTTGCTCCCCCTCCTCGCAGATCTCGACGCTGGAAGCGCCGCCCCTCGCCGCCAATGGCGAATACCTCTCGAATCTTGAACCACTGGATGCGAGAGCAGACGATGAAATGGAAATCGCCGCCTATCAACTTGAGTTCCAGGCCGACTATGAAATGCACAGCCTGGCGCAGCAGCCACGGCGCCTGAATCACATTCAGCGGGCCGTCCATGGAGTCTGATGCGTCATTATCCTTGTGCCAATACCTGAGAGGCGCACGCGTCAGCAACAGCCGCATGTGAAGGTACAGCGAGCCTTTGGCGCACCCAGACAGCTGCCGCGCCAACTCGTCAAGTCCTTCCTGCGGCAGTGGTCTCAGCAGCTTCGCCTCAAAGTTGCACAAGTCGTCCTCCAGCCGCTTGGCTGGCAGCTTTGACGGGCGCTTGACGACTCGCAAACTGCGCTGAAGTCTCACCAGCAACACCAACGTCAACGCGTTGCACACGGCACACGCGACAGCCACAGACAGCACCCTGTCTCGTGACTGCTCGAGAACAACACCAGCAGTGACCTGGAGGAGAAGCGAACGCGTGAGAGCAACCCATAAGAGTTGTCAGACGACGTCAACCCACCGCCAGGGACAGCAAACAGCAGAGGAGGCAGAGAAGTAGCGGGTAGCGGAAGCGGCGAATTGCTCGTGGCGGAGGTGTGCTGCGTGGTTTGCCTGCAGACCTTGGAGACGCGTCCAGTGGAGGCGTCTGAGGCGGACTATAAAGTGGAGAGACCTCTCCTTGCTGCTCGGCAGACGATGGCGGCTTGCGTCGCGAGTGGAGGACAGCCCCTGCGATGCCCAGCACAAGAGGCGCCGCTTGCATCTTGCATGCGACAGACGATGGGGAAGGCGAGGGGCGTGGGCGTGCTTTGTGTACTTTGGAGGGTACTGTCCCTACATGCGCGAGCTTGTAGCCACCATGCCCTGCATGCGCGCGTACCTGCGCACGTGGGATGTCGCAAGTCAGTCAATCTGCATCGGCAGTGCATTTCGGGCTTCCCGTCTGTACACGCACCAAGGCCGCAGGTCGGTGTTCGCGAGCACGTCCTTGTGCGTGTCGAACCCCTCCACGGCGCGCAGAACGCCGAAGAAAGCAATGTCTGAGAGGCACGAGCATGGCCAAATCGTCAGGCGCATGAAGTTAGTAAAGCCTCTTCCAGCAACGCACCTGCAAGGTTGGGTGTCTCGCCGCCCATGAATTTGCGGCTACCAAGAGCTGCCAGCCACGAGTTAACCTAACACGTCCGCCGGCACATGCATTGCGAGTTAGAGCAGTCACAGCAAGGGAGCAGGAAGCAGGAAAATATACCTCCTCATACAGCGCCTTGCGCTCATCCGTGATGCCGTGCTTCTTTTTCAGACGCGTGTGTGACAAAGTGTACTGCAGCGACGGACAATGGGTAAGCCACGATGCGTGAGATGGAAAGCACAGCACGCACCATGATTGCCACGCCGCTCCACCGGGCCAGCTCACGGTCGAAATACCCGAAGTTGCCCTTGTCCGTAATGTAGTTAAACGTCTGCTTGGCCTCGCCCAGAGTGCGGTATATGTTGGGCGTCAACACGTGCACAAAGCGACCATCCACCCACCTGCAGCACGGTACAAACGTGAGTCAGCGTCGGCGTTTCGCGTCCAGCCCAGCACTGCCGGCAGCATGCGCACTTGAACCACTTTTCCTCCTCCGCCTTGGCGTCGGCTGACGCAGGGCGCCACAACCGCGGGTTCCGCTTCCCACTTTCACGCAGCTTCGCGTCCAGCGCTTTGATAATGAAGCTGCTGTCGTTGAGCTGCTCGCCATCGACAACAAGGACAGGGACCTGAGAAACAAATCGCGTGAGAACAGAAGCCGTCAGAAGTGAGCGCCGTCTTGCGGTGCGTTGACAACTAGCTATACTTTTGCGGCCACGCACCTTGGTGTACGCGCTCCACTTCAGCTCCTTCTTTGTAAGAGGATTTACCTCCACTACCTTGTAGGGGATCTGGTGGAAGTCTAGGAAAGCGCGCAGCTGGCACCGAAAAAAGCAGGCGGTTGCGGTGTTAGTTGGAGCTTGACGCGCGACGACAGGGCATACGTCGCATGGGACCACCGTCGCAGTGCGTGCCTTGTTGCAGAAGGGGCACACTTCGTACTGGTACAACACAATCTCCTTCGCGTCCGCCAGCGACTTGAGGCTCTTCAGCGCATCAGATGGGTCCTTTGGCAGCGTCGCTGCTACCGCGGCCTGCTCCGCTAGCGCGGTGGCAGACAGCAGCGTCGTAGCTGCAAAGGCAGACGCTACCAAAGCGGCGCGCGAGCCAAGTACGGCATCGTCGCTAGCGGCAGCAGCACGGGTTGCAGAATGTAGCGCCCGTACGTTTGCGTAGCCCTCAGCACGCAACGGCTGTGCCAACCTGCCCAATGAACGCGGCAGGCGCCGCAGTGCTGATGAAGCCGTCATAAAGGACTGGCGAGTCGAATGGATCACTTGAGTTATTCCACGCGCTGGCGTTTCGCTAGTTTCTCCAACGCTTCTTGCGCATCGATGGCCACAGGCCGTTTGGATGCCACTGCTGCTTCAACATCACCGAAGACGGCGCTCGGCACTGCAGCCTGCTCGAGCTGCACATCAGGCTCTGCCTCCTCTTCTGGCTCTTCATCACCCATATCCAGGTGGATTTCCTCTGCGTTGTTGCCAGCTGCGGGCTGCTCCACGGCGGTGCCTCCAGTGACGCCCGCGCTGACAAAGCCCCGCAGGCCAGTGGTGGCCACCTGCGCCTCCATCGCGGCGAACGCGTCTGCGGCACCAAGACCAGGCTCCTCCGCTGCATGGGCCTCTGCACGTGCCACCAGCTCGGGCACTGACATTGAGAAGTGCGCGTTGCTGAAGCTTGCGGCGACGCTGCGCTTGATGCGCAGCATCTCGCGGAATGTGTCCTCGTTGCCGTGGCGCACCTCGAATGTGTTCCACTCCTCCCAAAACCAGGGCTCCGCGGCCGTGTCTGCAAACTGGCTAGCGTGCACGTACAGCGCCCGGGCTCGATCAATCTCGCTCAGCTTGCGCTCCAGCTGCGCGAAGCGGCTGCAGAGTTGCAGCACCACGCCGTCTGGGAGGTCGCCCTCGATGGCCTCCTCGTAGATGGACCGCACCTTGGGTACCCCGAAGGCGTCCATAGCTCGCTGCACATACAGCTCGTACACCGCCAGCTTGTCTGCCGCGAGTGGCACAGCAGCGGCGCAGCGCGCATAGATGTCCATCGCGTGCCGTGCCAGGCCGTGCTCCTCCTCCACCTTTGCAAAAGCGAGGTACAGCGCTTTCGCCTCGTCTGCAGGGAACACAGCGAGCGCCTGCTCATACAAATCGCGTGTGCGTTCCAACTTGGAGCCAGCGTAGCGCTGCACGAACTCTGCGAGGTAGGCAAGCCACAGGTCCTTGCAGTGTGGCCACCGGAAGGCATTCACGCCACGCTCATAGACGGTGAAGCTGTCCTCCCATCGCTTGTGCTCCTGCAGCAGCTGCGCGTAATTCAGCACGCTCTGCGGTGTGGCGATGCGAAGGTCGAGCATGGAATCATACACGTGGCGTGCGCCCTCCAGCGTGCCCAGCGACTCCTCCAAGTCTGCGAAGAAGCTCCACAGCTTTAGGCTGCGATGCAGGCGCTGCTGCACAGGTAGATCCTCAAGCTTGGTGCCGCGCGCTTGTCTCTGGGTCGGCACCACTGTTGCGCGCTTCATCAGCTGCAGCGCGCCCGCAAAATTCTTAGCTCGCAACTCCATCTCCGCCCACTCGCACCACACAGCCGCCAGGTCGTCCACCGACTTGAACGCTACTTGGGTGGCCTTGTCGAATATGACACGCGCGTTGACCACGTCGCCGTGATCCTCATAGAAGCGAGCGAAGGCGATCCAAAGGACGTGCAGCCGCCCGGTGGCCTTCTCTGGCGACACCGTCTTCACAGCCTCCGTGAATGTCAGCACCTGCCGTGTGGGGTCATCGTCGAAGAGACCCACACGCTTGAGCCACTCGGCCACGTTGTGCGGGTTCTGGCGCAGCATGCAGCTGGACAGCAACTCTGGGCGGCGATGCATCAGATGCTCTAGGCGCGCCAGGCGTAGGTCAACATCGTCGCCGGCGTCACGCAGGATGAAATTTGCAGCAGCATCCTCATCGTTCTCATCCTCAGCCGGCGGGGGCAGCGACGCCGCCGCCTCCATCTTGGCGCTCAGTAGAGACTCTTCGAACTGCGCATAGGCGTCGAAGATGACGCTGAAGTCGCGCACGGTGATGACACTCACCATGCCCTCCTCGTACACGTCCCTCGCCTGCTCGAACAAGCCGCGGCGGATGTAGAAATCTGCCAAGCTGGTCCACAGCCGCCCCACCTCGTCGGTGAACTTGCGCACACCGCCCCGCAAAATGGCGTCCACCGGCAGTCCAGTGACATCAGCTGGATGCTTGGTGATCAAGTCGCACAGCTCCAGCCACAGCTGGTGCTTGGTTTTGCCCACGAGGGACACAAAGAGGTCGTTGTTCACGACGTCAGCTAAGCGCATCGCCGCCTCATTCCACAGCTCGCGGCTCTTCAGGAACTCAATGTACTCCTCCGCGTGCCCTGCCTCGAGCTTGAGGTAGCGGCGGTAGATCCTGTTGGGCGATGGAAAAGCAGTGTGAGAGCGTGGCTCCGTGCTCCAAGCGCGCGGTGCGTGACGTGCGCACCTCAGTGCCGTCTCAACAGGCAGGCCGTCTTGGCGCGCAAATGCCTGCAGGAGGAGAGAGGGGAGCGCGCTGTCAGGGGCTGCCATAGGGTTGGCACACTCTGCGTCTGGACCTGCGCACCAGGTACAGAACCCACACTCGGTCGTGCTGTGTCACCGGCAGCGCAGCCAGGGTGCGGTCGAACGCCCGCCGCGTCCGCGTCAGCAGGCGCTGGTCGGTCAGGAAGCGGAGGTAGAGCTCCCAGATGCGGGGCATCTTGTGCATGGTCACCAGCGCGCGCTCGAACGCGTTGTTCAGTGACTCCACCTCTGGCCGCTTCGCAGGCATGCCGCGCGCGGCCTCCAGACGCTCGCGCAAGTAGGCGTGCCATAGCTTGTAGCTGCCGGGCAACGCTCTCAGAGCTCTCTCGTATAAAAGGTGTCGCTTCCTGCTGGACGCGTCCTTTCGAGCGTCCAGATAGCGGACCCATAGTGCTAGGTTATACGGTGTGCGCAGCAGCTCCTCCTCGTAAAGCAGGTCGTCGTCAGTCGGCAGCAACTCATTTTCGATGGCCGCCATGCACTCGGTAGTGGCGCTGGAGCTCCCCGCCAAACACGCTAGAACAACGCGAGTCCCGCCGCAACGGTGCTCTGCGCGGAGGGCGCACGCTGACCTGCCTGCGCAGGAGCCCCGCCTCACGGGTAGCCTAAAACGACCGGCTACCGCTATGTAGGCGGCGCCTCTTCGCCGCTTCACACGCGACTAGATAGATGAAGTCGGGGCGCGTGCTTGTCACGTTCGACGTCGACGGCACTCTGGTGCGATCCACTGGAGCGGACGCCAACTACTTCCACAAGGAAGCGTTCCGGCGTGCGCACGTCGCAGTCCATGGCCACCGCGCCGATATCAGCATTGACGTCATAAAGCATCACGGTTGCACGGATCCAATGGTCAGCGCGCGGACTCTTGGTGCAGCAGGTATTAACGCTGAGGAGGCGGCGGCGAAATGGCCTGCTGTCGCTGCGGAGATGGTTGCATTTGTTAAGGAGAACGAGCACCAAGCGAACGTCGGCTTGGACGTGCTGGGCGGAGTTGGCGCTCTCCTGCAGCAGCTCAAGAGCCGAGGTGCACTGACGGGCCTCGTCACCGGCAACCTCCAGCCCATCGCCTGGGCAAAAATGAAAGCTCTCGGACTTCAGGAGCATTTCACCACGCCCAACTTTGGTGGTTTCGGGAGCGACCACAGTGATCGAGGCGAACTCGTAAAGATTGCCGCTCGTAGAGCGCGGGAGCTGTTCCCGGACGAAGACATCGCAGTGCACTGGCATGTAGGCGACACGCCAGCTGATGTGGTGGCAGCAGGATACGGAGGTGCACGCGCGCTGGGCGTATGTACAGGTGTATTCACACGTGAGGAGTTGATGGACGCTTGTGCAGCAACCGATCCAAATGCAGTTGTGGTCCACGATCTGAAACAGACAGACGCACTCCTGGAATTGCTCCTGCGGTCATGATTGACATCGTTCACATAGCGTGGCTACTCTGCGCGTGGCCGTTTGCCGCACATGTTGGTCTCCGCTCCTATCTCCTGGCGAAGCAGGGCGGCGCACTTGTCATTACTATCGCGAAGCAGACCCGCAAAGGCTGTAAGCCGGTTTTCAGACTCAGCCTTGCTCTTGGTCACCTCCTCCAGCGAATGCGTGAGCATCTCCAGCTGCTGCCGCATCGTTTCCATGGATGCATCGTGGCCATTTTGATGCTGGTCGCTCTTGCCGTCAAGCTCGCGCTGCAGGAACTCGATGCGAGCCTGTGCGCGCGCCAGTTCTGCTTCGGCAAAAATGAGTCGGCTTCGCAGCTCGGCAGCTTCTACATCGCGCGCTTGTGCCTGCGATGACTTGGCCATACGAAGCGCATTCTCGCTATCGCGAATCCAGGCCTCTGTTTGTTGGAAACGTAGCACACCTGCGAGAAGAGCAGCATCGTCGCCTTGGCCGCCTGCTATTGGCTTGTTGTCTGTCGCCGCCTTCTGCATCGCCATCTCCGTCTCGAGCGACGCCACCTTTTCGAGCGCAGCCTCGACGACAGTATCTCGCGCTGCTATGATGCTCGCAAGGTCTGACTTGGATGCGTTGACAGCTGCTGCGGTGACTGACAGCTGCCGTTTGACCACTTCGCACTCCACCTGCGCGCTCTGAAGCTCCGTGGCCGAGGCTTGGCGCTGCTTTTCAGCCTCTGCAAGCGCAGTAGTGGCCACATTCAGCTTTGCGTTGAGAGTCGCCACAATTGCAGCATCTCTTTTCCAGAGCGACAGCAGCTCCAGGCCTGCTGCGTGGGCGTTCTCAAGGCTACTCATCCGCGTGGCTTTATAGGCACAAAGTAACTTTGCGAAGGGATTCAAGATTTCGCTTGCAAGCTGTTCTTCATTTTGTTGTGGTCTTTGTTACGCGCGAGTTTGCGAGCCACGCAGAGGCCGCCTCCGTCATCTGTCCGATCGACTTTCCCATCTGCATCACGTCAGCGATGCGCCTGTCCAGGAAAGCCCAGGTGTCTGCAAACTCAGGAGACGTGTCCGTGATCATGAACAACTCCGTGGCGGAATAGACGGCGCCGAGTGTTGCTCGCTTCGTGTACCACGACATGTCCGTGGACTTGTCGCCTGGAGAGCACGCAACGATGTCAGTTTGAGCGCAGCGAACAGACGGATGTGTAGTGAACAGACGTACCCATGAAGTGCCAGATTTCATCAAACAGGGCCGCTCTCTGCTGCAAGGCAAACACCGCATTGGACGGCGTTGCCTGCAAGCTAAGAGCCTGTGCCCATGTGGAGATATGCGGCGCATTGAGCTCAAGGCGCATGCGCACTGCCTTTGTGATGCGGTCCCTGATCCGCATGGCTGCGAACTCGCTTTGCCGGGGTTGCAAGAGCGTAACAAACTCCGCATCGCAGCGGGCGTTGAAGTGCTCTACTAGTTCAGCAGCACCGCGGGGCAGGAGACCTGCATCAACAGAGTTTGTGAGGCAATACCCCTACATGAGCGTCATCACATGATGGACGCACCCACTGCTGCAGGAGACAAGCTCAATTCAGCTGCCGCGGCGCTCAAGGCGTCGTCCGTCCACCCCTTCATGGCAACACAGGAGTGAGAACCAAGCTGTCAAGCTGAAAGCCGTTCCATGATAACGCACCATGGTCTTCACGTGCTTCAGCGCAGCATCCAGCATTTGCGTTCTATGCAGGCTGCTATCAGCGGTCTCGCTCGTGCTCGCCTCCTCGGCATCTCGCCTCGCGTGGTGCACTGGTGACGGCTCTGGCGACGCCGTGCACAACGAGCGAGTAGCTCCAACAGCAAAAACATGGCTATTCGCAGTGAACGCCGTTGTAGTGGCTTCTAAAGCTGTCGGGGCTGCCGCTGCAGGAGTCAGTTGTTGGGTGGCCACTAGAGTCCAGGGAAAAGGGCACGCACCGGCGAGCGTCAGTCGCAGCCCGCGAGTCAGGCTGGCAGCGCGTCGTGCTGACCTCAGCATGTTGGCGGTCTGGAGCGCGAAACTAAGGGCGAGCGGCGCTAGTGGAGGCGACGAATGCTCCAGACGTAACGACCATTATAGCTACGGTGGCCCCCTGGAACAGGACACGGGCCCGCATTAAGGACTGCGACAGGTCCTGGTTCCCCTTCTTGAACGCTAGCAGACCGGCGACGAGCACGCCTGCGGTGGCGGCAGCTCCGACAAGCACTAAGGGCGATTTCTTCTGCTTTCCCGTCAAGAAGAAGTCCACATCTGCATTCTCTGTCGTCGTCATGGCGGCTCTTTGGAACGACGTGTGAAATGGGCGACGATTGATTTGTGTGCTCAGGGGCCCCCGGGGGGTCACACAATTGAATGCTTGAGACTACCCAGCCTTTCTACGGCCGCCCGGCGCCTGTAGTGGTCCCGTGGGGTCTCACCTCCTCCATCGCCCCATTGCGGATAAAATCTCCCCATTGGCGATCGAGCAGCAAGGCTAAGACATGCACCTCCATCCGCATCTCCAATGCGGTTTCCAGGGTGACCACTTCGCGCAGCAGCTGCTCGTGCGCCTCACGCCGCTTGGTCAACAACGGGCGCATGCTTTGTGAAGCCCTGGTTGCGTTAGTTGGCGAGATCCACAAGTGTGACCGCAACCCGCTGGTTGCATCGCCTGTGACCACCAGCTGCTCTGCAAGCACGGCACGCAGGCGGCCAGCTTCAGCAGCCAAGGCCTCGCACTCGTCCGACTTGTTGCTCAAACGGCACGCGCGTGCAAAGAGACCCTTCATGATGTACTCCATCTGCGAAAGGCCAGCGCGGTCAGCAGCCATGCGCTCAAGTAACCAGTCCCTGATGCGCTCTGCCTCCTCTGGACGCTGCCACAATACGTGCTCAAGCAACAGCATGTCCATCTCGTCGATGGCGGAGCGACCGCAGGTGTATGCTGCAACACGGAGCATCGCAACCGCTTTTACAAGACGACGATCTGCAGGGAAAGGACGGCAGGTCAGCCTGATGCGACAAACTGTGCGCAATCTCGTGTGCGGCTCTCACCTGACACGTACACCGGCGGCTCGCACTCCTGCTGCAAGTACGAGCGCAGCTGGCCAATGGTGTCCACCATGCTCATAGGCAGCGCCACACTCTTGTACGCTTGCTCACGGACCTCAGCCATCTCCTCAGCATCTAGCTCGAGACGCGGAGACGTCGATGTGGCGGTGGATGCAGTCGGCGCATGTGACGCAAGCTGCAGGAGGTCAATCAGACCAGCCTCAGATACCTGTCAGGCACGACGAGGCGGCGTGAGCGGTTAGCATGGTACGCAAGCTTGTCCACAACTCGAGCACCGCGCACCGGCGAGACGTTAAATCGGAACAGGAAACGATCGTAGAGGGCATCCAACTCCTCACTCTCTGGCAGCTCGTTGGAGGCGCCCACAAGGCAGATGAGCGGCACAGGCACGCGTTGGGAACCGTTGTCAAAGAGACGCTCGTTCAAAATAGTCAGCAGCGAGTTCAGGACCGCGCTGTTGGCCTTGAACACCTG
>Ga0164297_10003324_pt1 | contig 15053 bp, 16 predicted proteins | sample GEODES058metaG_FD_113539 | JGI IMG/M metagenome (GOLD analysis project Ga0164297, IMG submission 113539) | Dystrophic lake water microbial communities from Trout Bog Lake, Wisconsin, USA - GEODES058 metaG | ecosystem: Environmental > Aquatic > Freshwater > Lake | place: USA: Trout Bog Lake...
GAGGTTGAAGGCGGATTTACCAAGCACCTCCCCTCGGGGAGACAGATGACCATCTTTGAAGCAGCTCATCAATACATGAAGGAAGGAGTGGCCAGCATCATCTTGGCTGGGAAAGAATACGGTACCGGAAGCTCTCGGGATTGGGCAGCCAAAGGTGCTGCGCTACTTGGAGTGAAGGCTGTGATTGCGCAGTCTTATGAACGTATCCACCGAGCCAACTTGGTTGGAATGGGGGTGTTACCCCTATGCTTTGACGAAGGCGTCAGTTGGCAAAGTTTGGGCCTCGATGGCACCGAGATTTATACATTGAGTCATCTAGAGGCAGGTATCTCTCGAGGCGAACCCATTGAGGTCACCGCTCGCCATGACAAGGGGCACCAGGTGGTTTTTCATGTGCGAGCACAAGTGGGTACGTCCGCCGAGCGTGAATTGCTGAGACTCGGTGGAATCCCTCAAAGCATCATTGCGTCTCTTAAGGATCAACACTCTCATTGAAGCATGCAGATCAAGGCTTGGTTGCTACTCTCCTCGCGTAACAATTTCTTGTTGTGTATCTGAACTCTTTAGGTAATTTTTGGTGCTATATTGGTGCATGGAATTCAATGGTATGCAGGAATATGGTGCACATAGCCGCTGGAAGAAACCATTGCTCTGGGGGGTGATGAGCAAAAGTAAACCACGGGTCATTGACTTGGTAACGTTGAATCTAACGGAAAAAGCTTTGAATGTCTTGGTTTAAAAAAACTAGCAATCCTTTTGCCCTAAAAGCGCGCATAGATCATGGGATCATGGGCTGGTGGGCAATGAGCCAGAGTTGGGATTTTTCGATGGCATGCAAAGTGCTCATCGGCTGTGGTTGGGTAGTTATCGATCAGACACTGGACCCAAAAACATGTATTCACATCCTGAAAGACAAGAATGATTGATGAATTTGAAGACCATTGTTGGCAAGACTTAATGCCACAACATGTGTTGGATTTGTATCGACATTACAAGCGGGAGCTCTTCATTGGCCCCAAGGTTGCGCTCTTGGCCATTGACTTATATGAATTGGCCTACCAAGGTGGCCCCTTGCCCATCGAAGAGGTGACTCGAACTTTTCCCTCTTCTTGCGGAATACACGCCTTTGATGCCATCCCCCCCACGCAAGCCTTGTTTGCAGTGGCCAGGGCGGCAAATGTGCCTTGCTTTTACTCCACAACTGAAAATAGGCCTTTTTCAAAACAAACACGCGTCAAAGCGACCAACCGCAAGGCACCTGATCGTGCTGATGAGGTGTATGCTATTCGTCCAGAATTTGCCCCACAAGAAGGAGATGTGGTTCTTTATAAGCAAAGAGCGAGCGCGTTCTTTGGAACTCCTCTTACGGCGCACCTCACACAACTGGGTATTGATACCATCATCGTCTTTGGTGAGAGTACCTCCGGTTGTGTGCGTGCAACCACGGTCGATGGCTACTCCCATGGCTTTCACATGGTGATGGCCGAAGAGTGCTGCTTTGATCGCAACATCATCTCTCACAAGGTCAATCTCTTTGATCTTCACCACAAGTATGCCGATGTCATGAAAACCAACGACATCATTCAACTCTTGAACGCGAGACATTAATGAGGATTTATCTATGAAGCCTAAGCGTTATGGCCCTTTCCCCTATTCTCCTATCATCGATCGACCTAAAAAGCGTTGGCCCAATGGGGCTCGAATAGCAGTGTGGGTGATTCCAAATATCGAATTTTTCGCTCTCAATGAGCAAATCCCAGCAGCTGCTGGGGGAGGTGGACAAGTTCCCGATGTATCAACTTGGTCCTCGCGTGACTACGGAAACCGAATTGGTATTTACCGAATGATGGAGGTCATGAAGCGCCATGGTGTACGTGGCACTGTGGCGCTCAATAGCGAGCTGACCGTAGAGCATCCCCGGATCATGGAGGAGTGTGCAAAGCTTCACTGGGAGCTCATGGGACATAACGAAAGCAATACGCGTAGGCTCAATTCGGTGAGCGATGCCGAGGCCTCGCTGATTGTTAAAAGAACCGTGCAGACCATTCATCAAAACACGGGGCAAAAAGTCAAAGGTTGGTTGAGTTCAGGTCTAGCCGAGACCTGGAATTCATTGGATGATTTGGTCGACAATGGAGTGGAGTATGTGGCCGATTGGGTCAATGACGATCAGCCCTACAAAATGACTCTCGATGACGGACGCTCTATCATGTCCATTCCTTATTCAACGGAATTGAATGATAAGCCTGCATACGAAAAAAAATTCATGACGCCAGATCAATTTGAAGCCATGATTTGCAGGCAGTTTGATGTGCTATGGAAAGAGGGCGCTGAACAAGCGCGGGCCATGGGCATTGCGCTTCATCCTTACCTCACAGGAGTGCCCCACCGAATTGGCGCACTCGATGCGGCTTTGGCCTATATTGCCAAACACGAGGGAGTCTGGTTTGCTACAGGGTCAGAAATTGCTCAAGCGGGTCAGTCACTCTAATTCAATTCAATGATATTTTCCGGAATAAAGTACATGAATAAATTTCTTTTCTCCTGCGTAGTAATGGCATGGGGTGTTGCCGCAAGTGCAGCTGGACTTGAGACCATCACCATTGGCACAGTAGGTGTAGGCTCTTCCACGGAGTGGCCTGTTTATATTGCAATTGCCAAAAATTTTACGACCGCGCAGCAAATCAATATCGACTTTGTCAGCACCCAGTCCAGCTCTTCTGTGACCCAACAAGTTGCAGCAGGCTCCATCAATATGGGAACCTCTGGACTAGCAGATCCTTTGCGTGCTGCTGACCATGGGGCGCCGGTACGAATTCTAAGAATAGGTATGCAAAAGTCTCCCTACGAGGTCTATGCATCTCCAAAAATCAAAAAATGGGAGGACTTGAAAAAGAAAACTGTGATGATTGGAGGTATCAAGGACATCACGCGGATCTATTTCGAGGAAATGGGAAAGAAAAACAACCTTCAACCTGGTGGCTATGATTATTTGTTTGCGGGTGCCACTGCTGCGCGATTTGCCGCCTTGGCCAGTGGCTCAGTGGATGCCACGATCTTGACGCCACCCTTGAACTTTAAAGCGGCTGGTGAAGGTTATACATACTTGGGAACATCAGCAGATTACAGTAAAAATTTTCCGTTCACGGGATATCCGATCAATTTGAACTGGGCGCGTGAGAATAAAACCACGGTCCAGCATTTCCTTAAAGCCTACAGCATGGCAGTGGATTGGTTTTATCAACCTAAAAATAGAGATGAGGCCATCACCATCTTGGCGCAAGCCTTGAAGTCTGACCCCCAAGATGCAGCTAAAACCTATGACTTCTTTGTGAAAATCCGTATTTTTGATCGCGATGGGTTGGTAGATGCTAGCGGGATTGAGAATTTGATCTCTATTTTGAAGCAACAAGGTGATATTGAGGGCGGTGTTGAGTTGAGCCGTTATTACGATTCATCCATTGTCAAGTAACTACTCAATCATTGCGGAGCTTATCGGATGAGTTTAACAACAACGCCACCCGCGAATTCTTTTTGGGATAAGCACGGGTGGGCGAGCGTATCCACGCTCGTTGGATTTTTACTCTGGGAAATCACAGCCCGGTTTTTTGTCACCAGTAAGTTGTTTTTAGCGGCACCTAGCCAAATTATTGCGGCCTTCATACCCCTATGGGCGAGTGGTGAGTTGCCCAAACACTTGAGCACAAGTGCCATGGAATTTGTGTTGGGATACTTTTTTGCAGCATTGCTGGGTGTAGTGATTGGTTTTTTTATGGCCAGTTTCAAAGCCAGCAAACAAATCCTTCAGCCCTGGGTCTCAGGTCTTTATGCCACACCAACAGTTGCGCTTGCACCTCTGTTTATTTTGTGGTTTGGTGTCGGTATTTTCTCAAAAGTAGTCGTCATTATTCTTCTCGTTGTGTTTCCTGTCATCATCAACACAGAGACCGGACTTCGACAAACGCCTCACTCACTCATCGAGACGGTGAAGAGTTTTGGGGCAAATCGACGGCAAATCTTTTTCAAAGTGGAGTTGCCCTCAGCACTACCATTTATTTTTGCTGGACTCAGATTGGGCATCGGTAGAGGTTTAATTGGTGTCGTGGTGGCAGAATTGTTCGGTGCTCGATCAGGCTTGGGTCTCTTTATTCAACAATCGGCAGAGACATTTAATATGCCGGCTTTGTTCGCGGGCGTGTTGATTCTGGCCTTTACAGGCATTGGACTCACAACGTGTTTTATTTGGATTGAGAAAAACGTCACACCCTGGGGGCAAGAATGATGGGCTCTAATTTTAAATTGTCCGCTCATCAGGTTTGTAAGTCCTTTGGCGAGCTTGAAGCTCTCAAAGACATCGATATTCATGTCAAAGCTGGCGAATTCATCTCGATTGTCGGACCATCGGGATGCGGGAAAACAACCTTTCTCAGAATTGTGGGTGGGTTGGAGAGTTCTTCATCCGGCTCCATCACTTTGAACGGGCACTTAGTGACACAGCCTGGATTAGACCGAGGGTTTGTTTTTCAGCAAGATAATTTGTTACCTTGGCGTACCATTTTGAGTAACACTGAGATCGGGCTTGAGATTGCTGGAAAGATCACACCTGAGCAACGTGAAAAAACGCTATCACTCTTGGAGTTGGTCGGTCTCAAGGGATTTGAGAACTATTACCCCAGGCAGTTATCTGGCGGAATGCGTCAACGTGTCAATTTGGCCCGTGCGTTGGCCATTAATCCAGATTTACTGCTGATGGATGAGCCCTTCTCAGCGCTAGATGCACAAACTCGGGAGATCATGCAAACTGAGCTTTTGAGAATTTGGAATGAGGGCAAGAAGACAGTGTTGTTTGTCACGCATCAAATTGATGAGGCCGTGCTTTTATCCGACAAAGTTTTGGTGTTCGCTCGCAGGCCTGGCCGACTTCAAGAAATTGTTGAGATTAATTTGCCTAGACCCAGAACCCTCAGCATGAAGCGTCAGCCTGAGTTTATGAAAATCGTTGATCACATCTGGAGTCTCATTGAGTTTGATGTGCGTGCCTCTGTCTTAGAAGACGCTGCTTAGAGCATGTCTTCGTAATGTGAGTTTGTTTCCCCAATACTAATTAATGATCAATTCACCTAACTTACAAAGCTCTACAACTCATCTCAAAAGAATGGGGGAGGTTTCATTATGGAACCTTTTTTCAGGCTATATCTTGGTAGGTCTCTTCGGATTTGGTGGAATTTCAGCCTCCATGTACTACATCGCGGTTGATAAAAGAGCCTGGATCACACCCGAGGAATACACGGCCGCCTTGTCCTTGGGTCAAGTGCTACCAGGCCCAGGACTCATGAACACATGCATTATCGTTGCCGATAAATTTCATGGCCTCAAAGGGGTGTTCTTGGCCTTGATGGGTCTCTTGTTGTGTCCTATTTTGATTTTGCTAGCCTTGGTGACTGTTTATGATCACTATTCTCAGCTCCCAGAAGTTCAGCACGCAACCTATGCCGCTGCAGCGGCTTCGGTGGGATTGATTTTTGGTATGGGCCTGAAACTCGCCAGAGCCATCATCAAAAGCAAAACAGCTTTCTTTTTCATGGCATCTGCTTTCATTGCCATTGGTATTTTTAAGTGGCCTTTGTTTGAAACCATACTTGCGTTGGCAGCCCTGTCGATTGCCGTGGGTTATCTAGAGCGCGAATGATGGACTTGGATCTACTTCTATCCTTGGCACACAACTTTGCCAAAGTCTCACTGGTCTCAGTGGGCGGTATTTCTGTCATGATTCCAGAGGTTCACAGGCAAGTGGTGGAGATGAACAACTGGATAAGCAATGATCAATTTGCCTCTGCCTTTGCTTTGTCTCAAGTTGCACCGGGCCCCAATATATTACTCATGACATTGGTGGGGTGGCGTGTCGCGGGTTGGGCCGGTATGTTGGTGGCAACCGCCGCCACTATCTTACCCACCACAGTGCTTAGCGTCATGGCCAATCGATTGGAGAGTCAATTGATTCACGCCAGATGGTATTGGGTGACTCGAAAAAGCTTGCCACCTTTGATTGTGGGCTTGATTTTTTCAAGTGGCATCGTCACTGCCAAGGCAACTGGGCTTGATGCCTTGGGTCTCTTGATTGTGGCCTGTGTAGCCGCTCACTTTTATCTCTACAAAAGTAACCCCCTGATCTCTATCATGGTCTCCATCGTGGTGGGGGTTATTGCAGGTTGGCTCGGATTTTTATAGCATTTCATTAAGGAGCATGGCGATGAGATTTTTTCTTTTGCTTTTCTCATTCCACACTCACGGTGGTCATTTCAACGCCTGAAAGAGGCTCAAGTCAATGCTGTGTGCCATGGCGTGATAGCCACTGCGGTTGGGATGCAATTTGTCTCCACTACCGCCTGTGGTGCTCTCAGGGATGAATTGCTGGCGCATGCCGCCGGTGGTTGGGTCCAGAGTGATGGGGTCAAAATCCACCACGCCATCCAGTAAGGACGTGCTTCGGATGAAGTCATTGAGCTTTTTACGCTTTTCGTCTTGCTCAGGAAAACCATGTGCTGCACTGGTGCTTCCTAGAGCTGACGTCACGGTGGCTCCAAACACTTTGATGGAGGCTTTTTTCAAGGCCTGAATGCCATGGGTATATTCGTCGATGACTTTGTCGGCGCTGGCGTTGCCATTTTTGCTGAAATCGTTGATGCCCTCTAGCCATATCAAGCCCTTAACGCCGGAGAGTTCCAAAACATCTCGCTGCAAGCGGGTGCTGGAGGAGGGCCCGCCAAGGAAAGGCTTACTGACACTGTATTCCTCAGGCCCTGCAACTTGATTGCCACCAATACCCGCGTTCAAAACCGAAAAATGCTCGCCATACTTGGCGTGAAGTCGTCTGGATAAAAAGTCTGGCCAGCGATCGTCTGCGTTCATCACCGACGCGGTACCATCGGTGATCGAGTCTCCAAAGCAGACAATGGCTCGCGTACTCGATGGCACCATCATGTCTACAGCATCAAGGAAAAACCACGATGAGGTGGCATAGGGAAATGAGCTCTCATGTTCATCACTTGAGGTAGCGCCTGAATGGGGTGCACTGAGGTAGGACGTTTGCAAAGCCTTGGCATGCCAAGTCATGGGACCACTGGAGCTTGGGACATGAAAACTCACAGCCAGTTTGCGACCTGACAGCAGACTGGTTTTGCCTGGACTGACAAAGGGCAGGGACACCGCATCACTCCAGGCCGACATCCCCGCTTCAATCGTCACCGTGTCTTTACCATTGAAGCGAAGCGCTCGATTGGTGCCTTTCACAATCTCGGCACTTCCCAGTTGAAGCCCCATAAATACATGGTCAAACGTCACTGCTCGGTCACCATAGGCATTGGAGAGCCTGATTCGGGCTTTGCTACCCCAAATATCAGGACGAATAATCATCCTCAGAGTTTGATCCTCCACCCCACTTGCAGGTGCCGGGATGGCAAACTCCATGTGGGGTTGGGCCGAGGGGTTGCCTACAGGGTAGGGGCCTTGAACCGAACCCACCCAACTTGTGACCCATTTCTCAGAGGCGTGAACAAGTGAGCCTGTGAAAGCCGCGGATACCATGGTAAGTAAAACAAGAGTTTTTTTGATCATGTGATTCCCTTCTAGTATTCAGTGTCGTCCATATGGGAAAAGCCTGGGGGATGGTTGGCCCAGGGTGCGTCCCTCAAAGTGATCTCGCAAAAACCAAGAGGGTTCAAAAATAATACAAATTCAATGCGTTTTCACCATATATTTTGGCCAAATCATCCGGATCAGTGACCCAAGATTTGATGTCATCAATGGTTTCTTGAAACACCACCTTATCCTCAAACCCAGCAAACGGGCAATCACTGGCCCAGAGCAGTCGATCTGAACCAAAATTTTTCAATAATTCAGTGCCGTAGGTGATTGTATTTTTCTTACCCAAGCGGTAGGCAGCCGAGACTTTCACCCATGTATTGCCTTTTTCCATGGACTTCATCATCATCTGAAAGCCCTTGCAATGAATACCCTCTTGTTCATCGGGCCGGCCAAAATGGTCCAAAACAATCTTGACTCCGCTTTGCTCTAAATACGGTAAAACCTGAGGAATACGTGGTCCGTCAATGTGCAAGTGAACGTGCCAATTCAAATCGGCAAAGCGTTTAAAGAGCTTTTTATACTCAAAACTGCTGAGATCGGGGAGTTCTGGCATGGAGATGTAGGGAAGACGTACACCCACAATTCCATCATTGCTCATTTGCTTGAGGCTATAGGGGTCGACTGTAGGCTCCAAGATCACAGTACCCCGTAGCTTTTTATGATGTTTGATGGACTCGATGGTGTAGTCGTTGTAGTCTCCAAAGGGACTGGCCGCTGCGATCACAGCATACTCAATGTGATGATCGGACAATATTTTTAAGTACTGCTCAATGGAGAAGTCATACTCCAAGGCATGCCTTGGGTTGTTGATTTTGGGTAAATTTTTTAGCCAAATATGGGCGTGTGAGTCAACAATGAGCATGAGAATTTTGGGTGAGGAGTTATTGGATTTCGATAGACGATTGCTTGATCACGTTCGCCCATTTGGTCAGGTCTTCGGAAAATCGTTTTTGAATCTCTTGGGAACTACCAGCATGTGCTTTAGAGCCAAGCGCATTGAGTTTTTGTTTGACCTCTGACATATCTGCCACAGAATTCATGAGTTTATTGATGGCTTGAACTGTCTCTACTGGCGTGCCTGTAGCAGCAGCCAATGCATTCCACCCCACTACCTCATAGCTACCCACACCCAGCTCGCTCACGGTGGGGACTTTGGGGAGGTACTCACTGCGCTGGGAGCCAGTACTGGCGAGTGCCAACAATTTGCCCGAGTCGACCAAGGACTTCGATGTCGCGTAAGTCTCAAATACGATGTCCACGTCACCCGCCAAGAGTGAGTTCAGGGCTTCTGGGGTGGACTTGTAGGGGATGATTTGAGCGTTCAAATGAGTGACTGATTTGAACAGTTCAGCCGCGAGGTTTTGGGTACTGCCCGGGTTAATCGTGCCAATGTTAAGTCCTTTGTCAGTTTTTTTGGCTGTTGACATCAGTTGGCTGAAGTTGCTGATCTTGCTGTCCCCCCTGGCCAAGATGATCAGGTCAAAGTCACCCGCAAAGGAGATCGGAATCAGATCCGTTGAGGGATCATAAGGCATGCTTTTATAGAGTGATTTTGAAATGGCCGTGCCGTTGGTCATGACCATGAGCGTGTGGCCATCGGGTTTGGCTTTTAATAAGTTGATCGCAGCGGTGAATCCTCCCGAGCCTGGTATGTTTTCAACCACGAACTGTTTGCCACTGAGAGCTGAGAGTTTCTCCGAATAAATACGAAAGGTAATATCGGCCAATCCCCCAACGCCAAAGGGCACGATGATTCTCACGGGTCGCTCAGGGTAGTGCAGGGATTGAGAAAAAGTGGAGATGGGCAACGCTAAGACAGCAATGAGCCGAAGAATATTAATTAATGATTTCATTTGAATTGTGTTGAAGTATCCGCCATTGATCACAGTATTCTATTGATTATTCACTTCATAGAGTCAATGCATTTTTGAAGTGATCATTGGCACTCAATATCGGCAAATGACATTGAGAAGCGCCTGCCTCTTTTCTTGCTGAACTGCATGTAGGGCTCTTGTTAATGCTGCGGGTAAGACTTTGGGGTCTTCAACTCTCTCTCCGTATCCACCGCTCGCCTCAACGACTTTTTCAAACATAGGAGATGGACTCAAGTCAGCTAAGAGAGTGCCACCGTTGTTGGCGGATTCTCCGTTTTTGTACATACCAATGGTTGAGTTGCGAACTGCTCCATACATTTGGTTGTTAAAGACGATAACTAAAATGGGGAGTTTTTGAACGGATGAGACCCAATGACAGGCTGTTGGATTGTCGAACATATAAGCTCCGTCACCCAACGTGGCAACGACCAATCTCTCAGGAGCACAGAGTTTGGCGCCAATTGCAGCCCCCAACCCCCACCCTAGACCTCCTGCTGGGCTCAAACCAAATAAAGTACCATATTCTTCTCGTTTGCAGTGCTCTTGTCGCAATGGATATTCATTAAAAATGATGGCACTGGTTCCCACCGCATTAGAAATACATTCAGAAATGTACTCAGGGGTAATGTGTGGCAGATGCTTTGAATTTTCAGCTTGAGTTTGACTTTGTCCTGTGAGCTTTTGTTTTTGCTCTGTAATCAATGCGCGTCTTGTTTTGATGGAATCAACCTCGTCTACGCCACTGTTGAATCTCCTGCTCAGCTCTTTGTCTAATTCTTGAAGTGCTATTGCACTATCGGCTTTAATGGATAAATCGACGGGGAAGCCCCTTGTTGGGTAGTTCGAAAATGCTGGGTCTTCGGCAATGTGCACGACTTGACAGCCCAGAGGAGGGCTTTCAAGCGATGGTATCCAAGGGACATCACAATCAATCACAAGGACAAGGTCCGCTTCGCGGAGAAATGGTTGGGTTTGATATCCCAAGTTCATGGCATGACTGCTTGGTATGCATAAATACCGGCCTGATGCGGTAATCACTCCAACTGCATACTTTTGAGAAAAAGAACTGAGTACATCAAAACCTGCTCTTGAGCGCCCAGAGGTCGATGTGATGATGATGGGTCGCGTAGCTTTGCCGATTAAATTAGCTAATTCAATAATGGAGTTTGGGTCTGGCCATGGGGCTCCACTGACAGCTCTTACAGAGTTGCTTTTCTTGACTGTGGTCATCGTGCTTAAAATTTCTCGTGGTAGCGATAGATACGCTGGTCCTCTAGGGGAGGTCATCATGAGTTCCATCGCCCGATCGATTACTGCTTCAGTCTCCGAGGCTAACTTAAGTTCTTGATCCCATTTGGTGAATTCCCTCAACATACCTGCTTGATCAAACATTTCTTGAGCCCAATGGATGTTGCGGCTTCTCGACCCGTGCATACCTGTTTCAGTCAGTGGTGTGCGACCCGCCAAAAGCAAAATGGGAATTTGATCTCGACTGGCATTGGCTGCACCATTGATGGTATTGGCTGTGCCTACATTCACGTGCACCATGACGGCTTGCGGTTGTCCTGAAATGAGATAGACGCCATGGGCCATCGCCACAGCAGCATTTTCGTGAGGAACGACAATCGGTTTGGGTAGAGATTGAGCGATTTCAGGGTCATTAAGAGCCATTGAAAAGGCTTCCACAATAGACGGAAAATCAGTGCCAGGATTACAAAAAAAATAATCAATACCGTGAGACTTCAGCGCTTTGAGCATGGTCAAAGCAGTAAGCTCTGGTCTCTTGTTTTGATCTAATTCAGCTTTAGGTTTTTCAATTGGATTTGGGTTAGAAGTAGTCATAGGGAAGTGTCCAGTTAATGAATATTTAATCGGGATAACATGTGTTTTATTTGATCAATGCTCCGGACAGCTTTAAAACTTCAGTCAATCTTTCCGTGTCTTTTTTCATGTGCTGGTCAAACTGAAGACTGCTACCACCCACAACCTCACCACCAGCTGCCTTGATAACTTCAATGATATTTGGATCTTTAAGAGCCTTGTTGGTTTCTTCTTGTAGTTTTGAAATTATTTCAGGTGGGGTCCGTGCCGGCGCAAAAAGGCCAAACCAACCAGTAAGTTCATAATCTGGAATTGAGAGAGCTTCAGCAACTGTAGGTACATCCGGTAATAAGGGGGTTCGTTTGAGGGAAGTGACTGCCAAAGCTCTCAATTCCCCTCCTTTGACGAATTGCAAAGCAACTGGCAAATTGACGAATCCAACTTGCAAAATACCGCTCAGGTGATCGTTCACTATTGGCGCAAAGCCTTGATAGGCAATGTGCATGAATTTCGCTCCTGTCTTCACTGCCAATAACTCAGCGGCCAAAAAACTAGAGCTACCGACTCCTGGGCTGCCGTAGTTTAGTTTCCCAGGCTCTTTTTTTCCAAGTTGAACAAGTTCTTTAAGTGTATGAGCTGACAATGCAGGGTTTACAGTTATAACATTCAGTAATTCAGCGACTTCAATGATGGGCGTGAGTTCTTTTGAAGGTACATAATTCATGTTTTCCATCAAAACTGGATTGATGGCCACAGATAACCCGTTCATCAATATGGTGTAACCATCGGGAGCTGATTTAGCCACGAAGGCGCTTCCAATATTAGTAGCTGCGCCTGATTTGTATTCAACCACGACAGGTTTGCCCAAAGACTCCTGTAAGTTGCGTGATATGGCTCTTGCAAAAATATCTGCCGTTCCACCAGGAGGGGCGGGAACAATCATCTTGATGGGCTTATTAGGATAGGTTTGTCCGACCGAATATAAAGGCGTAAGGAAAAAACCAATGAGACTGAGGCAGTTAAAAAAATGTCGAGTCATTGTTCATCTCCTGAAAAAAGTTTTATATGATTATCAAAACTGATATAGCCCCAATACCTGAAAGCTTTTGAGATTTTCATTTCAAGAAAATTCTTTTTATTTTGTAGGACTACTTATTTCTATAGAAGTGTGAGTGGACGAGTCAGTTCAACTAAGTTAAAGATCGAAATTGGATCTATGTTCGATTAGCAATTGAACGAATGTCATAATACAAATTCAATAAGTCATGTTTAATTTTTTAAAACTCTTTTTAAAAATTTCACTACTCAAGTTTTTGTGAGTAGCACAAGTGCCTAGTCAAGCTGCAAAAGCGTGCCATCAACTATTTAAAAAAACTACCCATTAGTCAAGATATTGGGTATAAACCCGTACATCAGCAATTGAATAATTTGTTATATAAACCTACTGATGATATGTATTTTTGACACTGGTTTACCTAGGGTTTCCATGGCTTTCTTGGTTTTATCTTTCGATTTGTTTTAATCACTAAGGAGGTAAATACGGACTACGTTTTGATCATCGAGTCCTATAATTATTGGATACATTACAAAATGAGTTGAATATGAAAATTAGTGGATTAATTCCTGCAACGGTAACGCCATTTGATGAAAATGGGATGATTGACCATGTTGAGTTGGAAAATCATATTTTAAAAGTGTCTAAAGCTACTGGCTTGTACGGTATTGCCGTTAATGGCCATGCTGGTGAGATCTTGGCCTTGACAACTCAAGAAAGAATTGATGTTGTTCACACCGCTAGACGCGTGATACCCAAAAATTTAAAGTTAATCGTTGGAATTGAGAGTCATAATTTCGATGACTTAATTCAACAAGGATTGAATGCCAAAAATGCCGGCGCTGACATGTTGTTGGTCTTGCCGCCATTTGATGTTCGTCCCTATCGAATGCTTGCTCACCATACAGAATCGGTTTATTCGATCTTCAAGAGATTGAATGATGAGGTCGGTATACCGATGATCGTTTTTCAATATTCAGAACACTCGGGAGTATCTTACTCCCTTGATGCATTGAAGGCGCTAGCAACCTTGCCGCAGATAGTGGCTATTAAGGCAGCATGTGCTTCACCGACCGCATTTGCTGAAATCATGAATGCGGTTGGGCATGAGTTATCTGTCCTTGCTGCATCCGATGCGCCTGCTTTACTGGGTATGCTGATGGATCGCTGTCCTGGAGCCTTGATTGGAATCAGCGTGATGGATACCCAGCGTTGGTCTGATTTGGTGCATGCCGCTGTGTCAGGGGATTACAAAACTGCGCAAAAACTACACCAAAGTTTTGCTATGCCCATCATGGACGCCGTTTTTGAAAATCAGTTGCATAAGTCTCATACAAGCTACTTTGCAGCAACTAAAGAAGCTCTCTTTCAGATGGGAGAATTAAAGTCGGCGAATGTAAGATCTCCTTTGGTGCCTCCCACTACAGAGCAGAAAAAAATAATTTCTCAATGCTTGAAAAAAATTGGTTGCATATGATCATGAATGAACCTTCGCAATGCTGAAAACGGGTGAAATTAAATGACTAAGTTATTGAAATTGAGTCTTCGGATCGGATTATTTTTTTCACCCTTGTTGACCTCGTTGAGTGGCTTTGCTCAGAGTTATCCCAGTCAACCAATTAAGATCGTTGTGCCTTATAGCGCAGGTTCAGCAACTGATATTTTGGCTCGAAAAATTGCTTTTCCGTTGGGTGTAGTGTTGGGGCAGTCTGTATTTGTGGAAAATAAGGCTGGAGCCAATGCAGTCATTGGTGCTAGCTATGTTGCTCATGCTAATCCTGATGGCTACACCATTCTTTTTGGTAATACCCAAACCAACGCGGTTAATCCGCAACTTGTACCGAATCTAAGTTACGACGCGTTGAAAGATTTCACACCTGTAGCACGACTTTTTTATTCTGGTACGATTTTGGTGGTTAGTTCAAAACTGCCTGTTAATAATTTAGATGAATTGCTCGCTTACGTAAAGTCAAATCCAAAACATGCTAATTTTGGATCTACAGCTTATGGAAATGTTTCACATTTACCATCTGCATATCTTTCAAAACTGGCCTCAATCCCGATGACCCACATTCCCTATAACAATGCGGGACAACTGATGACAGACTTAGCACGAGGTGAGGTCACGATGTTGTTCTATCCGCCTGAGGGTGTAAAGTCATTTATTGACTCTGGGATTATGAAGCCATTGGCTTGGAGTGGAGAGACCCGTAATCCTCAATTTCCCAATACTCCTACCATGATTGAGTTGGGGTATAAAAACTTCAATATCGGGGCTTGGTATGCACTTTTTGCGCCAACAGGAACATCTAATGCAGTTATTCAAAAGTTATACGAGAGCATTAATAAAGTATTTCACGATCCTAAGTTTATTCAAGACATGTCCAGTGGGAGTACCAATTTATTCTTGGGCGATCCTAAAGAAACAGATGCGTTTGTCAATCAGGAGCAAAATAAATTCAAATTGATCACTTCAATCATTGACAAGGAATGACAGTCAAGTTAATTTCAATATTAAATTAACTACTGAAACTAAACTAGTTAGACATATGCCAAATGTATAGGGCAATCTATAGGTAATTCTTGGTTGTGCTTTTATCTAATTAAATAAGATCTTTCGGGTATTCACCATTTGATCATGTTTGTTTTTCGGAATAGGA
>Ga0164297_10003325_pt1 | contig 15052 bp, 19 predicted proteins | sample GEODES058metaG_FD_113539 | JGI IMG/M metagenome (GOLD analysis project Ga0164297, IMG submission 113539) | Dystrophic lake water microbial communities from Trout Bog Lake, Wisconsin, USA - GEODES058 metaG | ecosystem: Environmental > Aquatic > Freshwater > Lake | place: USA: Trout Bog Lake...
ACCTGCTCATGACTCCTCTGCGGCGACAACAGACATGCGGCGAGGCTGCTCAACATGCTCTCTACAGCGCTCTGGAGACTAAGTCTGACTCCAAAGTCGGCAGTGACGTGGACGGACATTGGAAGCGCAGTTTGCCTGCGCAGAGACGCTCGCACGATGTCCTCACGCGGCGTGTTCTTCAGTCAAGCGTCGACTCGGCGCGAGCACCGCGTGTCAATGGCCATGTTTGCTGAGCACCGGCGCAAGCTCTGCGACCAGCTTCTTAGCGATGGCCTCGCCTGCGGTGTGGTCTTGCTGCAGGGCGGCAAGCCCGCCATCCGGCACGAGACGGACCACGAGGATGTGTTCCGACAAGAGAGCTTTTTCGCCTACTTGTTTGGCGTCACGGAGCCTGGCTTCTATGGCACGGTCGACGTCGCAACGTACCAAGCGACGCTGTTTGCACCGAAGCTGCCGGCCGAGTACGCGGTGTGGATGGGCCCCATCAAGACGGCGAAAGAGTTGAGTGACAAGTACGGCGTGAACGTGCGTTGGACTGAGGAGTTACCGATAGCTCTGACAGGGGCTGCAGTCGTGCACCTGCTGTGCGGACTTAACTCGGACTCAGGCGCGACGTCGGCGCCTGCTAGCTTTGACGGCCTGGACACACTTGACGTGGAACTGGATAAGTCAGCGCGCCTATATAACGCGTTGAGTTCCTGCCGCTCAGTGAAGACTGCAGCGGAGGTGGAGCTCCTTCGTTTCGTGTGCCGTGTCTCTTCAGACGCACATGTGGCTGTCATGCGCACCGCACGGGCGGGGATGAGAGAGTACGAGCTGGAGGCGCTGTTCCAGTTCGAGTGCTATATCAGGGGAGGTTGCAGGTTGCAAGGCTACACGTGCATCTGCGCCACGGGTCCGCGGAGCGCCATCCTGCATTATGGCCACGCTGGCGCGCCGAATGACCAAGAGCTACAGCCCGGGGCACTTGCACTGATGGACATGGGTGCGGAGTTCGCCTGCTACGGCGCAGACATCACGTGCACGTTCCCTGTGGACGGCCACTTCAGTGCTGATCAGGTATTAGTGTACAATGCAGTGCTTGCGGCACAGCACGCGGTGTTCGCATGCTTGCGTCCAGGCGTTCAATGGGTGGACATGCATCGACTAGCTGAGCGCACCATCTTGCAGTGCCTCACACAAGGCGGCCTCCTTAGAGGCAGCGTGGATGAGCAGCACGCAGCGCACCTAGGCGCTGTGTTCATGCCGCACGGACTGGGCCATCTGTTGGGCATCGACACACACGATGTGGGCGGCTACCCGCCAGGCACGCAGCGCTTGCAAGAGCCCGGCATCTGTAAGCTGCGTATGAATCGTGCGCTTGAGGCTGGCATGGTCCTCACCGTAGAGCCGGGCTGCTACTTCATCTCGCCGCTGCTTGATGCCGCGCAGCGTGATGCCATCCAATCCACATTCCTGGTACCCGAAGTTCTGAAGCGCTTCGTCGCCTTTGGCGGCGTTCGTCTCGAAGACGATGTGCTCATCACAGCAGACGGGTGCGAGAACCTGACGCTCTGTCCACGCACAACTGCTGAGGTGGAAGCTGTCATGGCAGGCGGACCCTGGCCACAAGAGACACGAATGCGATGAGTACAATGCAGCTTTACACACATCTTTGGTTGGAATACAGCTACGCCTACATTCTTGCTACGCCTCTTACTTGCCCCACGGCCATCGGGGCACCTGCATCAGGTATTTCTTGTAGTCCTGGCCCAACTGGACGCTGAGAAAGGCTTCTTCAGCAGGCACGACCACTGCATCAGTATACACCAGCGTTGCCGCCGCCGCAGCGAGCAACCAGGCGGAGTCTACGGCCACAGCTGCAGCTGCGGGAACAGCGGCCAGCGCGACGTACATTGCGTTGCGACACACGGCATAGGGCCCCGTCCTTGCAACTGTAGGCACCGGCGCGAAATTGGCCTCTGTGCCTGCGCGGACGAGTGCTGCGTCGCACGCCGCCTTTGTGCGCCCAGCTCCCAGCATGATGAGAGCGGCACCTCCAACGCGTGCAGCCGTCGGAAGAACAGCAGGCACGAAACGCAGACGGAGGCCTGTCAACATCCAAGCTGCGCACGAGGCGCCAGTCAACAGAAGCGTCGCCAGCGGAGGAAACACAGGGATTTCGCCGCCGAGGCCCACGCGCAGCTGCTTTGGCGCTCCGGTTGCTAAGGGCGGAGCTGCAAGGGCTGTGCGGCTGCGTTCACTCAGTGTGCGCGCGAGCCAGCGCAGCGTGCTGGACGTGGAGCCCATAGGGGAAGGCGAAGGGGAAGGTGATGACGGCAAGAGTCGCTCAAAAAGGCCATCACGCCATTCTGTCTGGTCACACTTTCATCGCGTGTGTCTGTTCTCAACAGCTCAAGTCTGCGGCTGAGGCGAGGCCACCTCTCCAGCAGCGCGCCCAGCTCCCTCCCGCGCCGCGTCGCGTCCCTCAGCTGTGGCGACGTCTCCATCGTCACCCTCCTCCTCACCCCCCGCCGCGAGCGCGGCCGCTCGGCGTGCACGAATGGCACCCACGACCAGCGCCAGCGCCCCTGTCACCAATGCCAGCAAGACGGACTCCACATCCGCACTTCCTAGCGCAGTTCTATGGCTCTTGGCCTGTGGCGGCGCTCCGCCTGCACCATGCGCTGCCTGCTCCGGCACTGCCGCGTCACTACTGCTACTACTACTTTGCCAGTCTCTCCATCTCTGTTGCCATCGCAGAGCCCACAGTGCCAGCGCGGTCGGCATGCGTGCTTCAGCAGCGGCTGCGCGGGCGAGGTCGTAGTAGCGCTTCGCGAGATGGAAATCCTGAGGGAGGCCCCATCCGAAATGGTGCATCGTCCCCAAATTGAACAGCGCCTGCGCGTTATGCCCGCTCCCTGCTTGCGCGTACGCCTGTGCCGCTAGACGCAGGTCAACAGGCTTGCCCCGGCCGTAGAAGTGGGCGTCACCGACAGCCACGAGACTCGCCACATGGCCCTGCTCTGCACTGCGAGCCAGCCAGGCCAAGGCAAGGCGCTGCGCAGCTGCGCCCACAGGCAAGCTGCCGTCATCATCATCCCCGGCTTCTGAAGCAGCGACATCATCACCAGCGCCTGCAAGGCTCGCGGCGGAGATGCTGCTGCGGCGCTGGAGCAGGAACGCTGCGTTTGCTTGGGCAACCTCAATGCCCATGTGTGCGCCTTTCAGATACAGACGCAGCGCCGCTGCGTCATCCCCACCACTGAACGCCTCCCCTGCTGCTTGGATGAGTGTCCGTACGACATCACCACGCTCCGCAACTTGCTTCAGCAACGCCACACTCGCACGACAGGCCCCCGGCTGTGCGTGTGCAGCTGCCTGCGCTGCAGCTGCAGGCGGCAAGATGGTTGCAGCGCCTGGGTTGAGTTGCAGCATGGCCACTGCGAAGCTAGCGAGCAGGTGGCCATTTGCGGCGGCGGTGTTTAGATGGAGAAGCGCCTTTGCTCGATCTTTGGGCAGTCCTTCTAGTCCTTGCGCATGTAGCGCGCCCAGGGCTGCATGCGCATCCGGACTGCCTTGCTCAGCCGCTGCGACGAGCCAAGCGAGTGCTTGGCGTGTGTCACGCACCACGCCGAAGCCGCCCAGGAAAGCCAGGCCGAGGCCGTACTGCCCCATCGGCTGCCCCTTGTCTGCCGCCGCGCGGAGTAGGCGCACCGCCGTCGCATCGTCCCGTTCAACACCCTGGCCATTGGCGAACAGCATGCCTAGCGACGCCTGCGCGTCTGCATCCCCTCGAGATGCAGCCACAGACAGGTACTCCGCGGCTGCCCCGAAGTCGCGAGCAACGCCACGTGCGCCGGACACGAGCAGCTGACCCATCGCTGCAGCCGCGTCAGTGTTGCCGTGGTCGGCACTGTAGCGGTAGTAGCCCACCATATCGCGCTCCCTGGCCCGCGCGGCTTGGTGAACAGCAAAGTCCGCTGATAAGCGCAGTCTCTCCACAGGCGGCGGCTGTCCCGCCAGCTGCTGACTCCCCGGAGGTGGTGCCAGTGCTGCCAGCGCCGCGGGGGTGTAGTACATCACCGCGGACGCGCAGACTTTGGGGACTGAGAAGCCAAAGGCGTGTCTGTAGCCCAGCGCCAGTTGTGCGCCCGTCTGGTTCGCACTGGCTGCGAAGAACCAGTACACGAGTGCCTGGGCGGCGTCCACGGGACGGCCGAGTCCAGAAGCGAGGATGAAGCCCATCTCCTCCTGTCGACAAGAGAGAGGGCGTCAGTCAGACACGCCTGGGCGCAAAGCACTCCAATTGTGGACGCGCCTGCGCGAGAGGGTCACCCAGCTGCGCTGCCCGCTCGAAGTACTTGGCAGCGAGCACGTCACTCTGAGGCGCCCCGCCCTCGCCCGACTGTGGAAGAGGGGAAAGTCAGGCGACTCGGTGTGACAAAGAAAGGCGCTTCTAGACACACCTGGTAGAGCTCGCCCAGCACACGCAACGCCTCTCTATGTGACCCGTCCTCGTCTAGCAGCGCTCGCAGCGCAGACACAGTGCGTGGCAGCAGCTGCGCCCCGTGCGTGGGCGCGGCTGACAGGGGCACCTGAGGAAGGACGAGTGCGGCTTGCAGAGCGCCAGGGCTGCCAGCAGCGGGGCCGTGTCCAGTGCCACTGCGCCGCCGTGGCGACTGCGCGGAGGTGTACCCTGAGAGGAGAAGCAGCAGGAGCGCCACCACGCAGGACCAGTGGCGCCTCATTCTGTCCCAAGGTTTGACGCGAAGCCCACGGCCGGGCGCCTCCACCACACCGTGCGCGAAGCTGTGCCACTGCCTCGGCCAGCGGCAGCGCACAGCACGATGCGTCTGCAGCGCACGGACTTGCGGGACGCCGTGTAGTACCCAAGACGCCGTTTTCGACCTTCACTGCAGTTTTGTGCACACTACTACTACACTACTCCCACCGTCAAACCACACTCTCAACCATGGCATCCGCTGAGGCAAGCAAGGGCACGTTCGCCGTGAAGGTGGGCCTGGCTCAGATGCTCAAGGGTGGGGTCATCATGGATGTGGTGAACGAGGAGCAGGCACGCATCGCCGAGGAGGCTGGCGCTGTGGCAGGTACGCAACCCATGTGCTTCGCTCTGCTGCGCACGACCGCCGCGAGTGCCTCGCCGTGCCTTCGCACGTGCCGTGCGTGTGTGCCCACTCAGTGGCGGCTGTGTGCCGAGACACACTCCCTGCACCTCCTGCGCGTGCGCCCCTGCATTCACGTGCTACCGCCCGTGTGCCCATCTCATGGCGACCTGGTGGCGGTGGCGTGCGCCTGCGCCTGCGTGCGTGGCGCTGAGTGTTTTTTCGCTCACTGACGGCGTCCCACACCGTCGCCAGTTATGGCTCTCGAGCGCGTTCCCGCAGACATCCGCAAGGACGGCGGCGTGGCTCGCATGAGCGACCCGGACATGATCCAGAAAATCAAGAAGGCGGTCACCATCCCCGTCATGGCGAAGGTGCGCACCCGTAAACAGGCTCGTGGAAAGGCGCCACACAGTGCGTGGCTACCGGGCTGCCAGCACTGTGCGCCGCTGCGTGGCTCCACAGAGTCGTGGCTCTAGGTCGCTTACAACGCACGTGGCACGTGGTGTGACGTCTGACGTGACGGCGTGGCCGCGCCCTCCCCGCGCAGGCGCGCATCGGCCACTTCGTGGAGGCTCAGATCCTGGAGGCTATCGGCATCGACTTCATCGACGAGAGCGAGGTCCTCACCCCCGCAGACGAGATGCACCACATCAACAAGCACAACTTCAAGGTCCCCGTGCTCTGCGGATGCCGCAACCTTGGCGAGGCTCTCCGCCGCATCGCCGAAGTGCGCCCCCCCCACTCCCGCTCCGCTGTGTGCTCCACGCCGCTTCTACAGGGCCGTCACTAACCCGTCCCCCGCTCACGTGCTGGCTGCTGTGTTTTCGCCGCAGGGCGCTGCCATGATCCGCACCAAGGGCGAGGCTGGCACGGGCAACGTGGTTGAGGCTGTTCGCCACTCCCGCACCGTGCTGGGCGAGATCCGAAAGCTGAGCACCATGGACGATGACGAGATCTACGTGTACGCCAAGGAGATTGGCGCGCCGGTGGAGCTGGTGCGCCAGACCAAGTCGCTGGGCCGTTTGCCTGTGGTCAACTTTGCAGCCGGTGGAGTGGCCACCCCCGCGGACGCTGCGCTCATGATGCAGCTCGGCTGCGACGGCGTCTTCGTCGGCTCCGGCATCTTTAAGTCTGGCGATCCCGCCAAGCGCGCGCGCGCCATCGTGCAGGCTGTGACCCACTACAACGACCCCAAGGTCCTGGCCGAGGTCTCCTGCGACCTGGGCGAGCCCATGGTTGGCCTCGAGTGCAAGGGCGCCAACTTCGTGGCTTGTGCGTGCCCCTGCCTGCCATGCCCCACCTGCCATGCCCCCGCTGACCCGTCCCTCTCCTGTGTCACAATGTTTCAGACAGCACACGGCACCACGGCTAAATGCGACAGCTGGGTAGGGAATAGACATTTTCTGTGGACAATATATGTAGTAGCACGCAATACACACGCGCACGCTGTCTCACCGCACATGGTGTTCGCGCGAACACCAACGTCATCGCTGTGCGCGCTTGAAAGTAGCAAATGACATAGGTGGCCTCTTGGACAGTGGTGCAGCTGCCACTATGACTTGCTTGGACGCGAGGGCAGCCCCCAGGACCGACAAGCCATGGATCGATGCTTTGGCCTGGCTGATGTCGAACTCGGCCAGCTGCGTCATGGAGACTGTGGATTGTACAGCCGCGCTGGCTGGCGGCAAGGCCACGCGTGATGGGCTGTTTCGCAGGTGGCTGCCGCCTCCTGATGCTGAACTATAGCTCACATTCCCTCTGGGCAGCTGAAACACGGAGGCACTGTCAAGAACAAACACCCCCGCCGCTGGGAATGTGAACTCGAAGCGGACAGCAGCGGGCGACAATGATAAAAGGCTCGGAGTTATGAGCAACGCACTCGTGCCAGCCGCGACGTGCCCCAGAGTTCCATTCACATAGAGCGCATGCGCTACGAGAACAGCGTCTCGCGGTAGATTGTACACAATCTGCTCGAAACAGTACGTTTCAGAGACGTAGATTACATCTCCGTCCGAGCCCGGTGTGAAGGCGGTTGTATTGAGGCCAGCCTGTGTCGAACAGAACTGCAATGTGCTGTACAACGGTGCAGATGGGTATGGTGGCGGTGGCGGCGGCGCATGCAGATACGGCAGCACCCACTTCACCGGTGTGAGCACACAGCACACCAGATCAAGACAGAACACAAGAATGAGACATTCCAGAGGCTTCTTGGCCAGCATCATCTTTGCCAGTGGGATCTGTAACGATAAAGACCTGCGCGTGTGTGATGCAAGTGCGGCTCTCACTTCTTGTGCAACTGCGCTCTGGATGCATTGCAGACGTCAACGTACCCCGAAAATAGTCGCGCCGTGACGCTTGCGTTGGAAGACCACACTTGCACGTGGCCACTGTACCGGGAGCTGCCATCCACCTGTACTGTCTGCATGCTGAACCCGCAGGTTGAGGTGAGAACGGGAGCGCATGGAGCTGTGGAGCAGTTGGCACTTGACGCAGTGGTGCCCACCACAGCTGTGAGACCGCCACCATACACTCCACTTGCCAGCTCTTGTGCGAACATGCAAGACGGAGCTATTGCAGCACTCTCTGTTGAGCTGCAGAGGAGAGGGAAAAATGGTGGGTGACTGCCCGAAGTGACTTGTCGCACTGTTGTTCTGGTTTATCTGCACCGCGCGAGCGCACCTGAAAGCGACAACAATACGCATCGTTGGCAGCAAGAATGGCAGTCGTACATCGAGCTGGAGAGTCCCAGTGAAGGCGTCCAGCGCTCTTGGCGACAGTATGAGCGTCGCGCGAGACGAGAGGTCCAGAGCAGGTTCAAGCGCGACAGCACGAAGCGACAGAAACAGCGCTACAGGCCCGAATGCACGCAACGTGCAGTGTCTCCGCAGCGGACACGTCGTATGACGCATAGCCCGGCTTGGGGCTGCAGGAAGCGGAGTGGTACCAAAAAGTGTCCACGTCGAACAGCGCTCCGATGAGCTGAGCAGGATGAGTGGGACGCACGCATGAAGTTGCAAACAAAGAAATAGAATGAGTGCCCATCATCAGTTGGTGAGCGTTCGTGACTGCGTTTAGTCGCCAGTGGCCAATCCTAGATCTATCTGCATTTCCTAATAGGTGCCCAGCGTGCGCACCCGCGGCGGCGGGGGCGTGGGAGGAGGCAGCGTGGCGCCCTTCTGCACCGGCTTGAAGGCCGCATTCGCTGACGCCTGCGCGTAGATGCTCGCATCCTGGAGCAGGCGACGCTGCGCAGGCACGGCAATGCCGGTCTCAGGTACGGCCAGGAAGCGGCGGCCAGCCAGAGCCTTCTGCGTGCCATGGATGAGAGCAGCGGCGGGAGTCAGCGGCAGCGTCACGAAAGACAGCGTCTCCAGCGGCGCGTTGCCGCCCACGCGGTTGGTCGGCAGAGCGGTGAAGTTGACGGTGCTCGTGAACGTGTTGAGGCCTTGATCGGTGAACGTGTAGTAGAACTGGACAACAGAGCCATAGACGGGGATGCCATTGGAATAATTGGCGTATTGCGCCAAGCCAACACCGTTGAACGCGGGGACGGTGAGGACCTGAGTGCCGTTGCTGAACAGAGTCTGAGCAGTGAGCGCGACGTTGGAGGGCAGCTGGGGAATTACGTGTTGCATGCAGTACGTCTCGCCGACGTAGACGTCGGTCACGCCAGCTGCATTGGTCAGGTTGCCGATGACGTTGCCGCCAGACAGCTGCTGGGGTACGTCCTGGCCCGGGCAGAGCATGAGGAAAGAGGTGAGCAAGCCGAGGCCAGTGACGGGCGTGTTGACGGTCACGAGGTTGGTGTTCAGCGTCACGGTAATGGGCAGGCTGTTTCCAGCCACCGCCTGCGCGTTCAGAGGCAGCTCGATGGCGATGTCGTAGAAGCCGATCAGGAGTGAGTGCGCCGCGTTCTCGAGCCACACTTCAAGCTTGCCGTAGTACCGCAGGTTGGAGGGGGACAGCACGCCGGGGCTCTGCGCAAAGCCGCAGTCCACCACGAGAGAGCCAGGGCAATTGGTGCCAGTGCAGAACGCTGTTGTGTGACGAATCGAATCAGGAGAAGAAGGTTCTATGGCATTGAGACAGAGGCATGCGCGCACCGTTCAAATCGAAGCTGCCTGTGGTGGCCGCCTCGAGCCCGCCTGCGACGAAGGTGCCTTCGGCAGGCAGGCTCGACATGTAGAAGCAGTTCTTGCTGTTCCAGTTATGGGAGATGAACGTCGAGTTCCAAGCCGGGCTGGATGGATAAATAGTGGGGCCGTGGAACACGAAGCGCGCATCGTCGGCGGCAAAAGTCTGGTGATACATCGCATCGTGCGTGAGAGCCATCGCTACACGCGGACGAGACGTGCATACACACTTTCTCCACAGCCATAGCGAACTGTAATGACGCACGCAGATGCAAGAAACGCCGTGAATGAGAGATTGCATCGCATGGAGAGGCAACAACCAGGGCGCACCGTCACGATGCCAGAGCTCAGGAAAGACGGCGTGACGGAGATGTTGAGAGCGCTTGTGGCTGGACAGGAGTGCGTGCAGTTGCGTCAGGAAGGCGCGGCGGAGCTGAGTGTATTGCGGTCACGGATAGTTGGTACACGCACCGACACCAGGCCAAGCCGCCGGAGTGGCAGGCACAGCGGCAGCGACAGCAGTGAAGAGGAGTGTGGCGATAGCGAGGCGAAGAGGAGCCATGCCGGCTGGCGAAGGGCGCAGATGGTACGCTGTAACTGCACTCCTCGAGGCACCTCCCACCGACTCACGCGGAGCACCGCTCGAGGCATACTGGAACTCTGTCTAGGCCCGTCAAACAAAGTGCCTCGAGAAACTAAGCTCGGGGGCGAAAGGAAGGACGTCGAGGCAACAGAGTGTGGGTAAAGTCTCGGGAAACCCGTCACAAGTGCGGTGCGGCACTGCGTGTCACCATTCCATGCTCGACACGTGAGCTGCAGGTGTCACTGCCATCGAAGAATGCGGGCTCTCACATGGCTACAGTTAATTGTTCTGTCGCTGACGTGTTTCTTGTCTGGGCTTGGAGCGCTCCCCGCAGTTGCGCCGCCTTCGCCGCCATTACCGCCATCTCCTTCGCCGCCGCCTCCACGTCCACCTCCATTGCCGCCACCTAGCCCACCGCCTCGTCCACCGCCCCCACAGCCTTCACCGCCGCCGCCACCTTCACCATCGCCCAGTCCGCCACCGCCCCTAAGCCCGTCGCCGTCGCCGCCGCCCAGTCCGCCACCGCCAAGTCCGCCGCCATGGACACCAGACTTGCTGTGCTCGTATCCCAATGTGCGCTCGTGTGATCGATCTGCGCCCGCAATCACTCATGCGCGTGTGTCTTCAGGCTACGTCAAGCGGACTTCAGCTCATCAACGGAGATTTTGAGCAGGGATATCAATACGACGCCACGGTGCTGCAACCACCGTATGAGCACCTCTTCGGCCCTGCGAGCAGCGGTGCGGAGTACATCGCGCAGCCGCGCGTGCCGGGATGGAAGACCACTGCGTCTGACAACATCATCGAGCTGTGGTGCAACGGCTTCAGCGGCGTGTACGCAGCCACAGGCAAATGTCACTCAGAGCTAAATGCTGACCAGGTGAGCGCCCTGTATCAGGACATCGACACCATCCCGGGCATGCTGCTATACTGGACGCTTTCTCATCGCGGGCGAGCGGGTGTGGACGTGATGGAGTTGCGCATCGGTCGGCCGAACGCCACTGTCCAAATCCAGACGATGAGTGACGGCAACACCTTCTGGAAAAGCTACAATGGCACCTACATCGTGCCTGCCGGTCAGTTCATCACCCGGTTTCTGTTCGGCGCCGTCAGCTCCGCCGGTGGCAATCCCACCATAGGCAACTTTCTGGACAGCATTGCATTTACAACTCCTGCAGTGGCCTGTCCGACACGCGTGACAGCCATCAATACATCGCCGCCGCCGACCAGCACGCTGCCCGTGCTGTCCACCTCTCTTGGCCTGAACACGTCCATCACGTCCATCACGCAGCCGCCATTCAATGGCACAGCCACCATAAGCTCTAATCGCAGCAACTTGATGTATACTCCAAACGCGGGCTTCATCGGCACTGACCGCGTGGGGTTTTCGATATCGGATGCGTACAACAACACCTCGCAGACAACTGCTGTCATCACCGTGGTGCCGCCACCACCTCCGCCACCACCGCCGCCACCCAGTCCGCCGCCTCTACCTCCGAAGCCTCCGCCGCCATCGCCACCACTGCCTCAGCCGCCGCCGCCATCGCAACCATTTCCACCGTCACCACCTCCGCGCCCGGTTCAAGGCCTTCCAGGCACGCAAGACACGAATCTGACGCTCAGCGTTCTTCCGCTGTTCCTCTCTCAAGGCGTGGTGACGTTCAATTTCAGCGTCTCGAAGACGATGTACACGGACTCTGTGTACTTCATCATGTCCAACTCGAGGAATGCGCCGCAGGGCGGCTACATCAACAGCACTGTCCCGCCGGGCAATCCGCGCTGCATGGTAAGAACGCTGTCAGCTGGACCGCGTGGCTTGGGAACCTTCCAGCATCCGATACCACTTGCCGGCACTGGCGACTTCGATCTCAATTCTTTCTGCACTCTCGGCGCGGCCTGTCCTGGTTCCCTTGTCCGCGACTGCAATTTCTCCTCTGGAGTTACCGCAAGTCGGAGACGACTCATGGCCGCCACTTCTCTGTCATACACCGGCAAAATGCAAATCTGGCTGGCGGGCACGGTGACGCTGTGCATTTTCTGGGGCGATGTGTCCATCACGCTGCCGCTCACATCCACTGCTGCCGGTGCGGCTGGCCTACCCGTGGGAGTGACGCTCAACAACAACCAGGTGAGCGTCGACACGCTGGTCACAGGCTACGGTCTGCTTCCTTCCACTCTCGCCTTCTGTCCGGGACAGGGAGATGCGTCAAACCTGGCCAATGGCACCAATCTGACTGACATCTACACCGGGACGACATACTGCATTCATCATCATGTTCCATTGCTGCCAGATGGACTCTTCCTAACAGGCCAGCGGCTGACGCTGGTGACCGAGTTCGGAGCTGTAGACCCGCCGATCGTGCCCGGCACTCTTGCGTACAATTCCAGTGGCAAGTACGTGGAATTATACTTGGAGATGGTATTCGAAGGACTGCAGACGCTCACCAGCTACCTGCAGTTCGGACTGAATGGCACGTCGGTCAGCAACTCGTCCACTTCAAGAGGGGCTTCCGCGAGCAATATCGCGCGGCCTATGTTTTCAACACTGCCGTCGTTCAGTGATCTCAGTGTGCAAGATACATCATCAGCCCCTGGCACGCCGGAGCCTCTCGCGCAGAGTGCCACCTCTCTACAAATCGAGGCCCTGCCTCCAAGGCTGGCGGCGCCACCGCCTTCTCCGCCTCCGATAGCGTCGAAGGGCACGCTGCAGAGCTGGGCAAGCTTTCGTAGATGATGAGAGACGCAGAGACCAGCAGTGCAATTTGACTTTGTCCTTTGACTTGCACACACATGTCGGCTATGATGGATGAGCTATATGGCCCTGGCACTCCTCATGCTTTTCCAAGGAAGGTCTCTTTTTAGTCTGGCGTCGGCACCGATGCGGCATGATCCACCAGAGGCACTACTGTGACCGGACAGGGCGCGTGGCGCACGATGTAGTCGCTCACACTGCCCAGGCCTATGATGCTGTACAGGCCTCGCTTCAACGCACTCAGGCCCCGACTGCCGACGACGACGTGATCCACCTGCTTTGCCTTTGCGTAGCTCACCAGCGGGTCTGCCACCGCCCCGCCGCCTCCGCCATCGCCGTCCAGAAGCACGCGCGAGCAGCTATCTGGCGTGACGCACTTGCGCGTCAGCAGGTCGGTGTACACATCCGAGACCGCAGTGCCGTGCACTTTGCGTGTCGCCTCCCACTCCTTCTCGTACTCAGCCACGCCAGCTGTGCTTGTCAAACCGCCCATGCCCGCAATGCCAGGTGCCATGGGCGCGAGGGGCGGAGACGGAACCACAGAGACGAGCGACACTTTGCAGGCGGCCGTGATTACCCCGTGGTCCGCCGCCCAGCCTGCAGCGTGGCGCGACGCCTCGCTGGGGTCCACAGCCAGCATGACGTGCCGGTAGTGCTGCGGCATTGCCGTCGCTGTGGTTGGCGCCATTGTATGCGAGCTGGAAAACTGGTCCAAGGAAAAGTAGGCGCTCTTGCCTTGTTGTCCACCGTGTCATGTCATGTGTGCGGCACGATCACACGCGTCAGGCTGTGGTCAATGCCGTCATCTAGACCGCGGTCTCCTAGCATCACGCCGCCAGCAACTCGCTTTGCGTTCTTGCCCTGAATGCGGCCTTGCATGTCTGCCCATCCAGGCACCTCCTCCATCGCTTGGATGTCGATGGGATTCTCATGCAGTGACAGCGTCACCAACGCAGTGCAGCCCTGCAGCACCTCCGCAGGAATGCGGGTGATCCTGTTCGCGTCCAGATTCAACACCCGAAGCCTTGTCAGTTTGCCCATCGATGCTGGAACAGACGCCAATCCATTGCGTGATGCGTCCAGCTCCTCCAAATAAGTGCAGGCACCTAATGCATCTGGCAGCTGAGTCACCGCGTTCCCTGCAACACTCAGGCTCTTCAGCGAGGAGAGCTCCCCCAATGCCTCTGGAAGACTGCTCAACTTGTTATCAGCCACCGACAGCTTTTCAAGCTTCTTGAGCTCAGCAAGGCCAGCGGGCAGTTGCGTCAACGCGTTGCCGTCCAACGCAAGCACTTTGAGCGTGGTGAGGGACCATAGGACCGGTGGCGCTGTGGCCAGCGCGTTGCTGGACAGGACGAGTCGCTGAATGGTCGTCAACGCGCTCAGCTCGGCCGGCAGACTGCTCAGCCGGTTGCCGGTTGCGTCCACAGCCTTGGCGGTGGCGCCCAGAGCACAGACGGATGGTGGCAGAGATCGCAGTTTGGCGTCTCGCAACGACACGATTCCAGTTGCTTTCCACGTCTTTACCCGCGCGGCAGTGACACTGCACGTGTTGTAAGCGCGTCAGAGTACAGGAAACGAGGAAGTCGAGGGGAAGTAAGCACAAGTGCCGCCCTGCCCGGGTCACAGTGCGTGAAGAGTGTGCACACCCACCCGCGCAGGCTGTCCACCGCCTCGGTGACTGCGACGTCCACGTCTGCTGCGGCGTCTCTAAACGACGCGGCGACATCCACGGACTCAGCTTGTCCCATGTGGGTCCCGGGTGAGGGCTCACCTCCGGTCCTGCGGCGCGGACACGCACGCGCCCATGCTCCAGCAAGAGCAGGCCCCTTCCCTGCCGATGTGTTCTTCTTGTCGCAGTGTGCTTCCTGCGGAGGGGGGGGCAATTGCGAAATTGGATCGATTCCATAGGCTAGGCATGTCTGCCGGAGCGCTCGAGCTCGAGGCCACAATTGAGGCTTCCCTCCAGACAGTGACGCGGGCGCATATGCGGGAAGAAGCGAACGCGGTCATCGAATGTGTTGTGCACAGTTATACTAGGTGTGCTAATGGCCTTTCTACCGGCACGCCAACTTGGAATCGAAGGCGCTTAGAGCTACTGCGAATGCCTGCACTGCGCTCAGCGGGTGCTGCAGGTGGTATGCACACACGGTGGATAGATTCAGTACGTGCGCGCATGTAAAGACAGCAGCAGAGGGCAACGCACCATGAAATCCATGACGAAGACGTCTTTGTGACTCGTCCGCCCAAACTGCATCAGCACGCGCCCGTGGCCTGAAGCAACAAGCTGGAAGTTCTTCACGGACGCAGTTGTGACGCGCCCACCAAAGTCGAGGCACCAGCACTGGTACGTCTCATGCCATCGTGGGGCTTTTGTTCGCAGCAACGCGAACCCCGGGTGTCCTGATTGCGCCTGCTGCACTTGCGCCGTCAACATGGCGTCCACATTGGACGGGCCCGCTGTGTCAGACGGAGG
>Ga0164297_10003327_pt1 | contig 15049 bp, 13 predicted proteins | sample GEODES058metaG_FD_113539 | JGI IMG/M metagenome (GOLD analysis project Ga0164297, IMG submission 113539) | Dystrophic lake water microbial communities from Trout Bog Lake, Wisconsin, USA - GEODES058 metaG | ecosystem: Environmental > Aquatic > Freshwater > Lake | place: USA: Trout Bog Lake...
GACCGTCTCGTAGAACGACCAGCAGGCGCTTGTCCAGCTCCTCGATCAAGCTGGCCACGGCAGAGAGGCCCTCTTCACCGGGGTTGTGCATGGCTAGGGCTAGGGTGGGCACAAGGGCACAAGGGCAATGGCGAGGCAGTGCAAGAGGTATGTGTCGAAAATTGCACGGCGTGCCCGAGGCTGTCCGTCTCTTCGGGTGAGCAAGTTTCGTCCCACACTGCGTGCAATTTTGGGAAAATTGTAAACTTGGTGTATGTACGCTGGATGTGCGAATTTCGCACGAATGCTTTTTGCCAGCAGTGAGCGCGAGCTCACCGATGGCTTCTCATAGGCAAAGGAGTCCAGTGATCTAATGTCCAACGGACGCACAGGTTCGAACCCTGTTGGTAGCGGCCCCCCTAAACCTTGCTACTATGCCGGAGTGGTTAACGGGTTAGACTTGAATCTCCTTTTGCATGGTCACCATGTGCTGGGACGAAGCCCCAGCGCGTGCGTGCGCTCGTAGACGGATTTTCAGCCGATTTGGAATCATTACGCTCGCTGTCGCCAATCCCATATCACTCTGTGGGTCCGCGGCCCTCGCCACATGTAGCCCGCACTTCCCGCATTCTTCGGGTCACGCCGCAGCTGCTCTCTACACTCTACACAGTCTCTCGTTCATTCGACACGCCCAATGTCGGTCAGTGTGCCTCCCACAGGCGGCACTGCCTCCACGCCTGACGCAGCGCCGCATGCACTCACATTCAGAGTACGTTGACAGGCACCTGTGGTCTGCACTCTCTATTGCGCGCACTTTGTGACAACCTTTTGTTTCCTGCAAAGGTGATGCGGCTATGCCGCCCGTCACTGAACACGGCGCTGCCGCTGCGGTTCACTCCTGAAGACCTCGGCTTCCCGGCGGTACGCACACGCTGACATGCACACTGCATAGAGGTGCTTCTGGAAGTGACACTCACATTTATTTGTCCGCACAGCCACCCTCAGGCCTGCCTGCCCCGCTCCCTGGCGAGGACTTCAGCCACCGGTTCGTGCATGACGACACCGCGCACGGCCCGCTGGACGGCTTCCTCGTCCTCCCGCAGTCCTTCGGCAGCATCTTCCTGGGCGAGACCTTCTCCACCTACGTGTCTCTCGCCAACTTCAGCGCGCATCCCGCCAAAGCGGTGGGGTTGAAGTGCGAGCTGCAGAGTGAAACTGGACGGGTCATCCTGTTCGAGACGCCGGCGCCGGTGCCAGTGCTGGAGGCGGGGCATCGCAGGGATGTCGTCCTCGAACACGACCTCAAAGAACCGGGCGCGCATACACTCGTCTGCAGTGCGGTATACACCGACACCGCTGGCGAGCGCCGGTATTTGCCTCAATACTTTAGGTTCAACGTCGCGCAGCCTTTGAGCGTTCGCACGAAAGTGAGGCCCTTGCCTGGAGCTGGCGGCGTGTTGCTTGAAGCGAGTGTGGAGAATCTGACGGACGGAGCCATGCATGTGGAAGGGATAAGCTGTGAAGCAGCTCCTGGCATGGTTGCTGTGGATATGTCACCCCCTGTGGAAGACCCAAGCCTGTGCTTATGGAGTGCAGCCACCGGTGCGGGTGTCCACCCGGCGGGGCCGCTGACGCCGATGCTGGGTAGGCAGCGTGTGTTATCCGGGCATGGGAGTGCCATGCATGCTGTGTTCCACCTTCAACGGAGTAGCATAAGCCCCACAGACAGCGCGGTACAGCCTGGCAGTGGGGGTAGTATCATCGCCGCGGCATCGCTGCCTTCTCCGCCCGGCGCACTCGGCAAGCTCGAGATTCGATGGAGAGGGCGGTTCGGTGACGGCGGCAGGCTGCAAACACAGACAATCCAAGCGCCAGCGGCGGCGGTGCCGGCACTACGCGCTCCCCATACAGCGCTCAGTGTCAGCCTTGCGGCTGTGCCGGCGCGTGTGACGATGCACGCGCCGTTCAACATCACGGTGCGTGTCCGCAACGGGACGAGTGCGCGAACAGCTCCACTGCTCATCAAAGCATCTCTCAGCGGCTCCGCGTTTGCCACTGCCAACGGCGGCGGAGCACAGCACAGTCATCAGCACAGCAATAGCGGCATCAGCAGCTCGCCATTCGCGCAGCAATCCACAGCAGCAGCATTGCCGCTTGCATTTGGATCCGGCATTGTGCTTGATGCCGGTGGGCAGAGCACATTCACTGTCGGCGAGCTTGCGCCTGGCGCGGAGCACGATGTTGCAGTGCCCTGCTTGCCTATGGCCCTGGGCGTGTGCCGTCTGCCGACCGTGCAGTTGCTCGAGGAGCCCTGCGTTGGTGTCGGCCAGCCTCGGGTGGTTGAGACAGCGCCAGCACTGGATGTATTGGTCATTCAATGACATCTAGCTACGCACTTTTCTGGCCGTGGGCCTTCTGCTTCGACGCCTCCTCCGCTTCATCAAGCAGTGCGGCAATTTGAATTGCAATGTCTGGACGGGCAGCCGCAACCTGGCTGAACAGCACATCCAGCGGGTGCTGCTCATCTGCACTGTCGCCCATCTGCGACGCAGCCAGACTGACAGCCTCGCCGATGGTCGCCTTTACAAGCTCAGCATCGCCGCCGTTGGGCGCCAGCTCACGGGCAGTGAGCATGCGCTCCGTCATGCGGCGCAACTCTCGCGCAGTCAAGCCGCTGGGTGGTCGGAGCGCGAATGACCAGGCGAGCCACAAGCGCAGCGCCGCTTCGCCCACTGCCGCTGCCGTCTCCACGTGCCGGCTCCCCTGCTCAGCTGTGTGGCGGAGAAGGTCCAAACACGCCTGAGTGCGCGCGATGCGCGTTGTGGGACACAGTTGAGTCGCAGACTGCATGAATTCCGGCTCGTCCGGCAGATCGCCCGGCCGCCTGACCTCCTTCACAGTATCCGTGATGCGCACGCTGCTCGTCCGCACTGGATTGAGCGGTGACATGCGATGATGCCCACTTGGCGCTGGACTTCCATCTCGTGGACTGTTCCGCCCGCTGCGTGGAGACACCAGGCGGCGCAAGTTTGTGAACGATGCCGACCTACTGGGAGGTGTCGCATCACTGTCGCTGTCGCTCCCACTCTCCCCGCCACGCGTCGGCGGCGTGCTGCTACTCCGTTTCAGCGTCAGCGCGTGCTCCGCCGCGTGCATTTCCTCTCCTTCTTTAAGCGCCTGGTGCTCGGAGTGGAAATCCAGACTCCAATTATGTTGCGCACACACGCGGCGGAGCAGAGCTTCAGCTGACTGCGGACGCTGACTGCGCCGCGGAGACCCCGTGCTGGCGCTCATGTGGTCCGCAGCGCTCATGAGGATCGATACCGAATAAAATATACAGAGAAGGCGAGGTGAGTGTCTCTCCCTCCTGTCCCCTAGCCACCACGTCAGCATCAAAGCATTCATCTTTGTTCCATCGGACGACCCATGTTCTCCCTCTTCTTCGGCCTATATGAATACCTCTTCAGAAAGGCGCGGCTGCAACCAGCAACTGGGTGGTTTGGCCACCGGCACCTGTCCCGCGAAAGCAGTGCTTCGCTTCCATCCTCCAGCTATGATGCGATTCTAACGCACACACACATCACGCTGCCTACCCGCGCCACGCAGGCGGAGTTCCGCTTGCTGCTCGTCGGCTTAGACAAGGCTGGCAAAACGAGTTGTCTGGAGAAGCTGCGAGCACTTCAACTCGCGCCACTGGACAGCAGCGCGGCCGTCAGTGCTGCGGCGGCAGTGCAGCTCCCTGTCGCCCCGACTGTGGGTCTCAACATCGCGCGCTTCGAGCTGTCCGGGTGCAAGCTGACGCTGTGGGATCTAGGAGGACAGGTGAGCACACACGCCCCCGCTGTGTCACCTGTTTCGCCCGGTGCTGGCACTCACAATCAGTCCTGCTCCGTGTCTCCAGGCTGGCCTGCGTAGCATCTGGGAGAAGTATTACGCAGACACACACGCCTTGATGTGAGCCCACTGTCGAATGTCTTTTGTACCGTTGTGCTGACGCCGTGTATGCGTACGTGTGTGTGTTTTTGTGCAGCTATGTTGTTGATGCGTCGTCACCGGACAGGTTTGAAGAGAGCCGTGCGGCGTTGGAGAAGGCAAGGCTCTCTTGGCCCAGTTGCAAGGCTTCGCAAGCGCACTGTCACCTGACGCACACGCCACAACCGCACTCTTTCTCGTGCAGGCTCTAGCCACGAAGGAGCTGGATGGCGCACCACTGCTTGTGTTCGCCAATAAGAAGGACGCGGCCGGTTCCAACGCTGCAACCGTAGTTGCCTCTGCCCTGGGCAAACTTGTGGATGACCGGCCAGACAGACCAGCGCGTATTGTGGCGGTGTGTTTCGCTGTGTGCTGTCATGCGGCGGGGCGATGACTTTATTATTCCACCTGCACTTGTGCGCCCTCAACAGACGTGTGCTCTCAACGGCGATGGCCTCAGAGACGGCTTGCTGTGGTGCATGGAAGCAGCGCGGAAGTCGAGACGGACGCGCATGCTGGCGGAGCATGCAGCAGCCTCATCTGGGCGATGAGTGTTCATCATTGCATGGGCATTGCGCCTGTGTGTCTGCTCACCGGCTCCAAGTATTTGTGTGCCAGCGCCTCTTGGGCAGTCATGCGCTCCTGGTGGTCATACCGCAGGAGGCCGCCCAAGAAATCGAGGGCGTCTGCGTGCGCCAAGTGCCTGTTGTCGTCTCCCACGAACCGCGCCCACGACTTGCGGCTGTGCGTGCCCACCTTGGCCGCCAGCTGCGGGTCGAGCGTGATGCCGTACTTGTGGAGATACGCGAACAAGTCGTCGGTGCCCAGCACCTTTGCGATCTTGACCAGCTGATCGTAATTATCCGCGCCGTTGAAGAACGGCTCGCGCTTGAATATAATGCCCGCGAACATGCAGCCGAGTGACCACAGATCCAAGCTGTAGTCGTAGTCCTGCAGGTCCACTAACAGCTCCGGCCCCTTGAAATAGCGGCTGGCCACGCGCACGTTGTACTCTTTCCCCGGGTGGTAGAACTCAGCCAGGCCCCAGTCGATGAGACGCAGCTGGCGTGCACCGTGGTCAATCATCACGTTGTGCGGCTTCACATCGCGGTGCATCACCCCCCGGCTGTGGCAGAAATCGAGCGCCAGAAGCAGCTGGCGGATGTAGAACCGTACATCTCCGTCGCTGAGCGTTGGATACAACACCTTGAAATCTGTGGCGTTCACGTGCTCGAACACGAGGCTGGGCGTCTTGCTTGCAGGCTCCCGCACAACGTCCAGAAGCGTGATGATATTCGGCCCGCCTGCCAATGTCTGCAGGATCTTGATCTCGCGCTTGATCTTCTTCTTCTTCACTGGCTTCAGGATTTTGATCACGCACTTGGCGGCGCTGCCCACGGCGCGGCCTTCAAACACTTCGCTGTACTTGCCGCGGCCCACTTTCCGAACAACCTCGTAGTTGTCCTGCTCACCCCAGGCGATGGCGAGCGACTCGTAGTCACTGTACTCCGCAGTCTGTGCCGTGTTCACGTCCGCGTAGACGCGCGAGACAGACGCCTTGCCTGGGGCTCGTACGGCCTTCCCGATACCTCGCTGCGCCAGCTTAACGACGGAGGGCAGGCCTGCAGGTGCAGGGACGGTGTTCACTGCGTACGCGTCACGAGCAGGCCGCGCGTGAGTTTGTGAAGGAGAAAAGCAGTGCGGTGGCGGGCGGCACCAGGGGAATTCAACCCTAGGCGGAGGTTGCAATTACGCGCGCCTACTCCGCGCTCAAGACGAACAGCGAGCACGCCGCGAGCGCGAGGAAGCAGCAGCAGCTGCGTGTAGCACGCACCAAGAAGTGGAGGGAGCGGGTCACCGGTCCTGAGGAACGACAGGTGCGGTCAGAGGGTGGGCAGAACGCACATACAGGAGGCGCGGGGGGGGGATGCGTTCCCAGCGGGTACAAACTGAGCACATGTCCGCGCTCGTCCCGCGGCGCGTATCACGCAGCCGCTCTCGCGCGCGGCACGTACCCGTCCTGCAGCCGAGTCGCGGCACTGCCTTCTCCTCGAGGCAGCGCTGCGTGCGCTGGTGCTCGTCGCCTGGCGACGAGAGTCTGGCGGCGCTGCTGACTCTGCTGCGGGTGAAGGAGGAGGAAGTGCCCCTGTCCAGGCCGTCTGCAGCGGGTGGTGCGCACAACTGGAACGCCCTGCACCGCCGGGCTGCAACCACCACGCAGCGCGGCCGTGGCGGGGCACGCGCGGAGGGCAGCCGGTCAGGCGGGGGGCGCACAGAGTGCATGTCTCGCTGAGGTGGCGAGGCTCGAGTTCAGACTCCGAGTCCGACGCACGGATTCCAGTGGGTCGTCGTATCTATTGTAACAACTTCAGCACATGGTTCGTCAATGCCGCGGCTGGTTCCGTGCAGCCGCCCCGAAGGGCCCCCACGTCGCCGCGTCTTGCGGGCGGGTGACCAAAGAGTCCTCAGCCCTGTGTGCGCCGCTGTGCACCATCGCAGGCGCCAGCGCGTCTATGATTCGCTGCATGTGGTGCAAGAATGATACGCGAGTCAGAAGTGCGCTCGGCAGGAAACACGCACAGCCCAAGAAATTGGCCGACCCAGATGTGGTGCACCTGCAGGGCCAACTCGATGACCAGCGACGCGACGATGAAGGTAGCAGCAATGCGAACGTGCGTGGCGGACCACAACGCAAGGCCGGCAGCTGCGATGGCAGTCAGCACGACTCTCCTGGTTGTCCAAGAAGGTCGCCTGCACTGGGCACCATCTCCACGCTGCATCTCATCCGGTGTCGCGCGGTTCTCCGGCATAGCTCCTGCAGCGGAAACCGTGCGTATAGTTTCGGCGAGGGGACTCGGAACTTCCTTTACTCCTTTGCTGGCGCCAAGTCGGACCCCGTCTCAGCTGCTCTCATCGCAGCGATGTCTTCCACCAGCGCCGCCATGCTGGAGCTGCCGCGTCGCCGAACCCCCGGCGTTGACACGGAGCTGATGCGATTGAGGATGCCGCCGGAGCGCTTCTTCGCCTCTTCGAGCTCGCTGTCCAGTGCTGCAAAGCACTCCGGTGTGTCTCGTCCAGCGACGAGGAACGTCTCAACCGGCCCCATTCCCTTGACGTCAATCTTGCCGCGGTACCGCGCGTTGGAGGTCTCGGGCTGGCGCAGGCGGTCGAAGGTGGTGCCGCTGATCTGGATCATGCCAGGCAGCCCGTGGCTCTCCATGCGCGCCGCCGTGTTGACAGTCTGTCCGAACAGACAGAATCGGGGACGTTGGCGACCCACGATGTTGCCCACTGCTGGCCCCGTGTGGATGCCTACCCGGATGCGCAAGTGCTCGCCTAAGGGGCTGATCACCTGTGCTGCGCTCTCGTGCATCGCGCGCGCAAAGGCAAGCACCACATCCGCGTGGTCTTCACACGGCTGCTCCAGGTTGCAGACGAGCATATACGCATCACCTGTGGAAGTATGGGAATACTCAGGGGGTGTCAAAGCAGGCCAGGCAGGCATTGTGCGTGTGACACACCGACTGTTTCCACTTTGTACACGCCCGCTGCGGCAAATGCAGGCTGCTCGCAGAGGCCATCGAAGCGGGAGTAGAGGTCGTTGAGCATGGAGCCGACTTCATGCGGCGTGCACCGCTGGCACATGGGCGTGAAGCCTACGATGTCGGAGAAGAGGACTGTCACCTCATCGTATGCAGTGGCCTCCACCGCCTCTCCCCGGAGCATGCGCGATGCCACCGCCTGGGGGAGCATCTGGTAGACCAGCGCCTGGGAGCGCTCCTGCTCCTGCTGCAGCTGCTCGCTGAGCTTCTTCAGCTGCGCGTTTGTGCGCTTCAGCTCCTCCGCGTTGGCCTCCAGTCTGTTCTTCAGGTCGAAGTTGGCCTTGTGGTGCTCCATGAGCAGCACGTAGTCCCGGGCCATGTTGTGCAGCGGGATGTCTGACAGGTGGAGCTGGTGCTGCAGCAGGTCCTCCAGATGAACCAGCCGCGGACTTCCCATGATAAGCAGTGCCTCTGCACCGGCCTGACTGGGATGCGGTACTACAATGAGCTCCGCTTTCAGCTGCAGCCCAGCCACCCTGCTAATGAAGAGGAACGTGCTGTCGCGCTCCGCAGCCATCGCGGCGAAGTCCATGTCCACATGCGGGTGGCGGATGACCAAGCTGTCGCCGATGTGGACGCCTGGACGCATCGTGTCCGGGTACATCTTTGCAAGGCGCGGCCCGACTTGCACGATCCGCAGGTGCTCGTCCACAATCAGATGGAATGGATGCAGCTTCGCGAATTGCTTCGCATCGATCGCGAATGTTGGCTCTGCTAGAACCACCGAGCCTGCATCCGAGCTCGCTTTCTGCGCAGGGAAGGTGACCAGAAACACCTCGTGATCGCTTTCTGCAATGCCTTCCCCTGGCTCGCGGCTTGCGATCAGGTTCATCGTCGCTGGATGCTTGAACATGGACTGCGCAATCTCTTCCACGATGCCCTTCACGATCGGCCACAGCGCGGGGCGATGGCTGTAATAATGAAGCTCGCAGCTCGTCTCCGTCACGTTGGTGCACCGAAACGCGGGCGCGTCCATACTGGGCAACGACGTGGACAAGTGCAGGTGCAGGTCGTTCAGGGCTTGCAGGAACTGCACCAGGTTGCTGCCCAGGCACTGCAGAAGCTTCTCGTGACCTTGTTCGTTCACGTAGCTCACGAAGTACCGCCCGTAAGCCTCCAGCTCCTGCGCGGGCGTCACGCCCAGCAGACTCGCCCCTGAAATCACCAAGTCGTAGGTCACGCTGTCTGGATACGGGCACGCGGACAGCCAGTTGGTTTCTGCATGCGCCTGCTCACAAACACACATATGGCACACTGTCAGTTGCCGCTGTCGGGCCCAAGAACGCTGCTCTCAGCCGCACAGCTCCCTCTACACACGGGTATGGCCCAGCGAAGCACCAGGGGCGCGCACACGTGCGGGGGGAGCAGGGCATGCACGACTGCAGGAACCCACGGCGGCCTCAAACGACCCACCAACAGCGGTCCCACTCCCTCACTGCGCACAGACGCTGGTCACAGTCGTGCCTGGCCAGTGCAGCATGTCGCAGCTGTGTGCAGTTGCGACTGCGCAGAGTGCGGGGCTGTGGCTTTTGTGTTCCTTTGAGTCTCTCGCTCACCTTTGCAACAGTGGCCGCCCACGCGTCGTCTCCAAACGAGTCGCGAATGAACGCCTCCACACTGAGGTTGATCCACCCAATCATGACGAGCTCTGGTCCAGCGAGGCGGCCCACAGCGCGCCCGCAACGTCGACGTGGCACGTCACAGCAGCTTAATAATATTTCGCTGGTTTCATGCACGCCGCCAGCGCGCCATGTCGCTGTTTGCTCTCAATTCGCCGCACACGGCACAATAGATCCACACACGTGCCGCCCTGCTGCTCCGCCGCCTCCGAGGTAGACGTGGTGGTCATCGGCGCTGGCCTCGGTGGCCTCTGCACTGGCGCCCTGCTCTCACGCTACGGCAAGCGTGTGCTCGTGTGCGAATCACATTCAGTTGCTGGTGGCGCAGCGCACACGTTCAAACGCGCTGGTTTCCATTTCGAGTCCGGTCCATCTCTATTCTCACAGCTGCTTGACAAGCCCAGCGACAACCCGCTGGCTCAAGTCCTGCAAGCTGTTGGAGATGACACGCTCCGCGTACACAGATACAACACATGGCACGTCCACATCCCAGAGGGCAGCTTCGTGACCAACGTCGGAGACGACCAGTTCCTGGACTGTCTTCGCAAGTACGTGGACGCAGACGCGGCGAAGGAGTGGACGCAGCTCGTGTCTGACATGCGGCCACTCAGTGTGGCGTCCACCTCGATTCCAGCAGCTGCAGCCCGTGCGGACGCGTTTGCGTTATTCTCCTTAGGCCGCTTCCTGCCCAGACTTCTCAGCTCCGGCGACACGGCTAGCGCAGTTCCGTACTTGCTGCGTCCATTCAGTGCGTATCTGCGTGACCGCACCGCCGTGAAGCATCCCTTCCTGCTGAAATGGCTGGACTTGCTATGCTTCCTGCTCAGCGGCGCCCCTGCCGACGGCACCGCTGCAGCTGAGATCGGATTCATGTTCCAAGACTGGTATCGGCCGGGCTCGTGCTTGGAATACCCCATCGGTGGCTCACAAGCGATCGTAGATGCGCTGGTCAAGGGCTTGGTCAGACATGGCGGCCAACTCAAGCTCAACACGCATGTGGACAGCATTCTCGTGGATGGCTTCGGCCGCGCAAATGGGGTTGCTCTACGTGGTGGCGCCATCGTGCGCGCCAAGCAGGCTGTGATTAGCAACGCCAGCTGCTGGGACACGTTGCGCCTGTTGCCGGCGAATGCACGTGGCCGTGACGAATTTGCGCAAAGCGCGGAGAGCACTGCCATGTGTGACAGCTTCATGCATTTGCATTTGGGCATCGACGCGACTGGCTTGGATGCAAAGTCGCTGGAGATGCATCACATCAGCCTTGACGAGTGGGACGTCACGGCGCCGCAGAACCTGGTGCTTGTGAGCATCGCCAGCATCGCGGATCCCAGCCTTGCGCCGCCTGGATGCCATGTCATCCACGCGTACACGCCAGCCACAGAACCATGGGAAGTGTGGAAAGATGTGCAGCCCGGCACGCCTGAGTACGAGGCGCTGAAAGAGCAGCGCTCGCAGGTGCTCTGGCGTGCCGTTGAAAAGGCCATTCCAGATGTGCGGTCTCGCGTCAAAGTGCAGATGGTTGGCACGCCGCACACTCATGGCCGCTACTTGAGGCGAACACAGGGAACGTACGGCGGCACCGGCTGGCTGTCCGGACTGAGCGATGGCGGTAGTCCGCCGCTGCCGACGGCGTTCACGCCCGTTGAAGGGCTGCTCTGTGTGGGCGACAGCCTGTTCCCAGGCCCAGGGGTGCCGGCGGTGGCGGCCAGCGGCTTATCGGCGGCACACGCGCTAGTTGGGCCGATGGAGCAATGCGCCATGCTGGACAGCGTGTTGCCCCGCTAGATGATGGGCCCTTAAGGGGCTCAGTAGAAAAATGTCGTGGATTCTCACCAGCCCTAACACCGCCGCTGCTACAATGCGGCCGGGTTGAACCTTAATATGCTCTCTGCGAGCGCGCAAGGCGAGTCCGAGTGCGACAGTCTAGCCTCGGTTCTAGGTACATTTTTGCCCTCCCCCGCCAAACCTCAACTTGACGGTCAGCAGATGATAACTTTGGCTGTCCGGTGGACATGCTGCGTAAAGGACGGTGTATGGGAGGCGCGCGCGTTGTGTTGCCTGCCTTGCTAGCGCTCCGTGCTTCCATGGCAACCACGGCACCTTCGGCAGCCTGGGCGCCTGGACGCCGCGCAGCGTCAGCCGTTGTTCTAGTTGCTGCCTTGGTGGCAAGTGCTAGCGCGTCGGTCGCCCCCACAGTGACCAGCTTGGCGTCGGGCGTGGGTCCCGGTGTCGCAGGTTCACCCACCTTTCGGACGCTGCACTTGAGTTACGTGGGCAACTGGCAGTTCTCCACCACCTCCGCTGTGAATGGAGTGCCATCGTTGAGCAACAACAATTTCTACGTATTGCGTGCGTTGCCCGTGGGGTGGTGGTGAGGGTATCGCTTTGGCCTGTACCCGCTACCAGTTGAGTGCAACGTCCCTACGCCTCCACCTTGACGCTGATTCCGACCACAAACCACGCACACTACAGAGGTATTCAACCCCACGTGCAATACGGTGTCGCTGTCCGGCTACAACGTGCTGTTCGGCGGTGCAGCCACCGCTCCAGTGGTTGGAGATGGGGACTGGTCCCAAGCCACGGTCGTGCCGTTCCCCAGCGGAACCACACTCGCGGTGCGTGTTTCTGCAACGCATGTTTTGTGCGCAGCCTGAATCGGCGAAATCATTCGCTTGCCGTTGAAATGAATCTGACATTGCCATTCCAGCCCGGTGGCACGACGCTGCTGTGCAGTGCGCCACTCGCCGGCTCGGCGCTGGCAGCCATGCAGGCGTCTGGGGGCTATGTCGACGCGTTTGGCTACCCTGTCCAGGCTGCGGGCTTTGCTTCACTTGTCTCCTGCCCGCCTTCCTCCGCCACGGGCCCCTCCGGCGCGTCCAGCACACTGCCTTACGGTCCGGGCGGCAACCCCATCGCGCTGACCTACTACGGCCAAATCATCGACGTGGTGCGTCTCCTTTCCCATCCCTGCCTTTCCACTCCTCTGCGTACGTTCCCTGAGCCACCCGTGCGCTTCGTCTCCTGTGCCACTGCGCAGTTTGGTAGCGTCGGCCCTGTCAGCCCGTCTTTCACCGTGTCGGACAGCCCCACCACAACCGTGGGCACAGAAGCGCACTCCCTGCTGCGCAACTATTCCGTGGTTGCTGGCAACGCAAACTGGCAGTACGGCTCTCTAAACGAGTGGCAACTGGGACTCACGTGCACCGGCGTGAGCGCTGGCAAGTACTGCTACGCAACTTTGGGCGGCACCTACTTATCGAGCCGCATCACAGCTGCCTTCCCCTCTGGCACCGCCTCCTGCGCCTCGACGCCCGTCACCACCGTGGCGTTCCCTGGCTCTGGGACGGTGGGCTCCGCGTCATCGAGCATCACCACCATCGCTCTGGCCAAGGGCTATGGCATTGCCAATCCGCCCAGTGGGTGCCCGACCACGTTCAGCAACGCCGGTGCCACCGTGCGTCTGACTGGATTTGTCACCGCTATCGTGCCCGGCGGCTTCTACATGCAGGACGGCACTGCGGGCATCTTCGTGCAGTATGCCACCGGCACCATCAACCTCGCTTCTGGCCTTGCCATCGACGCGGGTGTCACTGTTACCGGCATCCTGACTGTGTACAGCGGCCAGCTGCAGATCACCAGCGCAGCGGCCATTTTCACCGCCGCCACTGCGCAGACTGCAGTGTCGATCAGCTCCTTTTCTGCGGCATGCAGCGGCATCGCTTATGAGGGCGTCGTCGTCATCACTGGCTCCGTGACCCTCGCAACCGGCAGCGCCAGCACTGCCGGCCAGCTGGGCTTCCTGTCCTCTGCTGCTGGCCTTGTGGTGGCCACGCAGGCGCACATGCAGAACTTCGTCGCCAATGGCGTATCGTTCAACTCCCTGCGCGGCGTGCTGGTGGGCACCCCCGCTCTGGGCAACCAGTACATGGCCCTCTTCGTGCGCGGCCTCAATGACATGGGCAGCTTCCCGCAGACCGTGTCCAGCTCCGCGTCGTGCTCCACTACCGGCACGCTGGGGACTTGCGCCGGTATCAGCACAGGCCCTGGAGGCTCCCCGTTTGTGCCGGCTGACATCTACAGCATCGGCATGCGGCCCATGTCTTCCCAGGTGTCGGCGGCAGTAAGCGCAACCTCTCTTACTAGCGCCTACTCCGGAGTCGGCTCCACGCCACTGTACACCTCCTTGTCCGCCAAGAACGTGCCCACTACCCCGACATCCAGCGGTTACAGCACCATTGCTACAACGTGCCCGACGGCGTTGCCAACCAACACTTCTTACCAGTACGGCGCGCTGCTGAACCAGTGGGCCTATGTGGAGGGCATCCTGTCCACCACGCTCCCCCAGTCTGGTTACTCTGCAGTCGTCTACAACTGCTCGTTCGTATGTACCGCAGCCGCCTGGGGCGGGTCTGGCACGTGCTCTCTCATTCCAGCGGACGCGGTGACGGCATGCGACGCCTCGCTCGTCCCTGCCATTCAGCTGGCGTGGTTCTCCAACACCGGCACTGCCAGCTCTCCCACTTGCAGGACTCCTTGCGGCACGTCTCTCACCGGCGTATGTGGCTCTGGTGGCACTGGCGGCGCCGTTCTGTGCGGAGCATGCAGCACGCCCAACGGGTACTACATGTCCACCAACGAGGTCTCGGGCCCCTTCAGCGGCATCTTCGTCAACCTGTTCCCCACGCAGCTGTCCTACCTGGCAAATGGAGGTGCCTTCCCTGCAGTTCCGCTCTGTCCCACCACTGGTGGCGCAAGCTTGCTCCCCAACTTGCCCAGCCCCGGCACGACAGCGCGCATTGGCGTGTACGGCCAGGTCCAATTGACCAGCGACTCAAGCGGTGTGCAGTTGACCAACGTGCAGCGCACTGTCTTGCTTGACAGCCCCATTGCGACAGTTGCGTCCATGATAAGCCTGTCCACCGCCGCGTTTGGGTACACGTATAACTCCTCGCAGAACGTGATCAGCTCTCTGTATCCAGCCATCATCACCAGCCCCTGCAACAAGACCCTGATGGCAAGCCACCCTGCGTTCATGCCTTACAAGGCCACCCTGGTGACCTTTCCCAACGTGACCATTCTGAGCTACACAACGCTCGTCCAGTTGGATGGCTCAGCACTGTTTGCCACCAACGGAAACGGGTACTATTTGGTGACGGACACCAACAGCGCGACAGTGAACCCCATCATCGTGTCCACCGTCATCTATAACACCTGGAAGCCGGCTGCTCTCACGGGCGCAAACTGGACGACGCTGGTGCAGTGCATGATGCTGAGCGTCACCGGAATCCTGGACTGGAACTCCAACCTCAACGCCTGGGTTCTCATGCCTCGCTCAGCCAGCGACATCGGGGGTAGCCTTGCCAGAAACCCGGGCTGCCCAGTGTGTGGCGTCGCTGGCGCAGCTACTATCAAAATGCCGCTGGGGAGTGCGACGGGCACCAGCTTCTCGCTGCCAGGTCCAGGCAACAATCCATGCCCGTCGCCTCCGCCGCCGAGCCCGCCGCCGCCGTCGCCTTATTCCCCCCCGCCTCCATTTCCGTCGCCGAGCCCGCCGCCACCCAGCCCGGCGCCACCGCCGCCGCCTCCTCTGCCTCCGCCGCCAATCAAGTACCCGCCGCCGCCTGCGTCGCCGCCGCCGCCGCTGGCGCCTGCTCCGGTGGTGACCATCACGCAGAACGTGACCGTGGACATCTGCGTGTCCAACTTGGCGCCGTCGGGCAACATGACTGGCGGTATGGCCGGCAACTTGCCCTCCCGCGTGCTGGCCGCCTATGCGGAGGCCATCAACGCTGAGGGACAGGCAACACCCGCTATCTCCTCTGCTTTCCCCAATGGCTTGCTCAGCGTGAACGCGCTGACTGCCGTGTGGACAACCTC
>Ga0164297_10003328_pt1 | contig 15045 bp, 13 predicted proteins | sample GEODES058metaG_FD_113539 | JGI IMG/M metagenome (GOLD analysis project Ga0164297, IMG submission 113539) | Dystrophic lake water microbial communities from Trout Bog Lake, Wisconsin, USA - GEODES058 metaG | ecosystem: Environmental > Aquatic > Freshwater > Lake | place: USA: Trout Bog Lake...
AGGCATAACTCAAATAGTTGTACACCAGGGGAGTGTTGTTTGTTGCTAGGGTTGAGTAGTGCAGGTCAGTTGCAAAAGCGCTCGTCGGTGATACCGGGTTAGCAAAGCAAGCATTCCCAGTGATGGTGTAGGTTGGATAAGTGCCAGAGATCGTAGGCGACGTGATAAAAAACGGATTGGGGTAGTTTGCGCTGGTGGCGTTGGACGGTATGTTGGTGGAGTTACAGTAATAGTTCCCGTCCGTTGCTGGCGTACCCGCAGTGTGGGTGGGGGTAGTGATAGAGATGTTGTTTGCACCAGAGTAATCGGAGAAGGTCGGGTCACCTGGGAAAGCAATAGGTACAGCGTACATGGGGTCAGCAAAGCTGCTGTAGGTATTGGACGTACCGGTGTTGGTTGTTCCAGTAATCAAGCTGGTTTGACTAGAGATATCTACAAAAAGAACTGGGTTTTGTGTAATCGTTCCAATCGATTTTTGTAAATTGAGTTCGGTACAGGAGTTAAAGTCAGAGCAGCCGCCGCTGTTTGGGTTGTTGAGCGTTAACGTGTAGCCGGTTAATAAAGTCTTGAGGTTGTATTTCCACGCGAACGGGGAACGACCGAGGTTGGGGGGACCAAAAACAATGATGTGTTTTGCGCCCGCATTCTTCAGTCGTATCACTTGATCTGAGAAGTCTTTGGCGGCTTGTGTAACGCCTGCTAGACCAGTACCACCCTGTGATGCCTGGTAAAAGACGTCTGCAGTGCCTGCGTTGATCACAATCAAATCGGAGGGAGAAATCGTGTTGCTCGCGTTTAAGAACAAATCAATTTGAGCCTCGATGGAGAGCGCTTGCGTTGCGCTTCCAGTGTATGAAACGGTGCCCCCGTTGTAGCTGAAATTAGCTGTATAGGACTGGATCACATCAGAGCCAGATGTTAAATTCTTGACGAGGGCGTTGGCTTGGCCAAAAGAGTAAACGCCGGCGTCGGAGGGAACCACGTGAGTGGTGATGGTGCTCATCGGGATAACAGTCCCAAATCCGTAATCAGCCGCTAAACGTTCAATGAGGGTTAGCTGGGTGTTCAATGCGTGGGGAGTAGTGTTTGCAGAGTCGATACCTAGTGGCGCAAATCCATCATAAACGGATAAAGGTGTGTAGCCAGGAACTGGCGTTACCGCGTCTAAGTAACTCTCTAGACCAAAATATCCGTTGAATGTATAGGTGTAGTAGTTTGAACTTGATAAGCCTCCAGCCCCCGTTCCATTTTGGAACTGTGTGTTAAGGACAGTGCTTGCCGTGAGGTAACCGTGACCTGGATCAACGTTGTTAGGGATTTCATCGTTGACCGTGAACCTTGGGGTTCGCACATCCATAAATGCGTCACCAAAGGCGATGATTCTGTTCGGAATAAAAGGGTCTAAAACAGTACCCGTACCGCAACCATTGAGCAAGATCAACCAAACAATGGGGGAGACCCAAGCTAGGTAGCGTAACTTATTAACCAACGATTTCAAAAACATCCCGCATCTCCAAACAATCCCAGTAGTTTAACGGTGTTCGGCCCCGGAGTGCGCTGCACGTTGTAAACGATCCGTAATTCCTGCCCATTCTGGTGTTTGAGGGGGCTTTTCTACCCAAATTTCGCTCATTCCGAGCGCGTCAAAAGCTCTGAGTTGGGCAAATAGGGCTTTTGCGCACTCAAGCGCTGAGCAGGGCATTTCTTTAAAAACAATGTTGGGGTGCGCAGGATTGGCATGGTGTGCACTTAGACTCCAAACGGCCAAGCGCAAATCAGGGTCCCTCAGGGACTGAAGACCCAAAGCGATTTCCTCCCCACTTAAAAGGCGCAAGCGTGCAAAGGGCGCGTAATGCGCGAGCAGGGTGCCTGAGCTCTTGGGTGTGGGGTGGTTTGAGGGTTTGCCATTTTGTTCAAAATCAGCCGCTGAAACCGCTTTTTGACCAGCCGCTTTGGATATTTCGCTGAGTGTCAAAATGCCTGGTCGTAAAACGACTGGCGCACCGCGCGTGCAGTCCACGATGGTTGACTCAATCCCAACCTCGCACGACCCTCCGTCTAAGATCAACAATGACTCGCCAAATTCATCTAAAACATGTTCAGCACGGGTCGGGCTCACCCGACCAAAGCGGTTGGCACTGGGTGCGGCGAGACCCCAAATACCAACGCCTTTACAACGCTGTAATAGAGCCCGCGCGACTGGGTGTGAGGGACAGCGAAGGGCAATCGTAGAGGCGTTCGCAGTGCAAGCAGCGGCTACGCCTGGCGCTTTATTAAGAATGAGTGTCAGCGGGCCAGGCCAAAGTGAGTTCATCAAATGCGTTGCAAAGTCGGGTACGCCTCGCGCAAAATGTTCAACCCCCTCAATACCGACCACATGAGCGATCAATGGGTGCGAGAGGGGCCGCGCTTTTAGCGCAAAAATTTTAAGCGTCGCCTGATCATCCTGTGCATTCGCCGCTAAGCCGTAAACGGTCTCAGTGGGCATGCCAATCAACTCACCGCTCAAAAGTGTTTGAGTCGCCAAGTCAATTGAAGCAGGCGCGTTTGCATCAATAATCATAAAAATTTACTGATAAAAGTGAGAGACCCAAATCCTTTGTATCCGAGCTCATGGTTTTTGAAAACGCGGCAAAGCTAAGATAGCTGTGACTTTCTCTAATGTTTCGTAGAGCTTGTGGGTGTCTGGGCTTGTGATTGTGATATGCCCCATTTTGCGAAGCGATCTCGGTTCGTTTTTCCCGTAAAGATTAAGGTGCACACCCTCTAACGCCAATACAGATGACCAATCAGGCTCCCTCCACACGGGGTGCGCAGGCGTTGAACCCGGCTCCAACCAAAGGTCGCCCAAAAGGTTAAGCATCAATGCCGGGCAAAGCTGGCGAGGACGGGGCAGCGGTAAATTGGCTAAAGAGCGAACTTGTAATTCAAACTGAGAAATATCACAAGCCTCGACGCTGTAGTGACCGCTGTTGTGGGGTCGAGGGGCAATTTCATTGACCACCAGTTCGTAGCCCGCAGCACTTGGGGTAGTGCGCGCTGATCCTTGCGAGATTTTTGGGTCGGGGTGCATTTGTTTGATGACAAAGAACTCGACACACAAAACGCCGACATATTTAAGCTCAGTTGCGATGGCGCTGGCGTGCTCGGTTGCCAATCGCTCTAGCTCAAGGGGCAAACACCCGGTGTGCACTTGTGTTAGGGCAAGTATGCCGTCTCTGTGAATATTTCGTTGCACAGGCAAATGTGCAATCTCGCCGCGTTCGTTCCTGGCTAAAACGACCGAACATTCAAAATCGAGAGGCAACAGTTTCTCTAAAACACAGGGCATGTATTCTTGGACACCTCCGCCGTTTGTGCTTTGCAACTGCCTCCACGCAAGCTTTAGCTCGTCTTGCGTTTTGACTCTAATTTGACCTTTCCCGTCGTAACCCAGTCGAGCCGTTTTAAGGATTCCGGGCAGCAAATGCTGTGCAACTGAGTCTAGATCTTCGACGCTACTTATCTCTGCATAGGGGGCAACAGGTACTTTGCAATCGGTGAAGTGCTTCTTCTCTTTGATTCGGTCTTGTGCAATCGAGACCGCAAACGCGCTGGGATTAACGGGCAAATGCGCCGCTAACGCCTGTAAGGCATCAGCGGGTACGTTTTCAAACTCCGTTGTCACAGCATCGCACAAACCAAGCAATTCGCGCAGTCCCTGGGGATCTGTGTAGTCTTTGGCGATGTGGTGATGACTGACAAGTCCAGCAGGGCTTTGTGGGTCAGGATCCAAAACCACAGTCTTGTATCCCATGCGCTGCGCGCAGTGCACAAACATTCGACCCAGTTGCCCACCCCCTAAAACACCTAGAGTTGCTCCTGGTAATAAACTTTTGATAGGTGTTTGCATTGAATGTTTGGATTAAAAATGAGGTGAACTTCGCTTTTGTCAAATTTGCCGATTCTGTGGCTCATCCGTTAATTTCAAACCCCTCTAAACTAAAAAATCCAGTTTAAGAAATTGTTGTTGAAGCGAGGTGGGTAAGTTATGAGGTCTATGCGTAAAGAGTAATGTGTAAAGCGTAATGCGATTGGGGCAAGCTTTAAGCAAGGGGTAGTTTGGATTGCTGAGCAACTTCGGTTTGCTTGCGTCTAAAGGCAAGGAGTTTGGTTTGGAGATCTGGGTCTGTTTGTGCAAGCATTGCGGCTGCAAAAAGAGCGGCGTTGGCTGCCCCCGCGGGTCCAATAGCAAAAGTTGCCACAGGGATGCCTTTTGGCATTTGAACTATGCTGTGCAAAGAGTCCACACCGTTTAAGTGTCGACTTGAGACGGGGACGCCTAAAACGGGCACCGTGGTTTTAGCTGCTAACATACCCGGCAAGTGCGCTGCTCCGCCTGCTCCTGCGATGATGGCCTTTAAACCACGGTTTAATGCGTTTTCTGCGAATGAAAACATGTCGTCAGGCATTCTATGGGCTGATAAAACTTGAGCCTCAAAGGGGATCTCAAAGTCGTGCAAAATGTGTGTTGCATGCTCCATGGTCTCCCAATCTGATTGAGAGCCCATGACCACAGCGATAATTGGTTTTTTCATATTAAGATGGCGCTAAAGCAGCGTTCAAAAGCTGCGGGCAGAGGGTTGATTTTAAGGTTTGAATGATCGAGTATTACCTATGATTGATGTAACTGAAGAAAATTTTGAGTCAGATGTTATTGCGAAATCCTCCGAAACACCCGTTTTAGTTGATTTTTGGGCTCCTTGGTGCGGGCCGTGTAAATCTTTAGGTCCTATTCTTGAGAAGCTTGAAGTCGATTATGGCGGTAGATTTCAGCTCGTAAAAATCAACTCTGATGATGAACAACAACTTGCTGCAGCCTTTGGAATTCGCAGCATTCCGACTTGTGTGCTTATCAAAAATGGACGTCCTCTGGACGGCTTCATGGGGGCGCTGCCTGAGTCAAAGATTAAAGAATTTTTGGACAAACACCTTCCCAGCGAAGATGACTTGGTCGTACAAAACGATCTCGAGCAAGCCGAGGAACTCTTGGGCGCAGGCGACACCGATGCGGCTCTTGCAAAACTGCAAGAAGCACTTGCGATCAACCCTGCCAACGACGATGCGCGCTTTGATTATGTGAAGCTTTTGATATCCGTTGGCGAGCTCGAGTCAGCACAAAATGCTCTAGCCCCTGCGTTGGCGCAAATTCCGCTTCAAATCCGCTTTGACGCACTCCACCACTGGTTGCAAGCGCTGAGTTTTGCCACCACCGATGAGCGCGGGGGCTGGAGTATTGAACAATTTGATGCTTTAATTGCGGTCAATAAAAGAGACTTTGATGCCAGACTCGCCAAAGCAAGAGTGCTGATCGCGGCGGGTGAGATGACCCAGGCGATGGATGAACTCCTTGAGATCGTGATGCGAGACAAGACCTGGCAAAACGAAATAGCCAGAACAACTTATGTCGCGGTGTTGGAGCTCATGAGCCCGCCCAAGCACAAGGGCGCAGATAGCATGAGCAATAAAACAGCCGGTGGTATTGAGTTAACCGGCAACAGTGCAGCAAGTGCAGACCCCCAAGCTGAGTTGGTCTCCAAATACCGAAGAAAACTGAGCATGTCACTCAACTAAGGGCAAATGTGAGTGCCATCAGAGCTTTGCGTGGGTTTTGGTTAAAGGTGTGGTTTCGATAACGAGGATCGCCCACTGGCTTAATTACTGGCTAGAACTCAGTCGCGACCAAGCTTCCCTGTATTTAACAGACGTCTTTTGAATCACATCCAAAGGCAAAGCGGGTGCTGGCGGTGTCTTTGTCCATAAAGCGCCGTTTAGCTGCGCCGTTTCTAACCAGTCACGCAAAAACTGTTTGTCAAAGCTAGGTGGATTGGCACCTTCTTTGTACTGCTCGGCGGGCCAATACCGAGAGGAGTCGGGCGTGAGTATTTCGTCCATCAGTGTGAGCGTACCGTTGGCATCAAGTCCAAACTCAAATTTTGTATCTGCGATGATAATGCCTGCCTTGGCAGCTATCGTGCTTGCAGCCAAGTAGAGTTTGATACTGTAGTCTTTAACTTGCTCTGCAAGTTCTAGTCCGATCGTATCCACAACTGCTTTAAAAGTAATGTTCTCATCGTGTTCGCCCGCCTGCGCTTTTGCTGCGGGTGTGAAAATGGGCGCGTCTAATTTAGATGCGTTTTGAAGTTTAGGCGGTAGTTGAACGCCGCAAACGCTCATGCTGGCTTTGTATTCGGTCCAGCCACTTCCGGCTAAATAACCGCGCACCACTGCCTCTATCGGCAGGGGCTTCAATCGCTTAACAACCATAGAGCGGTTGAGTACTTGAGCACGCTCATTGGCACTGACCACTTGAGTTGGATCTTGCCCGGTGAGGTGGTTGGGACAAATGTTGAGCCCGTTGGGACCCAGCTTATCAAACCAAAACAATGCCATCTGCGTCAACAGCTCACCCTTACCTGGTATGGCCTCATTCATGATCACATCGTAGGCACTGATCCTGTCGCTGGCGACCATTAGGATCCGGTCCTCGCCAACGGCGTAATTGTCTCTAACCTTGCCCCGGGCAATGAGCGGTAGAGATTTCAGCTCAGAGGTATGAAGTGCTTGTGACATTTGACATTTGGTTTTAAACGATCTCAGTCAAGTGAGAGTTTTGCAGGATGAGGACTTGCCTTTGAGCGCGAGCGATGGCTAGGATGGAGACCATGTACGCGCTTGAGGTTCACAAAGCGCTTGCGAGGACCGAGCAAATACCCCCCGGGCCAAGCGCTCTCTAATTTGGTTACTGGACAACGGGGGCGAGTTTACCGCTTGCGTAGAGTGAGGCAATGCTAGAGAGGGATTGACCCTTGATTTTGGATCCCTGACCCTCGCAGCCAAACTCGATGTAGCGCTGTTTGCACAGCTGTTTTGCGGCCTCGCGAGCTGGTTTGAGGTAGTCCCTTGGATCAAACTTATCTGGGTTTTTGCTCAAGTATTCACGGATCGCTGCGGTCATCGCAAGGCGAATATCCGTATCAATGTTGATCTTTCTGACGCCGAACTTGATTGCGTGTTGAATCTCCTCAACTGGGACACCGTAAGTCTCTTTCATATTGCCGCCAAACGCACGGATTTTGGCTAAATAATCTTGGGGCACAGACGAGGAGCCGTGCATCACCAAATGGGTGTTGGGGATGCGACGGTTGATCTCTTTGATGCGGTCTATGGCTAAGATATCACCAGTGGGTTTGCGGGAGAACTTATAAGCGCCGTGGCTGGTACCAATTGCAATGGCTAGTGCATCGAGTTGGGTTTTTTTGACAAAGTCTGCTGCTTGTTCCGGGTCCGTTAGGAGCTGCTCTCGGGTCATGGTTGCGTCAGTGCCGTGACCATCCTCTTTGTCTCCCTTCATCGTCTCAAGGCTGCCCAAACAACCCAGCTCACCTTCAACGCTCACGCCAAGTTTATGTGCCATTGCAACCACTTGTTGCGTCACCTCGACGTTGTACTCGTAGCTGGCTATGGTTTTGCCGTCCCCCATTAGTGAGCCGTCCATCATGACTGAGCTAAATCCAAGCGCAATAGCGCCTGAGCAGACCTCTGGGTTTTGACCGTGGTCTTGGTGCATGACAACGGGAATTTGGGGGTAAGTCTCAACGGCGGCTTGAATGAGGTGTTTTAAAAACCCTTCCCCTGCGTACTTGCGTGCGCCAGCGCTGGCTTGCATGATCACGGGAGCCCCAGTTTCCTGCGCAGCCTCCATGATGGCTTGGACTTGCTCTAAATTGTTGACATTAAATGCTGGAATTCCGTAAGAGTTCTCTGCAGCATGATCCAAAAGTTCGCGAAGGGATACGAGGGGCATATGATTTTGAGGATAAAGTTGGTTTAAGTCTTATTCGATAAGACCGCGCTAGCACTCGTATTCTATTTTACTAGACCCGGGCGACCTCAGAGGCGACACCTGCCCAGACCACAGTCCTCGTGCTCAAGAGACTTGACTGATTTTCAGCATGTTGGTCCCACCCGGTGAGCCCATGGGCTCGCCGCAGGTGATCGCATAAACATCGCCAGATTGCACAATCTTTTGATTTTTTAAGTGTTTTTCAGCCTGAGCCAAGGCGGTGTCTCTGTCGTGACTGGTATCGAGCAAGATCGCCTCAACGTTCCTAAAAAGGGCCATCTTGCGTTGTGTGCCTAATTTGTGTGTGAGCGCGTAAATGGGGATGTGGATTTTGTGACGACTCATCCAAAGCGCAGTAGATCCCGACTCGGTGAGGGCGACAAGCGCTTTGGCCCCTAAGTGATGTGCGGTAAATAATGCCCCAAGTGCTATGGTTTGGTCGATACGTGTGAAGGTCTTGCCCAGAAAATCATTGTCAAGCTCCACCAATTCTGCGACCTCAGCGGCGAGGCAAATCTGAGCCATTTGTTGCACCGTCTCAAGGGGAAAGCTACCCGCGGCCGTCTCAGCGCTGAGCATCACCGCATCTGTTCCGTCTAAAACAGCGTTGGCCACATCGCTCACCTCAGCACGCGTGGGAGATGGGTTTGTGATCATGCTCTCCATCATTTGGGTAGCAGTGATCACGAGTTTATCGGTGTCGCGAGCCAATTTAATCATGCGTTTTTGAAGTGCCGGCACGGCAGCGTTGCCCACTTCGACGGCCAAATCTCCTCTAGCCACCATAATACCGTCGCTTGCCGCCAAGATCCCTTCAAGGTTGGGTATGGCCTCAGCGCGTTCAATCTTTGCAATGAGTCCGGGTTTGTGTTTAAAGGGCGCTGCAGCGACGTAGGCGAGCTGGCGCGCCATCTCCATGTCGGAGGCGGTTTTGGGGAAACTCACCGCAACATAGTCGGCTTGAAAGCTCATGGCCGTTTTAATATCCTCCATGTCTTTGGCCGTCAACGCAGCTGCGCTGAGACCTCCGCCTTGTTTATTGATGCCTTTGTTGTTAGAGAGTTTCCCCCCCGTGACGACCTTTGTGTAGATTTGCTCGGCGACCACTTTGTCGACCTTAAGCACAATCATGCCGTCGTTTAAGAGCAGCACATCACCAGCTCGCACATCTTGGGGGAGCTCTTTGTAATCTAGGCCGACACCCGTCAAGTCGCCCAGCTCTTTTCTGGAGGCGTCTAATATAAAAGTTGCTCCGGCACTGAGCATGACAAAGCCGTCTGCGAATTTACCGACTCTGATTTTGGGCCCTTGAAGGTCTGCCATGATGGCCACTTCAATACCGGTTTTAAGAGAAACCTCTCTTACTTTTTTCGCAAGCTCGATGTGGTCTTGGGCTCGGCCGTGACTGAAATTTAAGCGCACAACGTTCACGCCCGAGAGGATCATTTGCTCCAACATCTCAGCGGTGTTGGATGCGGGACCAAGGGTTGCGACAATTTTTGTGGCGCGGCGTGTCATCATTTGTGAATCCTTGAGTAAACGGATAACGCTTCAAGCAAAACTCGCTTGGCTATTGAGTAGATTTTCACATGAAATTGACCAACATGACCAAGGGTAACTGTTGACTTGCTCAGTAAAAAAATGCGGAGACACTTAGGTCTGCAGACGATTTGACATCAAGCCCAACACAGCCGCACAATGCAGCTACAAAAAACGGGACTATTGATGCACATCAGATTATTGAGAACGCGAGGTAGGTACAATTAAGATTAATTTTTAAACAGCCGTGGCTTAAGGTCAACGCACAGCCGTGTTTAACTAAATCCAATTTGAGTATTAGAGATGAACTATCCTGAATTGCCCATCCCCCCAGGTGAACCCATTCCACATCGCAAGGTCATACGCGAGTGGTTGATTCCCTTAGCCGGTAAAACAACCCTCAGAGCGATTGCTTTGTTGATCTTGGACTACGCGTTGTGGGCAGCCCTTTTAGCGGGGACCGTGCTGTCTGAGGCTGTATGGCAGCAACTCCTTTGCGCCGTAGCAGCAGGATTTTGTATTGGAAGACTCTTTATTATCGGACACGATGCATGTCACCAAAGTCTGACCCCTCACAGAACACTCAACAAATGGTTGGGTAGGATCGCATTCTTACCTTCGTTGACCCCTTATAGTTTGTGGGATATTGGCCACAATGTGGTTCACCACGGCTACACCAACTTAAAAGGGTTCGATTTTGTTTGGGCACCACTCACCAAACAAGAATACAACGAGTTAAGTTTTGTTGGTAAATTACTGGACCGTGCTTACCGAAGCGGCTGGGCTCCAGGCCTTTATTACATGATTGAGATTTGGTGGAAAAAAATGATTTTTCCAAACAAAGAGCAAATGCCCACCAAACGTCCTATCTTCATTCAAGACAATCTTCTGGTTTGCGGTTTTGCAGCGGTTTGGCTCGCATTGAGCGTATGGTCTGCTTACGCCACACAGCATTCCATCGCTTGGGTGTTGTTTGTCTCTGTTTTTGTGCCGTTCATGTTTTGGTGCGTGATGATTGGATTTGTGGTCTACGTCCACCACACACACGTCAAAGTGTCATGGCACGATGACCGTAGCGCATGGTCCAAAGCCCAGCCCTTTGTCTCGACAACAGTGCATCTAACATTTCCGTTTAACATCGGCTCACTCATGCACCACATCATGGAGCATACGGCTCACCATGTTGACATGAGCATCCCCTTGTACAAGCTCAAATCGGCACAAGAGAAGTTGGAGAATTTACTGCCCGAGCGCATCATTGTCCAACCCTTCTCTTGGTCTTGGTACTTTGAGACCGCCAAGTGCTGCAAACTCTATGACTTCACCAACCGTTGTTGGACGGATTACGAGGGTCATTTCACCAGCGTGCCTGATCCAAGACTGGCTTAAACCCAAAGATCAAGCTGGGACAAGTAAAGAGTGGCTGGTCCAAGTACCAGCGCTTTACTATATCTAAGTACCTGCGCTTTAACGCTCAGCCCGCTTCATGAGTATCTCTATTGCCGGGAGCGTCTTGCCCTCAAGCATCTCTAGGAACGCACCACCGCCCGTAGAGATGTAGCTGATTTTCTCTTCAATACCGTACTTGGCAATTGCAGCCAAAGTATCTCCCCCACCTGCAATCGTGAATGCGCTGGAGGCAGCTATCGCTTTGGCGATGACTTCGGTGCCCTTGGAGAAAGCTTCAAACTCAAAAACGCCCACCGGTCCGTTCCAGACAATCGTGCCGGCTTGGGCGAGTTGATCGGCGAGTTGCTTAGCCGTATTGGGACCAATATCTAAGATCAAATCGTCCGCCTCAACGCTATTGATATCTTTGATGGTTGCGGGTGCGTGAGCGTCAAAACTCTTTGCAACAACCACATCACTTGGCAAGGGCACTACTGCGCCCCGCTGACTCATGGCTTGCATAACAGAGGCGGCTTGGTCCACCAATGCAGGCTCGGCCAAGCTTTTCCCAATGGGCAGACCGTTTGCCAATAAAAACGTGTTCGCAATCCCCCCCCCAACGATGAGGTGATCGACTTTAGAGGCGAGGGCGTCAAGGATTGATAGTTTTGTAGAAACCTTGGAGCCTGCAACGATCGCTGCCAAGGGTCTTTTGGGATTTGCGAGTGCACGGGAGATGGCATCGATTTCTGCCGAGAGCAGGGGACCGGCACAAGCGGTTTTAGCGTACTCTGCAATACCGTACGTCGTCGCCTCTGCGCGGTGCGCAGTACCAAAGGCGTCGTTGACGAAGATGTCGCACAAAGCGGCTAACTTTTTAGCAAGAACAGGATCATTTTTTTTCTCACCCTTGTTGACTCTGCAGTTCTCTAGCAAAACCACTTCGCCGGCCTTTAATTCGACCCCCTCAACCCAGTTGGTTTTGAGGGAGACACTCAAGCCCAAGAGCGCGCTCAATTTTTCAGCAACCACTTGCAGCGAGTCCTGGGGGGTTAGTACCCCCTCGGTTGGGCGTCCAAGGTGCGAGCTCACCATCACAGAGGCGCCTGCGTCGAGTGCCATTTGAATGCAGGGCAGCGAGGCTCTAACGCGGGTGTCTTCTGTAATATTGCCCTGTGCGTCCAGGGGAACGTTCAAGTCGGCCCTGATAAACACACGCTTGTTCTTTACGAGTCCTTGATCGCAAAGATCTTTAAATCGAATCATCTTCAAAACGTCTTCTCCAGTTATTGGTTGTTTTTCTCTCGCAGGGCGAGCCCGGTAATGGACGCTAATTCGGCCAACGCCAGACCCTCTACCCGATCAATCACCCACAAACCCGTGTTTGAGCATTCAAAGGTTGCATGGTCGGTGTAGATACGTTTGACACACTTAAGACCCGTCAGCGGGTAAGTGCACGCTTTAACCACTTTGCTTTGTCCGCTTTTGGTCAATAAATCCATCATGACCCAGGTCTGTTTGGCACCTATGGCCAGGTCCATCGCGCCGCCAACGGCTGGAATATCTTGGGGCAGCCCGGTATGCCAATTTGCAAGGTCCCCGTTCTCGGAGACTTGAAAAGCACCTAAAACACAAATATCTAGGTGCCCCGCACGCATCATGGAGAAACTATCCGCGTGGTGGAAAAAAGCCCCTCCTGGGTGCAGCGTGACGGGTTGTTTGCCGGCGTTGATTAAGTCATAGTCCTCCTCTCCTTTTGCAGGCGTTGGACCCATCCCCAAGATGCCGTTCTCGCTGTGCAGACAAACCTCGTCAGCAGGGGAGAGGTGGTTGGCAACCAAGACGGGCATGCCGATCCCTAGGTTTACATAGGCGCCGCTTGGGATGTCCTTTGCAATGCGAGCAGCGATAGCGTCTTTGCTTTTAAGTTGATAACTCATATTGGATGCATTGTTTAGATGGAGGCGTTAAGTTAAGCAAGGGTCAAAAAGGTCAAGAAAAGACCAAGCAGGCACAGAGATTTGCAGCGTTTTTTACGGCTCTTGGTGACTCGGCTCGGGCACACAGACCAGTCGGTTCACAAATATGCCGGGCGTAACAATAGACTCGGGATCCAATGCACCAAGCTCTACACGCTCATACACGGAGGCGACTGTGCAACGCGCAGCCATGGCCATTATGGGACCGAAATTACGAGCGGATTTGCGGTATATCAAATTCCCCCACCGGTCCCCTTTGTAGGCTTTGATGAGCGCAAAATCAGCATGCAAGGGGTACTCTAATACATACATACGCCCATTGATTTCACGAGTTTCTTTGGGCGAGCCGTCAGCGTGTTTAGCAAGCTCAGTGCCGTACCCAGTTGGCGTAAAAAAAGCGCCCACACCAGCACCGGCGGCTCTAATTCGTTCGGCCAAATTACCTTGGGGGACAAGCTCGAGCTCGATTTTTCCGGCCTTGTACAAACCGTCAAAGACATAAGAATCGCTTTGACGCGGGTAGCTACAAATGATTTTTTTTACGCGTTCGGTTTTCAACAACGCGGCCAACCCCCGCTCACCGTTGCCAGCGTTATTGTTGATCAGCGTTAAATCACGCACATTCATATCGCTGAGCACTGCGTTCAAGCCCTCTATGAGCTCGTTGGGGATACCCGCGGTACCAAATCCTCCAACCATAATGGTTGAGCCCGATTTGATATCGGCTAAGGCTTGTGCAGCGGAGTCGACAAATTTATCAATCATAGTAAAAACTCAAATGAACGCATTAATTCCAACCCAGACCCAAATGTAGCGGTAGATAAATAGCCATCCCCACCAGTATCGTCCCCAGTACAACTTGACCTTGTCCTTTTCTAGCGATGAAAAACAGTGTCCCCCCTAGCGCAGCGTACACCCGCGCATTGCTCAAAACAGGAGACAGCGCGGAGTGGTACATAAATATCTCAGGAATGATAACCGCAGAAAGCGCAGCGATTGGGGCGTATTGAAGCCCTCTTTGCACCAACGCTGGCAACTCCCATTGTCGCTCAGAGATAAAGAAAAAAGAGCGAGTAAGCACGGTCACGAGAGCTAAGCCCAAAATACAAACGATGTGCCAAAACTCTTCCACGATTAGAGCCCTCCTTTGGAGGGCTTGAAGCGCTGCTGATAGAGCATCTCAAGGCCTAAACAAAAGATAACCGCGAAAGCGATGGCAACCAAGATGTTGAGTTTCAACGGGAGTGTGAAAAAAAAGATCGCCACAACACCCCCGACCAAACACGACAAGCGTTTAAGCGTTGAGCTTGCAAGCGAGCAAGTCACGCCCACCAAAGCCAGTACCCCTGCAAATCCCAAACCCCAATCGGTTGGGATGTAATGCGCCAAGGCGATGCCAGTCAAGCTAGCAATCATCCAACTCGACCAGTTCAGAAAACAGTTGCCAGCAAGGTAAGCTTGTTCGCTGCGTCTACCCTGGGGATCCTCAGCAGGTTTTTCAAAGCGTCTCACAAATTGCACATACGATAAGTCCGCTGTGAGGTAGGCCGCTATGAGTCGCTCCCATCTGGGCCAGCTCATCATATATGCGCGCAGGTGCGCGCTGAACACCACAAATCTGAGGTTTACACAAAACGCCGTTGCCCAAATCACCCACAGCGGCGCACCCGCTACCAGTAAAGGGATTGCTGCGAGTTGGGAGCTTCCGGCAAAAACAATAAGCGTCATCAACACAGAGTCAAATACATTCATGCCTGATTGAATCATGGCAACGCCAATCATCATGCCCCATGCGGCGATGCCGGGTGCGGCGCTGCTGATGTCTTTCATCCCTTCTTTAAAGGCTGGGTGAGAGTAGTTCTCCTTGATAAAAAACATAGAGGGGCGCTGCAGATCTTAAGGGTTGGTGGACGTTGCAGGACCTGAAGAGAATTGATCCCCTGCCTGTAGTGAGCTGCCCAAAATAAAGGAATCCATCGCAATGCGTTTGCCCCCAGCACGCTGGAGCTGCGTAATGCGAAATACGCCCTGAGCGCACTGCACATCAACACCCTGTGCGCTGATCTTCAAAATAGTGCCAGGTGGCGAATCTTTCTCACTCGCTGCGCGCTCTTTTGCTTGCAAAGCCTCGGGCACATCTGCGCTCCAAATCTTAAAGACCTGATTTGCGCAGTGCGTCTGCAGCCCCGGCAGGCTGGAGAACGCACGTAACTTTCGCTCAATCAGTTGTGCCGGCTGATACCAATCGACCCA
>Ga0164297_10003332_pt1 | contig 15032 bp, 9 predicted proteins | sample GEODES058metaG_FD_113539 | JGI IMG/M metagenome (GOLD analysis project Ga0164297, IMG submission 113539) | Dystrophic lake water microbial communities from Trout Bog Lake, Wisconsin, USA - GEODES058 metaG | ecosystem: Environmental > Aquatic > Freshwater > Lake | place: USA: Trout Bog Lake...
GACCAGACAGCGAAGGAAGGAAAGTTTGCCGATGCGCCCGACAATACCGGCCACCACGGTGCCTTCACGCTGGCGTTGATCCGCACTCTGGAAACTCTGCCGGCTGATGCACCGGCATCTGACATCTACCGGCAGGTGCGCGCCACGATGGAAGGCGAGGGCGTGGACGACCAGACACCGTGGATGGACTCGACTGACGATCGGAAGTCGCAGCCGCTTTTTGGCGGCGTCACCGCCGATTCCAGCAAAGCGCGCGCGGCGGTGATTGGCATAGATGATGGCGGCACGGTGCTGCTGGATGCCGGAAAACTTTCTGACATTAATGCCGGCAGCGAATTCACTGCACTGTATCCGGACAGCAATGGGCAACATGTATTGTTGCGGGTAAAAAATCTGGAAGGCATTACACATTCGCGAGCGGAAATTGTTTCGCCTGCGGGATCCAAGGTCACTATCAGCCAACTTTTTGTTTTGAGCAAGTGGGTGCCGGACGCATTGGATGCCGTGCACTTCTGGATGTGGCCGAATAATCTATCCATGGCAGAGATTCAAGCAGCTGTGGCCCAAGTGCAGTTGGCCGGGGTTGCGACCATCGCCGACGCCGCAGAAGAACCCTGGACCGACATGCTGGCATGGAACGGAACGGCGTGGGAACTGCATCATGCGGCAAAATCCTCGTCGACGAAGTTAGGGAGTGTGTTGACTGCGGCGGATTTGCCTACGCTGCAAAATGTACATGGAAAAATCTGCGTCAACGATACGGTGACCGATGCTGAGACGAAATTACTGGCAACAGCACATGGCGTCAGCGTGGCGTATAAAGCCAGTCCAAATAGCTGCCAGACATTTCTGCTGAAGAACGACGGCGACTGGGTGCTGCAGCATACCGAAAGCGCCGCCATCACACCGCTGGGGGCAAAACTTCGTGCGGCCGCGTTGAAGACTGCGCTGGGAAAGAATGCGAAGTTGTGGGTAAATTTACCACCGCCGCACGAACTGGCACAGCAACTGACTCTGCACGAGAAAGACAGCCTGGTGCAGGGGGTGGATGATGCAGCCAAGGCCGAGTACATACTTGTGGGCAGCATTGAAGGCGGTAGGCCGCAGTGGACATGGTTCCACAAAGATGAATTTTCGCAGGGGCCAAAGGCAGCACTCACCACCGACCACACGGCAGGTTGCTCCACACAATCGAAATATCCGGTTCGCACGGACTGGATTGGATTAAGCAGCACTGCTGCGGTGGCGAACTCGAGCAGTTCGCTGAATACCTATGCCGCACGACTGGCCAAGCTGAATGGCTGGCTGCATCTGGTGGGCAGCCCAGACAATAATACAGATGCCGATTTCTACAAGTTGGAGTTGAAACATGTCAGCGATACAAGCCAGTTAAACATGAACACGCCGGATGCGGAAGGCGACAAGCTGCAGATGTATCTGAAGTCCAGCATTACGATTCGCGAAAAACGCTGGATTTATGTATTGGACATCAATTGCCAGGGCAAAGGCACACTGCTGTATCCGCGCAAAGCCGGGGGCAACCAGTTTCCGAATGATGCCGATACTGCGAGAGAATTTCCGCTGCCCGGAACCGGCAGCCTGCATATTGGCGCGCCGTTTGGCGTAGAGACGCTGTTGCTCATCAGCACGCAGGAGCCGCTGCCAGATCCGGGTGCGCTGAATTTTGAAGGTGTCGCACGTGGCGGTGCAACACGCGGCAATAGCTCTCCCCTACAGCAACTGTTGAGCAGCGCCAGTGAAGCTACACGCAGCGGCGTGACGCAGGTCCCCACCAACTGGAGCATTCAATCCAGCAACCTGCAGACGGTTCCCAAGCAGCCCTGACGCCGTCGCTATGGTCGTGACAGCCGCAAATACTGTACGTTCATCCAATGAAATCTGATTGTGATTAAGATCACCATCGTGAAATCCCTCCGGTGATAGTCTCGCCGTGTGGGCTCTATCTGCGGCTCATGGAGGTCCATGCAGCAGCGAGTGCTGGCGCATGCAAGTTACGCAGCATAGTAGACTGGTCTGTCAAAAAGCTATCAGGGGGGTCAATCCGTGAGTTCGCAAAATCCACACCAAACTGAGCATGAATTTTTCCCAAAAGGTGCACTTGCCTTTTTTGTTTCGATGATTCTGTTGTACGGAGTCATCTGGCTGGGAATTTATTTCCTACTTCTGCACCGTCAATCAGGACTATAGGGGAGGATTTTAGACATGGCAATTAACGTGCTGGAGAAGCGCGCGTTGATGGGTGCAATCGCCTTTGTAGCAGTCAGTCTTGGACTGATTGCGTATGCCACTTGGGGGCTCGGTATCAACGTGCCGACATGTATTCCCCTGCAGACAAAGCCGTTTGACCAGGCGTCGGTGACCAAACACGACGACAAATTTTATGAAGTCCACTATATCGCGCGCATGTGGGCCTTTGAGCCCAGCGTGCTGCGGGTGCCAACTGGTTCCACGCTGGACATCTATGCGGTGACCAAGGACGTAACCCACGGCCTGGAAATTGCCGGAACCAACATCAACCTGATGGTGGTGCCGGGGGCGATTGCCAATGGCCGCGTTCACTTTACCAAGCCGGGCATCTACACCATCGTGTGCCATGAGTTCTGCGGCAAAGGCCACCAGAATATGACGGCGCGCATTGAAGTCAGCGACAGCGTGACCGATGCTGAAGTGGAAGGTTTGCCATCTTCGGCTGGCATGAAGCTGCTGGAAGCCAAGGGCTGCCTGGCCTGCCACACGGTAGACGGCAGCGCCAGCGTTGGCCCGACTTTCAAGGGCGCATGGGGCTCCACGGTGCAGTTGAGCGACGGCACATCGCACCCGCTGGATGTTGCTCTGTTTGAGCAGATTGTGCGCCATCCCACCACCACCACGGTCAAGGACTATCCGCCGGTAATGCCGGAACTTCCCGTGACTGATGACGAACTGAAGCAGATTGAATCGTATCTGGAGGGTCTACAAAAATAATGGAACTCCAAAAAAGCATTAAGACAATCGTCCTCATTGAATTGCTGCTGCCGCTGGTCCTGTTCATCTTCGGCGCCTATCACGGCGTGATGCAGGTTCTGTACCAGTCGGGAGTGGTGCGCGCCAATTCCGTTGCAGGAATTGACTACTATCAGGGACTGACCGCACACGGCGTCATCAATGCCCTGGTGTTGACCACGATGTTTGCTGTTGCGCTTGGCTACGTTGTCGTCTGCCAGCAGTTGAAGTCACGTGTCTCTGCTGCCGGTGGTTGGGTTTCACTTGGCCTGATGGTGGTCGGCGCAGTGCTGGCAGCGGCCATGATCTTCGCCGGCAAAGCCACTGTGCTTTACACCTTCTATCCGCCATTGATGGCGCATCCCATCTTCTATATTGGCCTCGTGCTGTTTGTTGTCGGCTCGTGGGTTCCTATGTGGACATGGATTCCCGTCTACATGCAGTGGCGCAAAGCCAACCCCGGCCAGAAAACTCCGCTTGGTGTGGTGGGTATCTTCAGTGCCTTCATCATCTGGCAGATGGCAACGCTGCCGGTTGCGATTGAAGTGCTGGTGCAGCTGATTCCCTGGTCGATGGGCTGGACCGCCGGCGTTAACGTGATGCTGAGCCGTACGCTGTTCTGGTTCTTCGGTCACCCGCTGGTTTATTTCTGGCTGATGCCGACCTATGTGATGTATTACACGATGCTGCCCAAACTGGGCGGCGGCAAACTGTTCAGCGACTTCGCAGGACGCTTCTCCTTCATGTCGTTCATCCTGCTCTCCTGCCCGCTGGGACTGCATCACCAGTTTGCCGACCCCGGCATCTCCACTTCGTGGAAGGGCATTCAAGGCGTACTGACACTGCTGATTGTCATCCCCAGTATGCTGACTGCATTTACGCTGGCAGCCTCTTTGGAGCACGGTGCCCGACTGAAAGGCGGCATAGGTCTCTTTGGCTGGTGGAAGAAGCTGCCATTCTTCAACGCGGATGTGTGGCTGTTTCCCTACCTGTTCTGCGGCCTGGTGATCTTCATCTTCGGCGGCATTACCGGCGTGGTGAATGCCTCCTACAGCATGAACAATGTGATTCACAATACGGCATGGGTTCCGGCACATTTCCACCTGACCGTCGGCGGACCCATCTTCCTCGGTATTCTCGGCGGCAGTTTGCTGATGATTACCGGTCTGCTGAAGAAGCCTGTTGCAGCGCCAAAGCTGGCCATGCTGGTTCCCTATCTGTGGACTATCGGCGTGTTCATCTTCTCCACCGGATTTTTCATCGGCGGATTGCGCGGTGAGCCACGCCGCACCAACCTCGGCATGACGTATCTAAACCCGGCATCGCCAAGCTATCGTCCAGACTGGTTCATTTCCACGCACCTGGGCATGATTGGCGGCTGCATCATGGGTCTGGCGGCGCTGCTGTACTTTGTTGTTGTGGTGCGCAGCCTGTTGGCAAAAACGGATGCATCGCTGGCGAACACAATCTTTGCTCTGCCAGTCAGCGAGCCTTACCATGATGAAGACGTGCCTGCAGTGCGCAACTTTGCGCCGTGGGTTGTGGTCGCGGTTCTGTTGTGTGCAGCAGCGTATTACGTTCCCATCCACGACATTCTCGTGAATGGCAGCGCCAACGCACCGGGCTTCAGTCCGAATAGTCCCGCAGCTGTGGATACGGTACATTGAGGTTATGAATTTTATGCGGGGCCTGTTTCTGTTGTTGTTGATTTCGCTGTCCACCAGCATCCGTGCTTCTTCAGTTGTGCCGGCAGACAGCAACGCAGGGCAGGTCCCGAATGTAACTGTGTGGGACGAATCCAATCATCAAGACATGTTGTGGAACAAGATACAGGCCGCCGGTATGGGGCCTGTTATCGTTTTGCCCGTCTATACGCGCTGCACCATGAGCTGCCCCGTTCTGGCGCACATGTTGGTACAGCAGACTTCGCAACTAAATGGCGGCGGGCCATTCCGCATTGTCATCTTTTCGTTCGACCCATCCGACGACGCCACTGCATTACGCCAGTTCCGCGAGCAGAAAAATATTCCTGCGTCATGGTTGCTGCTGCGTTCGAATGCTTCCGGCGTGCGTCGCTTCTGCGATTTTTTCCATTACTCGGTGTTGACTGAAGGCCCGGTGATGATTCACACCAATCAGATTTTTCTGCTGAACCATGACCTTCGCTGGCGCGCCTCGTTCATTGATGAACGTTGGAGCGTGACGGATTTGCAGATTTGGCTGAAGCGGGTGGAGACGCCGGGGATTCTCGGCTGGCTCGCCATGAATCCGCAAATGTTGATGCTGGCTGGCTTCGGCTTCATGCTGCTCAGCGCCGGCATTATTTTTGCAGTATTGCTGAAGCGTCCGCGTAGAGAAGCATCTTTACCTGTAAATATTCGCTAGATACTCACAACATCCATACATCTATTGTCGAAGGATTGCTTTTAAATATTTCCCACAGATACCATTTGCAAATTACACTTCGCTGGTGGCAGAAATCTCCAGGTCGCCCACCGTCAAGCTTGTTACATGAAAGATCGCTGTTGCAATTCCAAATGACAAACAATGTTGGAGGAGAAAATTCCATGAAAAGCAAACTCTCGCGTCGCGCATTCCTGCAGGGCACATCCATGGCAGCGTTGGCTGCACACCCCTGGTTCGCTGCGTTGGCGGCAGAGCTTGGCAACCGCAAACTGCTGCTGGTCGGTACCAGCACAGGGCGCAGCGGCAGCAAAGGCGTCTACACCTATGCGTTTGACCCTGCGACTGGCGCGCTGGAGCAGATTGCCCTGGCTGCGGAATGCAACAGTCCTACCTTCATGGCGCTTTCTCCTGACCAGAAATTTCTCTACACGGTGAATGGCGGCTTCATGTCTCCGCAGACAGCAACTGCTGCTGCTGCGCCACCACCTCCGGTGCAGAGTGCAACGCAGTCTGGCCAGCCGGGCCGCGGGCAACGTCGCCCTGGCGGTGGCGGTGGTGGAGGCCTGACCAGCTATGCATTTGATAAGGCAGCCGGCACATTGACGCGAATCAATGAAGTTGCAGCCGGTCCCAGCGCGGGTGTCTACGTCTGCAGCGATCACAGCGGCCGCTGCGTCTTCGTGGCCAATTATGGCGGCGGCGCAATGGAGTCCTTCCAGGTGGATGCCAACGGAAAGCTGAGCGCGGCGGTCACTTCAGTAAAATTTGCAGCGCCGGAAAATGATCCAAAGAAGGTTTCGCGCGCACACCGCGTTACAGTTTCACCAGGTAACGGTTACCTGATGGTGAATGACCTTGGCCTGGATATGATTCACGTATTCAAGTTGGATGCTGCCACCGCCAAGCTGACTCCCGCCGACCCGCCGCAGTGGCTCTCTGCACCGGGAGCCGGTCCGCGCGCCTTGCGCTGGCATCCCAACAAAAAAATTGCGTACTGTGTGAATGAACTGCATCCCACGGTAAACGTACTGGGGTGGGATGAAAAGAAAGGCGTACTGACGACGCTACAGGAGATTCGCCTGGTACCCGAAGACTACAAATTCAAGTGCGCGCCCGGCGATGTAGTTTTCGACAAAAAATGGCAGCACGCCTACGTCACCAGCCGCCATGCCGACGCCACTACAGATTTTTCCGCACCTGGTCCTGATGACTTTATGGCTACATTCAAAGTGGATAAGCATGGCATGCTGACGTTTGTGGAACGCACAGCATGCGGCGGCATTCGTCCGCGCGACCTGACACTGGACCCGACTGACAACTGGCTGCTGATTGCCGATCAGGATTCCAACAACATTGCCGTCGTAAAGCGCGACGCAAAGACCGGCAAGCTGTCGGACACGATCACCACTACCAACAAGCTTGGGTCGCCGATGTGCCTCATCTTCCCGGACCGGCCCAACGTTGTGCTGTAACAGCACCTGAACTTCAATCTGCAACTACTATGCTTTTCTGGCCGGCCTGAGTCGCACACTCGGGCCGGTTGGTTTTAATGGCTGCAATTCCCACTCGCCCTGCCCAACTTCAGACAAGTGAAATTCGCGGTCTACATCTTGCAATAGTTTCTTCACGTCTGCAGTAAATGCACCGCTGTGTCGTGCAGTCTCCCACCGTTGAATCGCCTGTAGAAATTCGGTGCGGTGTTGCTCCGCGCCGGCAATGTCGCCAACAGTCTGTGTGGCCTTGCTGTCGAAACTGGTTGCGATGGCAAAACCGGCGTCGAAACCTGCGGCACGCGCACACAACCACTCCACATCTGCCAGTGTTGTCTCTGGGCGCAAGGCAAACCAACCCAACATGCGAGGAATCAAATTGCGCGTATAGAACAATTGATTCTTCAGGCGATACAGTGTCTGGCTCTGTCGGAAGCCGGCATACCACGGCTCGCCCCAGTTGTAGCGTGTGATGATGTGCCAGCAATAATGATGTGGATTGCTCGAATCGTTGATGATGTGACCGCGCAGTTCCGGCGAAAGCGAGTCGTACCACGCCTTGGTAAATGCAACGCACCCATATTGCCCCATGCCGGTGGACCAGTTGCCTTCAAGTCCGTCAAACGATAGCTGTCTGGCACCGGTGTAGTTGCAAAATGCTGCAACATTCCGGGAAACTTCCAGAGCCATGCTGGTATCCGTGAGAAAAACTTTATAGGGATGGTCCATCAGTTTGCCGACGCTCTCACCAGTACGATGAGTGCTGGCTTTCGTTCCCCAGGCACCGCGTTCACACTTCAGCAACCGCCATGGTGCCTCAGCAGATACGCCGTTATAGCGAACCAATTCTTCGCCCAGCATCACTGTGCTCATGTCGGTTTTTTTCGTGAACCAGCCAGGATCGTCAACTGGAATTTCAGTCTGGCTGGAATCAATGTCCGCAGTGAGTTTGCCGGAACCGATGCGTGCCAATCGACGGTCTGGAGTTGGCGTGACGTAAGGATCGTTGGGCGTGATGAAGTTGGAGAGTGTGTGGAAACCAATGCCGATGCCCACCTTGGCGGCCTTCTGCACACAACTGCGGAAACCGTCCCAACCATTCGGGAAGAGCGCGGGCTTCAACTTGAAATGGCCCCAAGTCTCAAAGGGAGAGCTCTGGTAGAGAAACTTCAGTCCTGCCTGCCTAGTCATCTCAATTGCACGATCAATCGTTGCTTCGCCAAAATCAACAATCAGGTAAGACTGCGTAGCATCGGGCGACATTTTTGCCCACACGCCATTGATTATTGGATGCGGCAAGTTCTCTGCGATCTCGATATCGCCAATCGTTCCCAATGCATCACTAGCTGCGCAGGCAAATAAGGCAATCTTGCTGCCAATGACGCCGCCATCATCGAATGGCAGTGCAATGAATTTGTCATTGCCCCAATTGCTAATCTCCCGCTGCCGGTCGCGATTGCGGCAATACGCCTGCAAACTGCTACCGTAGTCGGTTGCGGTCGCAGTGTCTCCGCGCCAGCGCTGCTGTTTTTTTAATTCCTCTGGCAGGCCAGGATACGTTCCTTTGTCGTCTGCCAAAACACCATCGGGTGCGATGTCGCTTTCCTGCGTTGGATAACCGCCGAGCGTTTTCGTATTCAACGCCTGAATGCCAACGGCAGTTACACGGTCATGCACGACGCCTACAACTTCTCCAACCAAATCGTTGATGTTGGTCGGATACGGCCCCCACAATGCGACTTCCACAGGCGTATTGCAATGCAGTTCCACGAGTTCAAGTGAAATATGCGATGGTTTCGTACGGACACCAATGAATGCAGTTGCTGCGATGTCTTCAAAATGCAGCGTCATGGCCGCGGTGGATTTCTGCCACGTCGCGCGTGTTGGCGCATGATACTTGCCGGCAATGCGCAGACTAAGCAATGGTGAAGCGACTCCGGCAGCCAGGCAGTTGCGGCCATTACATTCGATAGCACTCACAGCACCCACAGAGTTAATGCTGAATGCCGCATGCTTCGTTTTGAAAACTACCGGCGCTCCTGAAGCCGCCTGCACTGCATTTACTGGCTCACCTGCGTAGCTTGCCAATGCCGATTGCGTTGGCAATAGAGCAGCGGCTCCGGCTGTTGCTACAAGTTTTCCGAAAACACGCCGGTCAATTGCTGATGGATTCGTGCCGCGTTCACATCCATTGACTGCTTCAGGATTCTGCATAACTTTCTTTGCCATCTTCGTTCTCCGAACCTGCGTTCATTAACAAAATTGTTATTGGTGTTTGAGTGTCATGCCGGCTTTTGCGGAGGTCAACTGTCCCTCATCAATTGCCAAAGTGCCGTTCACGGTGAGGTACTTTACTCCCGTTGCCAGATTTTTCGGCTGCTCGTAGGTGGAGAGATCGCGAAAGGTTTTTGGATCAAATGCAACCACATCGGCGTAATAGCCAACCTTCAACAGCCCGCGATCTTTCAATTGCAGCGTCTCTGCCGTCAACGACGTGCTGGAACGCACCATTTGCTCAATGGTCTGCACGTGTTTCTCAACAACATACTCGTGGAATTTTTTGGGGAAGGTGCCGTACTTGCGGGGATGCCCATCGGATCCGTCCGAACAAGTCATCACCCACGGCTGTTGCATAAAGGCTACGATATCGCTCTCCTTCATATTGAACGATGCAACATCGGAGTCGCCATGTAGAACGATTTCAATCGCTGTATCGATTGCTGATTGATTCCGTTCTTTCGCAATCTGTGCGAGATTTTTTTCGACGATGCTTTTGTCGCGCGCCGAAGTCATCAGCAACGTTTCTGCACCACCACGCCGCCGTAGATTGTCTTCCATTTCGGCCACCAGCTTGGCATGGACTGCAGGGTCTGTCAGGTTTTTCTGCAGGGCACCGCGGCCACCAGCCTCTGCCCACCGCGGCACCAATGCCGCGCTAACACTTGTACCCGATGCATCGTAGGGATATTCACTCGCTGATACTTTTACTCCCTCGGCGCGGGCGGCATTAATCAGGTCAATCACCTGCCCGCTCTGCCCCCACACATCTGCACCCAATGCTTTGATGTGCGAAATCATCACCGGCATGTTGGCTTCGCGACCGATGCGAATGGTTTCCTTCACCGATGCCAGCAGGCCGATGTTGTACGAACTTTCATCGCGCATATGCGTGTCATAGATGCCACCATGCGCAGCAGCAACTTTGCTCAGTTCGATGACTTCCTCGGTCGTGGAAAAACTTCCCGGCGAATAATAGAGACCGGTTGAGATTCCAATGGCCCCGTCCTGCATGGCCTTTTCGACCATCTGTTTCATTTGCGCCATCTGTGCGTCGGTGGGCTTTGCATCAAAATCTCCGCCCATTGCTGCATGCCGCACTGAACCCTGCCCAATGAATAATGCTGCATTGGTGCCAATGCCCTGTTGTGTCCACTTTGCAAACGTTGCACCGATGTCCAGCGGGCCGGCTCCATCATTGCCGGTGGCCACGGTGGTCACGCCTTGCATCAGGTAGGCATCGTTTCTGCTGCGTGCCGGATCCGACAAGTCACCCGCAGTATGCGTATGCGGATCAATGAATCCCGGAGCGACAATCAGCCCCTTCGCATCAATAGTTCGATTTGCCGTCCACTTCCCCTTCGGGCCGACAAATACAATTCGGCCATCGCGAATGCCCACGTCTTCGACTCGCGAAGGCGCGCCCGAACCATCCACGACTGTTCCGCCGTGCAAAATAATGTCTGCCTGCTGTGCGCCGGCAATTCCGCAACACAACAGCATTACCGCGAGTCCTATCCTTCGCATCCAAATCCTCCAGATTCCATCAGCACTGATTTCACACGGCCCGGCAGAGTACAAGACCACGCAGACTGGTAGTGTACCCAGTTTGTATGTCAACGTGTAACTCTGTGAGATGGCTCTACAGCCCTGACTGCAAATATATTTTTGAAGTCACAGTAGCCCCGGCATATACTCCATGCAAGCCAAATCACAGCAGCCGTGGGGTCCAATGACCAGTTACGCCGCAGCCAATCCGCACGAAGACCGAGCTGTCGTCACCACCATGCCTGTCAATCGTATTCATGCGATCGACGTTCTGCGTGGCCTGAATATGGCGCTGATGATTTTCGTCAATGAACTGGCCGGCGTTCATGGCTTGCCCTGGTGGACCCACCACGCGAAAACTCAATGGAACGCGATGACCTATGTGGACATGGTTTTTCCGGGCTTCCTGTTTATCGTTGGCATGTCCATGCCCATCGCCGTTGAGGCGCGGCTCAAGAAGAACCCATCGCAACTTTCGCTCTGGGGCCATGTTCTGTTGCGCAGCTTCAGCCTGTATGTTCTCGGCCTCATCCTCGCCAACGGCAGCAAAGCCAACGCCGCGTTGATGCACGGACTCAGCAAGCGTTGGTGGGAATTGATTGGCGTACTCGGCTGCTCACTGTTTATCAGCGTCTACCCGAACAACGGAAAGCATGCCCGACTGCACAAGGTGCTGAAATACATTGGCCTTGCCATGGTTGTGTTTGTCTATGCCATTTTCCGCCGCACAACGCGTACCGAAGATGTTGGCTGGATTGATTTTTCCTATCCGGAAATCCTCGGCCTGATTGGCCTGGCATATTTTGCGATAGCTGTCCTTTACATTCCAATCCGCAAATGGAAGTGGTCGCCAGTGGTGTGGCTGCTGGCGCTGGTTGCGTACAACGCCGCCACCATGCCAACTGCCATCAACTATCTCTATGCGAATGCACTGCCGCTGGAACAGGGTATCTGGTTTGTGCGGCACCTTCGCGGATGGGCCTGGCCGTGGGAAAACGGATCCTCGGCTTCCATGGTGATGGCCGGTGTCGTACTCTCTACCCTCTATCTTGGGAGTAGTACCTCACTTCGCAAAAAAGTGTTTACCGCGATCGGCTATGCTGTGGCGACTGGCGTCATTGGCTACCTGCTGGTGCCGCTAGGAATCTCAAAAAATCGCGGTACACCCACATGGTGCCTTTGGACCATGTCTGCCTGCATCCTCAGCTTTGTTCTCTTGTACTGGATTTGCGATGTGAAGAAGAAAACTGCGTGGGCCCTGCCGGTCTACTCTGCGGGCTCCAACACACTCACCACGTATCTGCTGCCGGATTATTGGGAGATGCTGCTGGGCGTTACGGGCATCAGTTTCTTCTCCATGCAGATTCTCCACAGCGGTTGGACTGGCGTTGTCTGGTGCTTCGTATTCACCGGCATCATGCTGGCCATCTCTACGTATCTGACAAAAAAGCAGGTCCGATTGGCGCTCTAGGCAACCGACAGCAATCAACACGCATATATTGGCACTGCGATATTTTGGCTTGTCAGCATCAATTCAGTTCGTGTACGTTCGACACATGATTCGCTCTCATAGCAAGCCCTTCGCGTATAGCGCCATGGTCTTCACCATCATGGCTTTCATTGTCATGGCCATTGCAACCTCTGCCCAGACAGCACCGTCAACTGCACCGAAGCCCAAGCCGGAAGATACCGAACTGTGGACACCGGTCCCCGATGTGGTCACTCCGGGCGCAACCACCACGGCGCCGCCCTCGGATGCCATTGTGCTGTTCAACGGTAAGAACCTCGACGAATGGGTCACCACTAAAGACAAGTCACCGGCAAAATGGGTTGTGAACCACGGCATCATGACGGTGAACAAAGCCGCCGGAGAAATTGAAACCAAGCGTAAATTTATTGATTACCAGCTTCACATTGAATGGCGCATACCGAAAAACATCACCGGCTCTGGGCAGGCACGCGGCAACAGCGGTGTGTTCCTCGCCTCCACCGGACCAGGCAATGATGGTTATGAATTGCAGGTGTTGGACGCTTATAACAACAAGACCTACGTCAACGGCATGGCAGGGAGTCTTTACAAACAGTCCATCCCGCTGGTGAACCCGAGCCGCAAGCCAGGAGAATGGCAGAGCTATGACGTTATCTGGAATGCTCCGCGATTCAACGAAGATGGATCGTTAAAGTCACCGGCTTACGTCACCGTTCTCTACAACGGAGTTCTGGTGGATAACCATTTTCAGTTGTCGGGTGAAACCCTCTACGTGGGCAAGCCGTTTTACAAGGCTTTCTCTGGCGCACCCATCAAGCTGCAGGCGCATGGCGATAAAAGCGCGCCCATCAGCTACAGAAATATCTGGGTGCGAGAGCTGAAGTAATCCAGCCAAGCTCAAATGTTATACGTTGAACTTGAAGAAGAGTATGTCGCCATCTTTGACGACATACTCTTTACCTTCAGAGCGGTAGAGACCTTTTTCTTTCACAGCCTGCTCGCTGCCAAACTCAAATAAGCTTTCGCAGTGGTATGCATCGGCCTTGATAAAGCCACGCTCGAAATCAGAGTGGATAACGCCGGCAGCCTGCGGCGCTTTCGCGCCATTGGGAATCGTCCACGCACGGACTTCCTGAACGCCGGCAGTGAAGTAAGTAATCAGACCGAGTAGTTTGTAGGCGGAATGAATCAGGCGATTCAACCCAGGCTCCGCCAGCCCCAAGTCAGCAAGAAACTCGGCGCGTTCAGCCGGCTCCAGCAACGCAATCTCCGCTTCCAGCGCTCCGCAGATGCGAACAACCTGCGCATTCTCTGCAGCGGCACGCTCTTCCACCGCTGTCACCCACGCATTGCCTTCTCTCAAACCGGCTTCGTCCACGTTGGCCACGTAGAGCACGGGCTTCATCGTAATCAAATGCAGGTCGTACGCAGCCGAGCTTTCTTCTTCCGTCAATTCAACAACTCGCGCCGGACGGCCTGCCTGTAACGCTTCCAACAATTTCTTCAGCGCTTCTGCTTCGGCTTTCACCTGCAAGTCTGACGTATTCTTTGACGCTTTTTCAACCTTGGCCCAGCGCTTCTCTGTTGTATCTAAATCCGCCAGCAGCAGTTCTGTGTTGATGATGTCGATGTCGTGCAGCGGATTCACACCACCGGCCACGTGAATCACATTCGGGTCGTCAAAGCAACGAACCACATGGCAGATTGCATCCGTGGAGCGAATGTGGCCGAGAAACTGATTGCCCAGACCTTCACCTTTGCTCGCGCCTTCCACCAAACCGGCAATATCGATGAACTCCATGGTGGTGGGAACGGTACGGTCGGGCTTCACAAACTGTGTGATGCGGTCGAGGCGTTCATCAGGAACTGCGACCACGCCCACATTGGGGTCGATGGTGCAAAACGGATAGTTGGCTGCCTGGGCTTTGGCCGCAGTCAGAGCATTGAATATGGTGCTTTTACCAACATTGGGCAGGCCAACAATTCCGCAATTCAGGGGCATAGCGTAGATATCCTTTTAGGCTGACGCGCATACAGGCCACAAAATTCCTGCGGGCCCAAGGGCCGTGTGCGTGCACGTGAGGCCTGTCAGTTGGGGTGGAGGGATGCGGCTGATTACGTCTGATTAAAACTGCCTGATTCCATTATGCCTGAATGGCCGTGCAGGAGCGAGGCTGGCTCACAATGCGAACTCAATAGATCGCATCTACATTTGCGCGAGGAACATCGTTTTTCTTAATTAGGAAATTACACCAAATCAATTGCAACCACTTCGTAGTCGAGGACTGATGGCACTACACAATGAAGGGTATTCCCTTGGAGATGGAATGGCACTTCCCCTTCTTTCATCAACGTGTGCACTGACTTCGCGTGTGCGCCAGATGGCAAATCAATTTCAATTGTCTGCGGGTGGGAGGGAATCAGTTCGTGCATTTGCGGACGCATCGCCATGGGGTTGGTCAGGTTTACCAGGTGCACAGTGATAGAGTTGCGTTGCCGCCAGGCGGCTACATCAAACATCCCCAGCCCAGTAACGCGTACAGGGCTTGGCTCATTCAGCGCCCATGTAAATGCATTATGCAGCAACAAAGCATGGTCATTCGCCATCACATCCCAATAGACACGGTCAATGTCCCAGGGAAAATAAACTACACGCCCAGCGCCAAACTGGTTCATGTACACATCAGGAATCTCCGTCTTATCCAGTGTCCAGAAAGTTTTCTCCATGGGAAGATTCGCAACGGCAGGGATACGCATTAGCGGTTGGCTCTCGTGCCCAGCATGAGGCTGCACATTCACCTGATAGGTGCCGCCGATTA
>Ga0164297_10003336_pt1 | contig 15018 bp, 11 predicted proteins | sample GEODES058metaG_FD_113539 | JGI IMG/M metagenome (GOLD analysis project Ga0164297, IMG submission 113539) | Dystrophic lake water microbial communities from Trout Bog Lake, Wisconsin, USA - GEODES058 metaG | ecosystem: Environmental > Aquatic > Freshwater > Lake | place: USA: Trout Bog Lake...
TAACTGATCTTGAATGTTTGAGGGGTATTTAAAGTTTTATCGCCTGAAACCCTTGCTCCGATTGTCCAGTAACTAACATTGGCAGGACTGCTGTTATCACCGTTTGAGAACATAATGGATGGCTCGTTTTGTCCATTGGGTGACCAGATATTACTTAATTGCAACAATACGTTTTTCTTTCTTGTATCACCGGCATTTCTTTTAATTTCTAATGCGGCTTGCGGTGTATTGGTGCCGATACCTGCATTGCCATTTATTGGAAAATGATTTTCACTATTGGGATAAGCAGTATCTACGTATTGGTAAACAATATTTCTTAACGGCGCTTTGGTTACAGGATATGTTGCAGGTGTTTTTGAACTGGATACTGCACCCGGTTTTTTTGCGGTTCTTATTGTACCTGCTGGTTTGCCTGCGGAAGTAGTTTTCTTTGTAGGGGGTTGTTGTAATATAGGTGCTGTGGTTGGGGTTGATTGACTATGAGCATTGATAACATAGCAAGCCAAAATAATAAACGTAAACTTTTTCATGATGTCAATTTATGAATAAAGATGATCTCGTTTTCAATTCCTTCAAAAATAGCCAAATTATATTTTACAGAGAATGATTCAAAAAAAATAATTACAAATCAATATTTAAATCATCTTCCCGAAAAACAAAAGGCAGCAAAAAGCTGCCTCTGAATTATTCAATTAAAACATTAACGATAATGCGTATTTCTTTCCTCCTCTTTTTCATGTTCCTTTTCATACGCCTTAATAATGGCTTTTACCAAACGATGCCTTACCACATCTTCCTCATTCAATTCAATATGTGCAATGCCATCAATATTTTGTAAGATGCGAATGCCTTTGTCTAAACCGCTTCTCTGATTACGCGGCAAATCTATTTGTGTAGGGTCACCGGTAATAATGGCTTTTGCATTGGCACCAATTCTTGTTAAAAACATTTTTAGTTGAAGATCATTCGTGTTTTGAGCTTCATCTAAAATTATGAATGCATTATCCAATGTTCTGCCACGCATATAAGCCAATGGTGCAATTTCAATGGTTCGGGTACTCATATAATATCCTAACTTATCGGCAGGGATCATATCATCCAACGCATCATACAATGGCCTTAAATACGGATCAATCTTTTCTTTTAAATCACCCGGAAGAAAACCTAAACTTTCTCCTGCTTCAACAGCAGGTCGGGTTAAAATAATTTTCTTCACCATTTTATTTTTTAATGCACGAACTGCTAATGCAACGGCAGTATAGGTTTTACCGGTACCGGCCGGGCCTATCGCAAATACAATGTCGTTGCGGTCTGCAGCTTGTACCATCTTTTTTTGATTGGCTGTTCTTGCACGAACCGTTTTGCCGTTTGGCCCGAATACCAAAATATCATTCGGGTTTTTATCTACGAAATGATCGATGGTCTCCGCATCATCGCCGCCTAAAATTTGCTCAAAATAATTTTCACTTAAATGGCCATTGCGCTCCAGGTATTGAATGATGAGTTCAATTTTTTCTTTGGCAGTTTCTATCTGCTCCGGTGCGCCGCTCATTTTAATTTGTGTACCTCTTGATAAGATTTTTAACAGAGGGAATTTCTTTTTAAGTAAGTCTAATTTTCCGTTATTCACGCCAAAAAATTCTATCGGATTAACGGTTTCGAGGTTGATGATTGTGTCTGTCAAATTTTCCTGTTTTATTAATATAAATAGGATGTTGAATAATTACTAACGCTTCCAATTCAAATTTAATTTGTATTGGTGCACAATTCCTAATACTTGTTATACACAGATGTGGAAAGCTAAAAATGAAATGAATGAAATTTGACTTATTAAATTGATGCAGGATAAAACTGAACCTGCTCAATTTTATTTTTGATATACTCTTATATAATCAATCAAAAATTGTTGTGGTAAATTCTTATCATCAATGGTTCCGCCGAAACTGCCGCCTAATGCCAAATTTAAAATCAGATAAAAAGGGTTGGTGAAAGGATTTATTTTTTGATTTTCTAATTCTGTGAAATCAAAGCGGTAATATTTTTTTCTGTCAAAATAAAAATCGATTTTCTTTTTATTCCATTCAATTGCATACAGATGAAAATCGGAAAATGGTTTTCTTTTTTTTAAGGTTGTTCCGCTGGAGATTACTTTTTCAGTTCCGTCATTTCTTGGATAATGAATGGTGCTGTGAATTTTATTGGCCTCTTTTCCGGTGTATTCCATAATATCAATCTCACCGCAAAATGGATACCCAATTTGATCTCTGTTTGCTCCCAACATCCAAAATGCCGGCCATACTCCTTTGCCTCTGGGTAATTTTGCACGCATTTCTATTCGCCCATATTGAAATGATTGAATGCCTTTGGTGGTAAGGCTTGCAGAAGTGTAGTCTGCATGCGGATAAGCATATTTAAACCCTTTTTTCGATGCGTCGTAATCTTTATTTTCTATTTTTTCTTTTTTGGCTTCAATAATTAATAGGCCATTTTCTACTCTTGCATTCTCTGTTCTGTTCTTCGTATAATATTGTTGTTCTTCATTATGAAAAAAACCTTCTTCCATTTTCCATTTAGCAGAATCCGGTAATCCGTTCTGATCAAATTCATCGTGCCAAACTAATTTTTTATAAGATGAACAGGAGCAGAATAAACTCATCAGCAATAAAAAATAAACACTTTTATACATGAAACGAAGTTAGGAGAGTAGCTGTAATTGTTTTGTATAAATGGGTATACAAAAATCAGTATGCATTTTTTAATTGTGCAATGGAAGACATGGGATCAGCTGATTTAAAAACCGAACTGCCCGCAACCAGCACATCTGCACCTGTATGAATGATCGCTGAAGCATTATTTGAGGTAACGCCGCCATCTATCTCTATCAAAGCGTTTGAACCGTTTGCCTGAATTAACTTTTTTAATGCACGAATTTTATCAATGGTTTCCGGAATGAATGCTTGTCCACCGAATCCGGGATTCACACTCATCACACAAACTACATCAATATGGTTAATTACATTTTCCAATAATTGTACAGGTGTATGCGGATTAATGGCCACACCTGCTTTCATACCCAAACTTTTTATTTGTTGGATGTTTCTGTGTAAATGCGGACAAGCTTCGTAATGCACCGTTAAAATATCTGCACCGGCTTGATGAAAAGCTTCTGCAAATTTTTCCGGTTCAACAATCATCAAATGAACATCCAAAGGTTTTTTGGCAACTTTTTTTACATATTCCACAATCGGTAAACCGAAACTGATATTGGGGACAAATCTTCCATCCATCACATCTAAATGAAACCAATCGGCCTTGCTTTCATTCAGCATTTCACAGGTATCATTCAAATACAAAAAATCTGAATTTAATATGGATGGTGCAATCAGGGCCATTGTAATAGTTAAGTTGAATAGTTGATCGGTTGATATGTTTATGTTTCAAATATAAATCTTTTCATACTATTTAACTTACTTCAATCGATTGATTGCATCTTCTGCTTCTGTCAACGTTTTATCTAATGCAAAAGCATTTTTATAACTGTTCACTGCATTGGTCTTATCATTCATCGCTTCATAACATTTGCCCTGCCAGTAATAAGCATCTGCATAAATATTATTTACCTGAGCGGCTGTTTCAAACACGTTTAATGCTTCATTGTATTTTTTATCATCAAATAAAATAAACCCTTTTTCCAAATAAGCAACCATATAAGTGTAATCGCTTTTAATACATTCATCAAAAAATTGATTGGCTGCAGGGGTATTGCCGGTTCTTGCATAATACACTCCCTGAATAAAATTGGTATGTGCATTGTATTCTCTTCCCATCTTTAATGCATCTACTTGTTTGCAAAGGGCTAATGCTTTTGCATTTTTTGTTTCTGCAAATAAATTGGCTAATGACAATAATGCATCGGGAGATGGATATACTTTAATGGCTTTGGTATAACAAATAATTGCTGCATTGGTATCTTTTGCATTCTCGTTTAATTTTCCTTTTCTGTACCACAAACCATAATTCAAAGAATCTTTTTTAATTAAAGAATCCATTTGTGCTAATGCTGCACTGTAATTTGTTAAACTGTCTAAAGCATCTACCAATAATAAACGCAATCCCATACTGTCGGGCTTTTGCTTTACCTGCTGCATTAAATCCATCACATGTTGCGGCATTTGTTTGTCTGAACTGACAGACAATAAATTGTTTTTTTTATCAGTAGTATTACAAGCCATCAGCAAGAATAACAGGGCTGTAAAAACAAAAACTTTTTTCATTGTTCTTCTTTTCATTAAATAAAATTTCTCCTTTGCGTTTAAACACTTAAAACGATTGCCCGAAGTATAAAATGTACTATAATACAATCCTCTTCTCCCGCAAAAATACCTTGCTTCTTTACTATTTCCACACAATTATTATATTGTGCTTTTAACTTTAGCTTTTATTTTAAACGTATGAGAAAATCCTTTGCTGTTATTGTAACCCTGATCGTATTGATCGTATCCTTTTCTTTTGCCAAAAGATTGCATGTGCAGCCAAAGGTTAATGCAGATAGTTTGCAATATGCAGATGAAAAACATTTTAAAAATATCATTCAATTAACTTTTAACGGCGATAATGCAGAAGGCTATTGGAGTTATGATGGTAAGTATGTGATCTTTCAAAGAAAAAATCCCGAGGAAGGAATTGATTGCGATCAATTATATATAGCTAAAGTACCTGAATCACCAAATGAAAAATTTGTTCCTAAAAAAATATCGCATGGCGGCAGAGTTACCTGCGGTTATTTTTTGCCCGATGGCAAACACATCATTTATGCCTCTACTATTTTAAGTGGTAAAGATTGTCCTCCTGTGCCCGACAGAAGCAAATACGGCAATAAATATATTTGGCCGGTTTATGAAAGCTATGATATTTTTTTAGCTGATACGAGTGGAAAAATTATTAAACAATTAACTACAACAAAAGGCTATGATGCAGAGGGGACGCTGTCTCCGGACGGTTCTAAAATGATCTTCACTTCTATGCGTGATGGTGATTTGGATTTGTATTTGATGGATATGAAAACTTATGCAGTAAAAAGAATTACCCATGAATTGGGTTATGATGGAGGTGCATGGTTTAGTCCGGATGGAAAGAAAATTGTTTGGCGTGCCAGCAGGCCCAAAACCAAAGAAGAGATTGATGAATACAAAGCATTATTGAAAGAAAATTTAGTGATGCCTACTCATATGGAAGTATTTGTTGCCAATGCAGACGGATCTGCAGCACATCAAATTACTTTTTTAGAACAAGCCAACTGGGCACCGAATTTTACGCCCGATGGAAAACACATTATTTTCTGCAGCAATCATGAATACAAATATGGATTTCCTTTTAATATGTATATCACCGATCTCAATGGTAAAGGGTTAGAAAAAGTTAGTCATGATAAAGGCTTCGATGCCTTCCCCATGTTCAGCCCCAATGGAAAACGTTTTTTGTTCTCCAGCAATCGCAATAACGGTGGAGGTAGAGGTACTAATTTATTTGTAGCGGATTGGGTGGAATAAATAAACTTACTATCTATTTCAATGTTCAGATTAAAGGAATTAAAGAATAAGTTATTTAATTTCTTTAATCTGAACTATCTATTCATTTTAATGTTTATTATTAAGAATGAGTTTCTTCATTCATTATTATAATTAATAAGTGCAATTAATTGCAGATATAACAAATTCAAAACATCAACTGATACGTTTATAAGTATTAATTTGCAGCTTGAAATATTTAATTAAAAACAACATATGGAAAACAACTCAACAGAAGGCAAATGCCCTTTTCATGGAGGCAGCAATAAGCCTGTGGCAGGTAGCGGTACAGGAAACCGTGATTGGTGGCCCAATCAGTTAAAGTTAAACATCCTTCGTCAGCATTCTTCCTTATCAGATCCGATGGATCCTGCATTCAATTATGCAGAAGAATTTAAAAAGCTTGATCTGAATGAAGTGAAGAAAGATATTTTTGAATTGATGACCAATTCGCAGGATTGGTGGCCGGCAGATTATGGTCATTATGGCCCACTCTTTATTCGTATGGCATGGCATAGTGCCGGTACTTATCGTATTGCCGATGGTCGTGGTGGTGCAGGTTCCGGTAGTCAACGTTTTGCACCGTTAAATAGTTGGCCTGATAATACCAATTTGGATAAAGCCAGATTATTGCTTTGGCCGGTTAAAAAGAAATATGGTAAAAAATTAAGTTGGGCAGATTTGATGATATTGGCAGGTAACTGTGCATTGGAATCAATGGGTTTGAAACCTTTTGGTTTTGGTGGCGGTAGGGAAGACATCTGGCAACCGGAAGAAGATATTTACTGGGGTGCTGAAACAGAATGGTTGGGTGATAAACGTTATAGCGGCGACCGTGAATTGGAAAATCCATTGGCTGCTGTACAAATGGGTTTGATTTATGTAAACCCGGAAGGGCCTAATGGCCATCCGGATCCGTTGGCTTCTGCCCGTGATATCCGTGAAACCTTTGCCCGTATGGCGATGAATGATGAAGAGACTGTAGCGTTAATTGCAGGCGGACATACATTCGGTAAAACACATGGTGCAGCCGATCCCGGTAAATATGTAGGAAGAGAACCTGCTGCTGCAAGTATTGAAGAACAGGGACTTGGCTGGAAAAATACTTTTGGCACCGGTAACGGAGATGCAACAATAACCAGCGGATTGGAAGGTGCCTGGACAACCACACCCACCAAATGGAGCAATAATTATTTTGAAAACCTTTTTGGATATGAATGGGAATTGACTAAAAGCCCTGCAGGTGCACACCAATGGAAACCAAAAAATAATGCCGGGGCAGGAACGATTCCGGATGCACACGATCCATCTAAGAAACATGCACCGTTTATGTTAACGAGTGATATTGCTTTGCGTGTTGATCCTGCTTATGAAAAAATATCCAGGCATTTTTATACGCATCCGGATGAATTTGCTGATGCTTTTGCACGTGCCTGGTTTAAATTAACCCATCGCGATATGGGCCCCCGTTCCCGTTATTTAGGGCCGGATGTACCTTCAGAAGAATTGATCTGGCAAGATCCTATTCCTGCAGCAACTTATCAATTGATCGACGAAAAAGATATTGCAGCATTAAAATCAACAATCCTCGCATCAGGGTTAACCATTGCGCAATTGGTTGCTACTTCCTGGGCTTCTGCTTCTACTTTCCGTGGTTCTGATAAACGCGGCGGTGCCAATGGTGCACGTATTCGTTTATCACCACAAAAATTCTGGCAGGTAAATAACCCTGTTCAATTAGATAAAGTATTAACCAAATTAGAAACCATTCAACAAGCATTCAATGCTGCCAATGCAGGCAAACAGGTATCTATGGCTGATCTGATTGTGTTGGCAGGTAACGCAGGAATTGAAGCAGCGGCAAAGAAAGCAGGGCATACTATTACAGTTCCTTTCACTGCCGGACGCACTGATGCTTCTCAGGAACAAACTGATGTTGAATCTTTTGCCGTATTGGAGCCTGTTGCGGATGGTTTCAGAAATTATACCAAAACCAAATACACCGTATCGGCAGAAGAATTATTGATCGATAAAGCACAACTTTTAACTTTAACTGCACCTGAAATGACGGTGTTATTGGGTGGATTGCGTGTATTAAACACCAATTTCGATCATTCAGCACATGGTGTGTTTACCAAACAGCCGGAAGTATTAACCAATGATTTCTTTTTACACTTACTTGATTTGGGAACGAAATGGAGCCCTGTTTCAGCACATGGTGATCTGTTTGAAGGAAGGGATCGTAAAACAGGTGAATTAAAGTGGACAGGCACACGTGTAGATCTCATCTTTGGCTCTAATTCCGAATTGCGTGCCATTGCTGAAGTATATGCATGTGAAGATGCAAAAGAAAAGTTTGTAAAAGATTTTGTAGCAGCATGGACAAAAGTGATGAACTTAGATCGCTTTGATATAGCATAATATCATTGCAATCAATGAATACTAAAAGAGTGGTCCGGATTGGAACTCTTTTAGTTTAAATACCAAACGTTATGATAGCGCAACGCATATTGTTGTTAATAAAAAAAGATTTTTCATCTGTTAATATTCCTGGTTTTATGCTGTTGCTGTTAATGCATCTTATCAACAAAAGCCATACTCAACATAACACTGCATACCACGATGCCGATAAAGAAAATCAGTAAGGCCATTTTATTGTTGCTTGAAATTTTACCTGCTCTGAAAAGTAAATAACCAATTACCAGATTCAGCAATGCCCACCAGGTATTTACCATTGGTGAGGATAAGCCCTTTCCCGGCGGATTCGCAAAAGGAGAAGGAAAACTATCTCCTGAAATGCCATGAATATAATGGGGAATGACATTAGCTAAAAAGAAACCTGAAAAGAAACAGGCGATATAGTTGTACCATTTCATTTTTATTTAGTCAATGATTATAGTGCTGACGCTGCACTGTTGATTTTAATTCAAGTTACATCAATCATGCAATAAAGATGATCTGTTTCAATAAAAATAATTGAAGTATGCTATATCAAATGCTGATATTTTATTCCCGGCTCAGCGATAGGTTGTGAAAGTATGTTGCCGGATAAAAAGAGGTTTGACTATGTTCAATATATATTCGGGAACTCATTTAGATTAAAAGGATAAAATATCCTTATTGATCTGTACGGAGACATGCGCTTCGCTAACATGTTTCCGGGTGAGTATTGGTCGAAGTATTTTAAGTTTAATAAAATACTTTTTCGTTTTATACGGTTTTATTTATTTTCTGAATTGATAAAAATACGAGTGCTGCTGATATTAAACTAAATACAACAGCCATTGGGAAAAAATAGACAAGTTCATCAATTGCCAGCAAAATAATAGAAAGCCCTGCCAACCATAAAATTTTGGTTGAATTTTTGTCATTCGAGTTTGACAGTGCCCACAGAACAGATGCAATTAATAGAAGTAAAATGGTACCTGCATAGCCATGACCCGAAAAAAAATATGCCATTGTGGAGTCTTTACCTTGAAATGAAAAATGTGTGCCCTGCATTTTTTGCACAACCTCTAAGGGGATTTTTCCATTTGGTTTTTGCCATGTTATGATGCCCAATGTATGCCCTACTGCATGCAAGACCATTATCATTGCCGCAATTCTCAATAAAAGCGTTGATGTAATTTTTTTCATTGCTGTAGTTTTATTTGTCTCATTAGGGTTGATTCTATAAGTGGTTAGGCTTGCTGCTAACATTCACGCAGTTGAATAGTGGCGCGATTTGAAAACGTCCCGCCCGGATTGCTCCTAGATAAAGTTACTAAAGTTGAGAACATGCTTGAGCGCTTATGTCTTTTGGATGAATAATGTGAATCAGACAAAGTCTGATTTTTATTTAAAATCCATAGACACCCTTCGGAAGTCTATGGATAGCTGGGGATTTGCCGCTGATTGCTATTCCTTCTGCCAGCATTGCGGCAAACCTGATGTTATTCCCTCGTGCTTCAGTATCAGTTATTCAGTTGACATGTTTAGTAATTGGTCTCTCAATTCAGCAAGAGTTTTATTCTTTGAGTTTTTCCAGGATGTCCAACCGTTTACTGTTTTTCTGTCACTACCTGCATCTTGAATTCCTGCAAGAGCTGCGTAACTGGGACTGCTAAAGCTTTGCCCTAACACTTCAAGTGAGCCGTCTTCGAGTATAATTGCTTCATATCTTTTTGGTTGTCCATTTCGTGGCTTATACGCCATTGAAATTATTTCGCCAACAGCTAACAATCCACCAGTAATTAAATCTGATAATTCAACATCATATTGTGCAATTTTTGCGTTTGGTTTTTGAGGTTTACTTTCTTCTTCTGTGTCAAGTTCAGGTTTAAATTCTTCGGGGAATTCAAATACTATGTTTGTCGGATTTTTAAACTCTACAAATTTGCTTACAACCCAAAGTTTGACTTTATACTTTAATGTCCTTGCCCAGTCACGAAGATCATTTGTAATACCGTCAATTGGAACGCCAATTATTGGATCAGTTTCTAGTATGTCGCCAACAACTTGTCTTACATTGATTGCTGCTATGTTTAAATCCTCGAATTTTTCTTTAGTATAAGGCTCTGACTGATACTGTTCAACTGCAAGGTCAACAAGCGTCCGCTTAGTAATTTGTTGTTGCGAAGCTAAAATTTGTTTAGTCACTTGTGGGGCAATATGATTCCATACACTATGATGCATTAATTCAGCTTCAACTAAATACCATTTTTTCTGTCCGATGTCGATTGCAAATCCATCTGGAATTGTCCCAACACCATCGGCTGTTTTTATCTTGGCTTTTGGCAAATAAAATGAGGTCGGTCCAAAAAGATATTCGTAATTGTCAACAATTACTTGCTCCAATTCCGCCTCGCTGTCAAAGGGTGATTTAATAAATTTTGTGTCTTTGAATATTAACATCTGTCAAACATTTAATTTAAGAACGTGAAGTTCCAATGGCATAGGGCATAACACGCTAATTTATGCTATTAAATGATACTTAACAAAAAAAATATATATTGAAAATCAATCTTTTAATATTGTGCTTTTGTATTGTTGTTGCGTCAATACAAATTTTCAGTATACCTTTTTTGTGTTGTTCAGGAAATTCTTAGTAAGCAATGGTAGTAAATCGGCTGATGGTTTTTACGTATTATAAAAGTATAAACTTAATCCGCTTAAACATGCTGTCCTGGCAATTTCACTTCCTCCCATCTCATTATTTTCTATGGGCATCTTGTTATTTCTTCTGTATCTCATTAGGGCCTTGTTCGGGGTAAGTCCACTAATTAGTGGACTTACCCCGAACAAGGGGCGAAGAAAGATAGGTTTTGTCAATCAGCAGGCATTGATAAAAAAAATCGAATAAAAAGTTACCGCAAGCAGGGGCGGATCAGCAACTGCTTCTTTTAGGCTTTTTCGGTGAATTACAATTTATTAAAGAAATTTTGCAAAACCATATCATAATAAAATACATAGAAGTAAATTCTTAATAAATTTTTTAAACAAGTCCTTGTTTTTTCTCTAAATTGTGTCAACAAGTACACATATATCTATTTTACATTTGAAAAAAGTATCTCGCAGACAATTCTTATCGCATACCGGTATGTTGGCCGGTGGTATGTACCCGGCTATGTTGGCCATGGGCATGTTGCGCAAAGCGCCGGTAAAAAATTTATCACTCGAAGGAGAATCCAACGGAAAGCAGGTAATTATACTGGGCGGCGGTTTGGCCGGCTTATCTGCTGCGTATGAATTAATGAAGAAAGGATATCAATGTACCATATTGGAAGCAAGGAACAGAGCAGGCGGCCGTTGCTGGAGTGTACGCAAAGATTCCACCAATATGGAAACAGATCAACCGGAACAAAGGGCAATGTTTGATGAGGGTTTATATTTTAATGCCGGCCCTTCCAGAATACCGCACCATCATGAACTTACTTTACATTATTGCAAAGAATTACATGTGCCGATTGAAGTATATAATAATGTAAATGAATCCACTTATTATTTCAGTGAGGGCAAAGGAAAATTATCCAATCAAAAAATTCGTGTCCGGGAAATTCATAATGATGTAAGAGGATACATGAATGAGTTATTGGCAAAGGCAGTTGATCAAAATAAATTGGATGCTGCCATGACCAAAGAAGATGCACAAAAAGTAATTGAATACCTGCGCGCAGAAGGCGGATTGGATATAGATAAATTGTATAAAGCCTCTGCACGAAGGGGGTATATTCAATCTCCGGGTGCAGGAGAAAAAGCAGGCAGCATTGCCGATCCTTATCAATTGCATGATATCATTTCATCAGGCTTAATGGATCCTGATTTTTATAATGTGGCAGAATATACATACGAATTACAGATGACGATGTTTCAGGCGAAAGGCGGCATGGATATGATTGCCAAAGCATTTGAACAACAGGTGGGCCGGAACATTAAATACAATGCGGTTGTTACATCTGTTCAAAATATTGAACAAGGTGTACAAATAAAATATACCGATAAAACAGGCGAACATATTTTAACAGGCGACTTCTGCATTTGTACCATACCATTACCTGTATTAAGTAATATCGATCATAATTTTTCTTCTGATGTCAGCAGGTCAATCGATTATATTTCTTATATTCAAACCGGAAAAATCGGACTGCAATTCAAACGACGCTTTTGGGAAGAAGATGAACATATTTATGGTGGTATCACACATACCAATAATGAGTTAACACAAATCTTCTATCCTTCATATGATTACCTCGGGAAAAAAGGCATACTGATCGGCTATTATAATTTTAATGAAAAGGCGAAACACACGGGGGAACTATCATTTAAACAAAGAGAACAATTGGCTTTAGAAAAAGGGGCATTGATTCATCCGCAATATGCAAAGGAATTTGAATCTTCTTTTTCGGTAAGCTGGCATAAAACAAAATACAATTTAGGCGGATGGGCATTGTATTCGGAAGAAGAAAGGCAAACAGTGTATAAGGCATTGCTTAAACCGGATAAGCAAGTGTATTTTGCAGGAGAGCATTTAACATATTTAAATGCATGGATGGCAGGTGCGTTTGAATCAGCGAGAACAGTGGTAGCGCAGCTGCATCAGAGAGTGCAGGCATCGTAAAATGTATCGTCACCCTTCTTCGAGCGCCTCAGGGTTGACAATGCGAAGAGTTTATGTCATGCTTAGGTATTTAGCTTGCACAGAGCTTGGCGAATTGAAGCGTAAAGAACGAAAAGTTTTTGTCATGCTGAGGTTCTCGAAGCATGATGAACGACAAGTTGCAAATGAACGGTCACCCTTCGAGCGCCTCAGGGTGACAGTGTAAAGTGAAGCATGACCAACGAAAATTATACAATTGAAACGTTACATTTCATCATACTAAAACACCAACCATGTCAACGAAAATCAACCGAAGAGATTTAATTAAAAAAGGAGCACTGTTAGCAGGCGGACTTCCTTTTGCTGCTTCCTTCCTGAATGGATTGAATGCTGCGCCCAAACATAATGCCATCCCTTTTATCAATGGAAGTGATGCTGTTTTAAGTGATGCCATCATTGGCAGAGATGCCCCGGCTGAATTAAAAGCCCGTTTATTCGCAAATGAAAACCCTTTTGGCCCTTCACCCAAGGCCAAACAAGCGATTGAAGAAGCAATGGCTACCAGCTATCAGTATCCTTTTATGTTCACCAATCAGCTTACTCAAAAGATAGCGGCATTTGAAGGGTTGAACGAAAAACAAATTATGCTGGCAGCAGGTTCATCTCCTTTATTAATGGCAGCTGCTATTTTATTCAGTAAAGGCGGCGGCAATATTGTAACCGGCGATCCTACGTATGAAGACCTTCCTAAAAAAACACAGGCATTCAATGAACAATGGATCAAAGTTCCTTTAACGGCAGATTATAAACTGGATTTGGATGCAATGGAAAAAAGTATCAATGCCAATACCGGATTGGTGTATATCTGTAACCCCAATAATCCAACAGCTACTGTGGTGGATACAGAAAAATTAAAATCGTTTTGTGAAAGGGTTTCAAAAAGAGTTACCATATTTATTGATGAAGCCTATATTGATTATTTACCCGATCCGCAAGGAACTACTTTAATGAGTTCGGTAAAAAAAGGACAGAATATTATTGTTGCCAGAACCTTCTCTAAATTATATGGCTTTGCTGGATTGCGTGTTGGCTATATTGCCGCACAACCGGATATGATCAAAAAATTATCTGATTATACAGAAGGCGCCATGTCCATTTCTGCCACTACTGTAAAAGCTGCATTGGCTGCTTATCAGGATAAAGAATTTTTGGCATCTGCATTGGCAAAAACCATCGCTTCAAAAAATTATTTGTATGAAGTATTGAAGAAAGAAGGATACGATTATATTCCTTCCTCTGCCAACTTTGTAATGTTTCCGGTAAAAATGGAAGCAGAAAAATTTGTTGCTGAAATGATGAAACGCGGTGTGGGTGTGCGCCCCTGGAAATTCAACAACAAAGAATGGTGCAGGGTTAGTATCGGCAGGATGGATGAGATGGAAGCATTTGCTGCAGCATTCAAAGAAATTTCTTAACAGATCATCCATTATTTAATCATTTTAAAAAATCAGAAACGGTGAAATTTTTCTTATTCATTTTTTCAATAGCAATATTGAATGGTTCGGCTATTGCGCAGGATAAAACCAATCGTGCGATTACTGCAGAAGAATATGCAAAAGCAAAAACCTTTGTAGTGAAAGACCTGGACAATGATTCTTATGTAAAGTTCGAGAATACCTATGTGTTGGACAGATATGAATCCCGTAAACCATATTTCATTACCGGCGATGATGGCAATAAAAAAAGAATCGACCTGTATAAATTAATATTGAAAGAGGGTATGCAGGAATTGGGTACAATGATTTATTATACCAATGAAAAAGGAAAATTGTTTACGGTTTGTTTGCCGGGTTTTAAAGCCGACGGTAAAATATGGGAACAATACTTTGCCGACATTCATGCAATAGATAAAACAGAACCCAATTTTGTATTGAAACTTTCTTATGTGTTATCCAAAGAATTCGGATTCCAGCAATACAAAGCAGCAAATCAGGGAAAAGACCTGAGTAAAGAAGCGGGTACTTATGGAAGTGATATTTGTTTTCCCGGCGATATGCGAATAGATATGGCAGATGGTTCTCAAAAATTATTGCGGGATATACAAGCCGGTGATAAAGTGATTACTGTTGATGTGCTTACAAAAATGCCTGAGGCAACCGTGGTAAAAGCATTGGCTGTGCATGAAGCAAAGACATATGCGTTAACACAAATATTGTTGATATCGGAACATGAAAAGATCACTGATGCGGGGATTGAATTACAATTGTTATCGAAACAATTAACGGTAACGCCGAATCATCCGATTCTTTGTACTACAGGAGAGAAGCCTGCAGGACAAATACAAGTGAATGAAAAAATAGTATGCAAAGATCAAAA
>Ga0164297_10003338_pt1 | contig 15012 bp, 15 predicted proteins | sample GEODES058metaG_FD_113539 | JGI IMG/M metagenome (GOLD analysis project Ga0164297, IMG submission 113539) | Dystrophic lake water microbial communities from Trout Bog Lake, Wisconsin, USA - GEODES058 metaG | ecosystem: Environmental > Aquatic > Freshwater > Lake | place: USA: Trout Bog Lake...
AGAAAATATAAAGGCTTGGATCTTTTATTAGAAGCAATGAGTTTATTAGATAATGATATTAAACTTTTAATTGCCGGAGAATTTTATGAAGACAAAAAACAGTATAATGACCTGATTGCACGATTAAACATTACAGATAAATTAATTCTGCGTACCGATTTTATTAATGATAGTGAAGTAGCCATTTATTTGAGTGCAGCAGATTTTGTTATTCAACCATACAAACATGCTACGCAAAGCGGTGTTACGCCACTTGCCTATCACTTCGAAAAACCAATGCTGGTAACGAATGTAGGCAGTCTGCCCGATCTGGTTCCTGATTATAAAGCCGGATTGGTTGCAGAACCGAATGCAGCATCTATAAAAGAAAAAATTAAAGAATTATATCAATTAGGCGAAGACTATTTTTTGCCGCATCTTCGCGAAGAGAAAAAAAAATATAGCTGGAAAATTTTAGCTGATACCATTATTCACTTAGCTGAATAAAGAACCAATAGATTAAGTGAGTGACACAACGAAGTTTAATTGAAATACAACAGCTAAGTACAAAATAAAAAAATGATTTACAGAAGTAAAGCTCCATTAAGAATTGGTTTGGCCGGTGGCGGTACAGATGTTAGTCCGTATAGCGATGAATATGGGGGCGCCATTTTAAATGCTTCTATTTCTTTATATGCTCATGCCAGCATTGAACCATTGAATGAAAATGGAATTGTTTTACAGGCATTAGACAGAAAAGAAGAACAGCGATTTGAGTGGAGCAATGAATTACCGATTAACGGGCAATTGGATTTATTAAAAGGTGTATACAACAGAATTCAAAAAGATTTTGGTTTACCATTAACGAATTTTCGATTATCTACTTATGTAGATGCACCTGCAGGAAGTGGTTTAGGAACATCTTCCACTTTAGTCGTTGCCATTATCGGCGCATTCGTTGAAATGTTGAAATTACCCTTGGGCGATTATGATATTGCACATTATGCTTTTGAAATAGAGCGAAAAGACTTGCATTTGGCAGGTGGCAAACAAGATCAATATGCTGCAACTTTTGGCGGTGTAAACTTTATGGAGTTTTATGAAGGTGATAAAGTAATTGTGAATCCATTGCGCATTCGCCAGGAATATTTAAATGAATTGGAAAATAATTTAGTGCTCTATTATACTTCCACCAGCAGAGAGTCTGCCACCATTATCAAAGAACAACAGAAAAATGTGTTGGAGAAAGATATAAAGAGTGTGGAAGCCATGCATCAACTGAAAGAACAATCTAAAATGATGAAAGAAGCGCTGCTAAAAGGAAGAGTGCATGAGATTGGTGAGATATTGGATTTCGGTTTTCAACAAAAAAGAAAAATGGCGCATAATATTTCCAATACATTGATAGAAGCGATTTATACAGCTGCTAAAAAAGCAGGCGCTACCGGTGGAAAGATAAGCGGTGCAGGTGGCGGTGGTTTCATGACATTCTATTGCCCGAACAATACCCGTTATCAAGTTATTGAAGTATTAAATACTTTTGGCGGTAATATTCAACCTTATCAATTTACACAACAAGGATTAACTACCTGGACGATCGGATAATCAGGAATTAAAACTATGAATTAAGAATTATGAGTGAAAAAATTAAACAGATCATTGCAGCTTCAATAGAAACAAAACAATTGTTATTAAAAGATGAAACACTTCAACAAACTGTTTCGAATGTGATTGAAGCAATCGCAACTGCTTTTACCAACGGAAATAAAGTTTTGTTTTGCGGTAATGGAGGCAGTGCTGCTGATGCACAACATTTGGCTGCAGAGTTTAGCGGAAGGTTTTACAAAGACAGGAAAGCTTTGCCAGCAGAGGCTTTACACTGCAATACTTCTTATATGACTGCCGTTGCAAACGATTATAGTTACGATGTGATTTATTCCAGATTAGTAGATGGTATTGGCGTAAAAGGTGATGTGTTGATTGGCTTAAGTACTTCAGGTAATTCAACCAATATTTTAAAAGCATTTGAAGCAGCAAAAGAAAAAGGAATGATTACTGTTGCTTTTACCGGAGCAAGTGGCGGTAAAATGAAAACAGCAGTTGATTATTTGATCAATGTTCCTTCAACCGATACTCCACGCATACAAGAAAGTCATATTATGCTCGGGCATATTATTTGCGAATTAGTTGAAGCCAAACTTTTTTAAAAATAAGAATGACTGAAGCAATTATTTTAGCAGGTGGTTTAGGAACAAGGTTGCGCAGTGCAGTTCCTGATTTGCCGAAATGTATGGCACCTGTCAATGGCAAGCCGTTCATTGCTTATGTGATTGATCATTTTCAAAAACAAGGTGTCCATAAATTTATTTTATCGCTGGGTTATAAGCATGAATCGATTGCGGATTTTATTACCCTTCAATTTTCAGTAACTAATTTTCAATTTGTTATTGAAGAAGAACCATTGGGAACCGGTGGCGCCATTCAACTGGCTTGTTCAAAAGCAACTACAGAAAACGTTCTGATCACAAATGGTGATACTTTATTCAAAATTAATCTGGGCAAGCTTTCTACAGCACATCAGCAATCTAATGCTGATTGTACTTTATCATTGAAACCCATGAATAATTTTGACAGATACGGTGTGGTTGAATTAAATGCCCGTCATCAGATCACTTCTTTCAGAGAAAAAAAATATTATGAAAACGGATTGATCAATGGTGGTGTTTATGCACTAAACATTCCATCATTTTTAAATGATGCAATGCCCGAAAAATTCTCTTTTGAGAAAGATTATCTCGAAAAATTTTATTCAATCAGGAAAATGTCCGGAGTTATTCAAGATGAATATTTTATTGATATTGGAATACCCGAAGATTATAACAGAGCACAAAATGAATTATAATTATGCTTGACTTGAAACATGTTGATAATAGCTGGACCTTATTTTTAGACAGAGATGGCATTATCAATAAAGATAAAATTGGCAGCTATATTTTTAATGTTGATGAGTTTGTTTTTTTACCCGGTGTTGAAAATGCCATTGCCAGACTTTCTACTTTATTTGCAACCATCATTGTTGTTACCAATCAAAAAGGTGTAGGGAAGGGATTAATGAGTTTAGCTGATTTAAATGGCATTCACGAATATATGACCGGCAATATAGAAACAGCCGGAGGGAAAATTCATAAAATATATTTCTGTACCGATCTGGATGACTCCTCTCCTAACAGAAAACCCAATCCGGGAATGGCTTTTCAGGCTAAGCAAGATTTTCCTCATATTGATTTTAATAAAAGCATTATTGTAGGCAATAAATTAAGTGACATGCAATTCGGTCGTAATGCAGGCATGTCAACCATCTTCGTTGCTACTACCAATCCTGAAACACCTTTTCCAAATGAGTTCACAGATCTTCGATACAACAGTTTGGCTGAGTTTGCAGATGATTTAATAAAATCATAAAATCGCTTTTTTCTTTTCACATCAATGGCAATAGCCATAATGCATTGTAACTTAGTTGTAAGAAATCGCAGCATGAAAGTATATTTAGTCATCATCAGCTTTTATATTTCCACATTTGTATTGGCGCAAAATATTCCGCCTGATAATCTTCGCAAGTTGCGTGAGATTGAAAGTAATATTAAAGGAGCAGCCGATAGTATTGTGAACACGCCGGAATGGTTAGATCGTTTTCGTGCAGATAGTATCTTCACTCGCGGATTAGTACAAGCATTAAAAGTTCCCTATTCTATTTATTATCCTTTTGATTCTATCAAAACCATTTCAAAATTATTAGCACCCGATAGCAGTTTCAGGATTTATACCTGGCAAGTGATGAAAGATTATGAATATTATCGTCAACGTGGCGCGATACAAATGCGGACAGATGATGGCTCTTTAAAATTATTTCCCTTGTTTGATGTTTCAGAATTTACTAAGTCACCCACTGATTCGGTTAGAGATGCAAAACATTGGATAGGTGCCATTTATTATAAAATCATTTTAAAAACATTCAATAACAGAAAATATTATACTTTAATCGGCAGTGACGAGAACAATGGAACAAGCAATAAAAAATGGATCGACATTCTAACCTTTGATGAAAGAGGCATCCCGGAGTTTGGTGGCAGATTATTCAATTATCCCAACGATGAAATCAAACCGAAACAACCGGTATATCGTTTTTGTCTGGAATTTAAAAAAGATGGCGGGGCGAGAATGAATTATGATGAACGTTATGATGCAATCATTTTCGATCATTTAACCAGTGATGGCAATGACCCGAAAAACAGATCTACCTTGATCCCTTATGGTGATTATGAAGGTTTCAGATGGATTAATGGTGCGTGGAAATATGTAAGCAACCCCTTCGCCAATGTAATATTTGACGACAAACAAAGTACATTCCCAAAACCGTTATTAGATGATAAAGGCTTGCGTAATGAAAAGCAATTGGAAGAACAGTCACAAAAGAATCAAAAAAAGGGCGGTAATTAATTTAAGCAGATATATTAAATGAAAAAAGCAGTGATTTCCTCACTGCTTTCTTCATTCACCATATCCAACAACTAAGATTTGTAATAATTTTTCCGGGCTTCATCAATGGCATTATCTCTTTCATTTCTTAAAGCTTTTATTTTCTCACGCCTTTCTTTACCTGTTAGTGTTTTATCCAATCTTACAGAAGCGATCTTATCTTCATAATCATGTTTAATATCTTCTATTTGTATATCCAATTTAGAGGGCCGGTATCCATAAGGCGAATAATATGGATAACCATAAGGGTACATTCCATAAATAGGGAGATAGCCACCAACATATACAGTTGTTGCCGGTGCATAAAAAACGGTTCTCACTTTTTGTGCTGATGCTGCTGATATCACTGATATCAAGAGCATTACTGTTATCATCTTTTTCATAACAATAGATTTTATACTGATGAGATACAAAAAACAGGCAAGAGATTATTATGATATTCAACAATAACTAATCAATAACAAAAAGTGCCATTAGAGTTAAATGAATGTTAAGCAAAAAAATGCCCCGTCATTTCTGATAGGGCAATTGAATATTTTTATTTTCTAATCACATCATCAATCTAATTTCAATACAGCCAGGAATGCTTCTTGTGGTACTTCTACATTACCAATCTGACGCATTCTTTTCTTTCCTTCTTTTTGTTTCTCCAATAATTTTCTTTTACGGCTGATATCACCGCCATAACATTTGGCAGTAACATCTTTTCTCATAGCAGAGATCGTTTCTCTTGCAATTACTTTTGCACCAATAGCAGCTTGTATCGCAATTTGAAATTGTTGTTTTGGTAAAAGTTCTTTTAATTTTTCGCATAATCTTCTTCCAAAATCCTGTGCTCTGCTTCGATGGATCAATGCGCTCAATGCATCTACCTTATCACCGTTCAGTAAAATATCCATCTTCACAATATCTGCTTCGCGGTAACCGATGGGGGCATAATCGAATGATGCATAGCCACGGGTAGAGCTTTTCAGTTTATCATAAAAATCAAAGACGATTTCTGTCAATGGCATTTCAAATGTTAATTCAACTCGTGTTGGTGTTAAATAAGATTGATTGATGAGAATACCGCGTTTACCTAAGCATAAGGTCATGATATTACCAATGTATTCCGGCAAAGTGATGATCTGTGCTTTGATAAAAGGTTCTTCAATTCTGTCTAATCTGGTTGGATCAGGCATTTCAGTCGGATTGTTCACATCAATCCGATCACCTTTTGAAGTATACGCTATGAAACTTACGTTGGGAACTGTGGTGATCACTGTTTGATTGAATTCTCTTTCCAATCTTTCCTGAATGATTTCCATATGCAGCAATCCTAAGAAGCCGCAACGAAAACCAAAACCCAATGCCTGCGATGTTTCCAATTCAAAAGTGAGTGATGCATCATTCAGTTGCAATTTTTCCATGCAATCACGCAGTTCTTCAAACTCATCTGTATTTACGGGGAAAATGCCGGCAAATACCATTGGTTTTACTTCTTCAAAACCATGAATCATCTGTCCCGGCTTTGATGCCAGTGTAATGGTATCTCCTACTTTAATATCTTTTGCCGTTTTAATTCCCGTAATAACATAACCCACATCACCCGCTTTCACTTCGGCTTTGGAGGTCATGTTTAATTTTAATACCCCCACTTCCTGTGCTTCATATTCTGCACCGGTTGCAATGAATTGTATCTTATCTCCTTTTCTGATGATGCCATTAAAAATTCTGTAATACACAATGATACCACGAAAACTATTGAACACACTATCAAATACCAATGCCTGCAAAGGCGCATCCTCATTGCCTTTTGGAGCCGGGATTCTTTCAATGATTGCTTGTAAAATAGCTTCAATTCCAATCCCCGATTTACCGCTTGCTAAAATAATATCAGTTTCTTTACAACCGATCAATTCAACAATTTGATCTGTCACTTCAGGTATCATGGCACCATCCATATCAATCTTATTAATGACAGGAATAATTTCCAGATCATTATCAATCGCTAAATATAGATTACTGATGGTTTGCGCCTGAATACCCTGCGATGCATCTACCAATAACAAAGCACCTTCGCATGCTGCCAACGCTCTGCTTACTTCATAACTGAAATCAACATGACCGGGTGTATCAATCAAATTCAAGATATATTCTTCTCCTTTATAAGGATAATTAATTTGAATAGCATGACTTTTAATGGTAATACCTTTTTCACGTTCGAGATCCATATCATCCAATACCTGATTCATCATATCCCTGGCACCGATGGTTTTAGTATGCTCTAATAAACGATCTGCCAACGTACTTTTTCCGTGGTCAATATGTGCGATAATGCAAAAATTTCTGATATTCTTCATAACGGCTGCAAAGATATAGGACTGCCCGTCAATATTCATTTATCTTTGAAATGTTGAAAAAAATCTAATATCTGTTGAAGATTCCTTAAACTGAAACAGATGGATACTTTTATAGTATTTTTTAAGATACATTTATTCAACATATTAATCGCAGGAGCGGTTTTATTATGCCTTAAACTAACGGTATCCATACTCCATAAGGGTTTCAGCTTTACAAAAGTCTTTTTAAGTTTTTTTATTTATTACGACAAAATTGAAATAGAAAGTATCGGTAACAGAAAAAGGGCTGCTTATATGTGGTGGAATAATGTGCTGAATCTTTCCATTTATATATGGCTACTATTAATTGCCTTTACATTGATTGTTACTATTAACAGTACGGATTTTTAATGAAGTATATTTTTATAAACATCAACAAATTGCTCTGCAATAGTTTCCATATTATATAATTTGATTGCATTAGCGGAAATACTTTCCCTATTATAATCGGAATATCTTTCCATCATTCGAAGAAGTGAGCTGGTTAATTGAAAAATATTTTCATTTTCTACTAATATCCCGTTTGTTTCATTTACCGCTTCTGCAATACCACCTGTATTGCTGCTTACAACAGGTAATCCACAACATAAAGCTTCAGCAATAACACAAGGAAAATTTTCATGCCTGCTAAATAAAATAAACGCATTGGCAGCTTGCAAATGCATAGCTACTTCTTTATAAACAACTTCGCCTGTAAAAATTATTTGTTGCGAGAGATTCTTTTGTTGTACCAATACTTTTAATTCATCAGTTACCGGTCCAACAATCTTTAATTGCCAATTTGCAGATATTTTATTCAGTTCGTAAAATGCTTCAATAATTCCTTCCGGATTTTTTTGATGAGCCAATGATGAAACATGAACCCAAGTAAATACATTATTGGAACCAGGTTGATAATTAAAAAAATTGGTATCAACTACATTATGAATCGTTTCAACTTTCTTTAATTGAAACAAATCCTCTATCGTTTTACCAATTGTTGCAGATACATTCGTGACCAATGCAGCATCTTTCAAAACCTTTGCTGTATTATGCTTGAAAAATCGGCTTCTTTTAAAAAAATTATCTTTCGCACCCCTTTCATAATGCGAAGCCTGTTCTGAAACGATATAAGGAATATGCCAGTGATCGCACATTTCCCTCGCCACCAATCCTGCTTTTAATGGAACATGTACATGAATTAATTGAGGTTTACCATACTGACTGGCATATTTGAATAAAAGATTTCGATAAAAAAAACGATACTTAATATTGAAGCGAATTTTATCAATAAAGCCAATCCCCCATTTTCGAAAAGGAAAACTATAGATCAATTCACGAAAATTATTTTCACGAGTGTGAATGTATCCTTCCCTTGTTCTCAAATCTTTTCCAACTTGCACCACATGAATAACATCCACAGGAATCAATTTTGATACGGCCAAAGCATGACGCTGAATAAAATCTCCATTTACAGGCTCATATGGATTCGGGTACCAACTTGCCAACCATAATATTTGCATGAAATAATTTTACAGACTTAATAAAACAGTCATTCATAGCATTGGCAAACTAAAATACAATAGTTTAATTAATGTACATTTGAAATACATCTTTCAATTATGGCATCCTTAAAATTTAACAGAAAAGCGAAAGCTGAAAATGAAACCGGCTTAAGTTCCAACAGTGTAATGAATGGTGGTCGCTTTTTTGATCAAAAAGGTAATCCGAACATGATTGTACAAGGCATGAGCATTTTCGCAAGACTGAATATGTATCATGCTTTACTTTCGATGAAAAGGGTAAAATTCATTCTCATTATTTTATATTTTTTTATTACAGTAAATTTATTCTTCGCTGGTATATACTTATTGATCGGTATTGATCATCTGCAAGGCATGTCAGGGGTTTCCGCAACAGATAAATTCGGAGAAGCATTTTTTTTCAGCGCACAAACATTTACTACAGTTGGTTATGGAAGAATAAACCCTATCGGTTTTTGGGCAAGCCTCACAGCTGCATTAGAAGCATTGATTGGCTTAATGAGTTTTGCATTAGCTACCGGTTTATTATATGGAAGGTTCGCCAAACCCAGAGCCTATATACATTACAGCAAGAACACCCTTTTTGCTCCTTTTAAAGAAGGAACTGCTTTGATGTTCAGAATGGTACCATACACAAAAAATTATTTAGTGAATGTTGAAGTGAAACTAACTTTGGCATTGAGAGTTTTAGAAGATGGAATGATGAAAAATAAATTTTTTAATGTTCCATTGGAAATTTCAAAAGCGATTACCATGACGGCCAACTGGACATTGGTTCATGTAATCAATGAAGAAAGCCCGTTTTATAATTTAACGAAAGAAGATATCATTAACGCACAAGCAGAATTATTGGTTTTTGTACAAGGCTTTGATGAGAGCTTTTCTAACACGGTTATTTCAAGAACATCCTATTCTTATGATGATTTTGTATATGGCGCAAAATTTAAACCGATGTTTCATCCCGATGAAAATAATACTACTACTATTTTACATTTGGATATGTTGAATGATTATGACCCTGCGGAAATAACTATTCAGTTTTAATATCATTCCCCAAACTTTACCGGATAAACAGAACAATTATTGTTCAATTCATTTTCAAAAGCATGACCCAATTCATGTAATTCTAAAGACGATATATTTGACTGGATTAATGGGAATAATTCTCTTTCTTCAAAGCGAATATGTTTCTCCAATAAAGTTTGTAATTGGTCAAAGATGGAATACTCGGTTAAAAGATCAGGTTGCTCAAAGAATTTTCTGATGTACAGATGATCGTTCATCATTTTTTGAATACCTTCTTTCAATTCAGCATAAGAAATAAAAGAGGATAAATATTTTTCTTCTAATTCAAAATGATGTTTCAAATGTCCGTCGTCAAACCAATGTAGACTTTTGGTTGTAGAGCAATCCGTTGTGATGCTGACGTGACAAGGGCTGTAACTCAAGGGCTCTTTTTATAGGAGGCATTATTTTAAAGAATTAATAATGGCATTAAATTCTTCTGCAATTAAAGATGCACCACCAACCAATCCGCCATCCACATCAGGCTGAGAGAATAATTCTCTGGCATTATTGGCTTTTACACTACCACCATATAATACAGAAAGATTATCAGCCACTGCATCACCATATTTTGCAGCAAATTGCGAACGAATAAATGCATGTATCTCTTGTGCCTGTGCACTGCTCGCTGTTTTACCTGTACCTATAGCCCAGATAGGTTCATAAGCAATCACTACTTTTTGAATTTGTGCTGCAGATAAATGAAATAAAGATTCTTCCAATTGTTTGGCAACGAATTCATTTTGCCCGTTGGCTTCTCTTACACTCAATGCTTCACCGCAACAAAAAATGGGAATAATATTATTTTCCAAACAAATATTTACTTTCTCTGCTAAAAAATGATTGCTTTCATTAAAATATTCCCTGCGCTCACTATGCCCTAATACAACATGATGTACACCAAGAGACAATAACATTTCCACACTTGTTTCACCTGTATAAGCACCACTTTTTTTATTGTAACAATTTTGCGCAGCAATAAAAACATTTTTCCTTCCTGCTATTTTATTTTGTGCCATTGCCAAATAAGGAAATGGAACAGCAAACACCGTTTCCTGATGTTCATTTAACTGATGCGGCAATGCAATAATATCATCCAATAATTTTTCGCCTTGTTGCAAGGTTAAATTCATTTTCCAGTTAGCTGCTGCAATTTGTTTTCTCATCACCATTATTTTTTTAAGTTGTCAAAGATATATTTCAAAACATCAACTTGTTCATCAGATAATTTTTGATGTTTCATTTTTTTCCAGTTATTGATATCACGGATGGCTTTATCAAAAAGATATTGTTTGTCTGTACCGAATGTAAAATCATTAATCACTTTAGGCAATAATCCATTTCCAAAAGCACTGCATGCCACACCTACAAAGCTTCCTGTATTAATGCATGAGTTAATGGAGAAGCGAGAATAATCACCTATGAATGCACCACATTTTTGTCCGACAGTATGAAATTTCACATCAAAAGCATTCCAAACTTTTACATCTCCTGCTGAGTTTTTTACATTGCTGTTACTCGTACCTGCACCCAAGTTGCACCATTCACCAATCACACTGTCACCCAAATAACCATCATGCCCTTTATTACTGTAACCAAATAAAATACTGTTTTTTATTTCACCGCTAACGGTACAATGAGGACCAATAGTGGTTGCACCAACAATCTTTGCCCCCATTTTTACCAACCCATTATCTAATAGTGCAAATGAACCACGAATCATGGCACCTTCAGAAACAACGGCATTCTTTCCGATATACACCGGGCCATCATTGGCATTGATAAATGTATATTCAAGAGATGCGCCTTCTTCAATAAAAATATTTTCGGATGATTGAATAAAGTTGGTTGATGATATTTGTTGAGAGGTTCTTTCTTTGGTAATCATTGCAAAATCTTTTCTTAACCATTCATCATTCCATTGAAACAATTGCCAGGGATATTCCAATCGTGTTACTCTTGTATCAACAATATTTTTATATGCTGTTAAATTGTTTGATTTTTTTCCTGCAATCAGACCTGTTTCATCAGCTAATGCAGTATCATTATCTAATGATAAAATTTGATCAATCAAATCCTCATCAGGCAAAACAGTTGCATCGATACTGATAATATCTTTTTCATTGCATGGTTCATACAAGCCCTGCAAATAATCTTCTGTACGAATAAATACTTTTTGATTAATCAATCTCTCCCATCTTTCTTTGATAGTAACAATACCCATTCGGATATCTGCTACTGCTCTTGTTGCAGTAAATGGAAATAATTTTTTTCTGAAAGAATTATCAAAAAGGATGATAAACATAATTTTATTTTGGTTACACGAATTTCAGCTAATTATACGAATTAGAGTTTGCTTATTTTGAATTGTTCTATATGTTTATATTTTTATTGTGCAATTCGTAATAATTCGTGTCATAGAATTCACATTTTAGCATGCACATACAATAATTTTATCCATCGCATAATATTTTTCGGTTTCTCCATATCAACAATTAGTGCTTTACGATCTAATGTTTTAAAATCGGGTAACTGACGAGCAGAGCTTTGTATTTCTTTTAGCTGTTCAATAGCCACCAAACCCAGTACAGCTGTGGCTGACATGGCAATACTGAATGATTGCTTCTTACTTTTCGATACTTGTAATGACTTAATATTCTCCTTCAACAAATTCAATCTTTGTAAGAAGAAAATTTCCATCACTTTAGCATCCTTACATCTGGTTGCCAAGGTTTGAATACCATCATTGGTATCTTTATATATATCAAACAAATCATTGGATAATTGAATAATAGAACCTAAATAATACCAGCAATTTTCTTCTGCCACTGTTGCATCAATATCTAAATAATATCGGCACAGCAAAACAGCATTACCACCTTTTTCGAATGTAATATTGGCAATTTGATTGTCTGTGATGGCTTCATTGAATTGTTGCAATGACGCTTTTTGTGCCGCAAAAGTCCTTTGTGAAATAGTGCGATAAGTTGTTCTTTCCTTCACTTCATTTTCCAAAAATAAATGTGATTGAATAAATACTTTCTCATCAAAAGTGTTGGCAGGATACTGTTCGGGATTAAAACTAATATCATACAGTTGATCGATATTCAGGATTTTATCGTCCCAGAAATTATCGAATAAAGAACTGCAGATAAAATAATTTATGCTGCGTTCCTGCTCTATTGCAGTCGTATATCTTCCATGTAAAGCAGTAAACGCATCATTTACAATCGGCAGATACAAACTGTGGCTATTTACGATCTTTTTAAATGTTAATTCATCAAATTTTCCATTGAATCTTTTTTCTATGGAATGTAAATATTTGATTGCCTGCTTTGCAGCTTTGCTTCTTACAAAGATCAATCTGACTTCAAACCTGCAAATGATATAAATAAAACGAAACAGATACATGCAAGCAAGATAAATAATTGTTGCAAGTTGCCGGTAACTTGTAAGCTGCAACTTCTTTACTTATCTTGCATTCTTAAATTAAAACATCATGAACTTAGGTTACTTTTCTTATCCATTACCTGCCAATGAACCTGTTTTATCTTATGCACCTGGAAGCAAAGAAAAAGAAATATTAAAAAAGACTTTACGTGAATTGAAAAGTATTGAGTTAGATATACCCATGTATATCGGTAGTAAAGAAGTGCGTACCAATAAAAAAGTGGCTATTCATCCGCCGCACGAAATCAAACATACACTCGGTTATTTTCATGCAGGTGATGAAAAGCATGTGCAGCAAGCTATTGAAGCGGCTTTAGCAGCTAAAGAAAGCTGGAGTAACATGAATTGGGAAAATCGTGCTGCGATATTTCTAAAAGCGGCTGATTTAATTTCTACCAAATACAGAAGTTATATGAATGGTACTACCATGCTCGGACAAAGCAAGAACGCTTTTCAGGCAGAAATAGATGCAGGATGTGAATTGATCGATTTTCTTCGTTTTAATGTTCATTTCTTAAGTGAAATTTACAAACAACAACCTGTAAGTGGTACAAGTATGCATAATAGATTAGAGTATCGCCCTTTGGAAGGTTTTGTTTTAGCAGTAACCCCTTTCAATTTTACTGCCATTGGCGGTAATTTGCCAACCTCTGCTGCATTATGTGGTAATGTGGTTGTTTGGAAACCTGCCAATACACAAATTTATTCGGCACAAATGTTTATGCGTATTTTAAAAGAAGCCGGTTTACCTGATGGCGTTATTAATTTAATTTATGTTGACGGACCAACCATTGGCAGAATATGTTTTAATCACAGAGATTTTGCAGGCGTACATTTTACAGGTTCAACAGGTGTGTTCAATAATATGTGGGAAACAGTAGGTAAGAATATGGGGATGTATAAATCTTATCCGCGTATTGTTGGTGAAACCGGCGGTAAAGATTTTGTGATTGCTCATAAATCTGCTGATGCAGATGTTGTAGTGACTGCCTTACTACGCGGCGCCTTTGAATTTCAGGGACAAAAATGTTCTGCTGCATCAAGAGCTTATATTCCATCCAATATTGCAGATGAAGTAAAAAAGAAATTGGTTGCAGGTGTAAAAACTATGAAGATGGGAACGGTAGAAGATTTTACCAACTTCATTAATGCAGTGATTGATGAAAAAAGTTTTAATAATATTAAAGCCTATATTGATGCTGCCAAGAAAGATGATAAAGCAGAAATATTAGTGGGTGGTAAATGCGATAAACGCGAAGGCTATTTTATACAGCCTACCATCATTGAAGCAAAAAATCCTAAATATGCAAGCATGTGCGAAGAAATATTTGGACCGGTATTGACTATTTATGTTTATCCTGCCAATGGTTTTGAAAAAGCATTGGAATTGGTGGATACCACTTCTCCTTATGCATTAACCGGTGCGGTGATTGCAACAGACAAAGCTGCCATTGAATTAGCAACGAATAAATTAAGAAATGCTGCAGGTAATTTTTACATCAATGATAAACCAACAGGCGCCGTTGTTGGACAACAACCATTTGGTGGTGCAAGAGCAAGTGGCACGAATGATAAAGCCGGGAGCGCATTAAATTTATACAGATGGTTAAGTGCTAGAACCATTAAAGAAACATTTAATCCACCAACTGATTATAAATATCCTTTTTTGAGTGAGGAGTAAATGAATATATATATATTATTCATATCAATCCTTTGTTTTTTCTTTCATCAATCATTTGGTGATGATGTCATTAAAAGAAAAAAGAAAGTAGTCATTGTTTGGCAACCATCGCATCAAACAGATACCGGAAAAGATTTCAGCGAAGCAGAAACATGCAATGCTATTGTTGAAGCTGCAATGAATTTTAAACCGCATTACAAAGAATATAAAGTTTGGAGTATTGGCAATGAGAATGTTCACCATAACAATGCGGGCAGTAATACAGTGATTGAACATACTTCTGCAGTAATAGATGGAAAGATCTCCGGTTATGCGTATGAATTAAATGAAGCAAACAAAAAACATCCTGCAGTTTTTATAGCAGTGCATAACAATGGCGGCACCAAACGAAATGCCA
>Ga0164297_10003339_pt1 | contig 15011 bp, 16 predicted proteins | sample GEODES058metaG_FD_113539 | JGI IMG/M metagenome (GOLD analysis project Ga0164297, IMG submission 113539) | Dystrophic lake water microbial communities from Trout Bog Lake, Wisconsin, USA - GEODES058 metaG | ecosystem: Environmental > Aquatic > Freshwater > Lake | place: USA: Trout Bog Lake...
ATCGATGCGCTCCGCAGGACCATTGCCCAGCGCGAGCAATGCGTCCACCTTCGGTCCATCCAATAGCGCAGCGAGACCTTCCGTGTCTGCGGTTAGCTGTAACTTCGGGAGTAGCTCCTGATAGCGGGCGTCGGTCAACGGGCCGCAGGCTTCGGCCTGCTCGAACAGCTCCTGACCGAACCACGGCATCTCGAGCGCGGCTTGGCTTTGGTTGAACCGGATCAGATCCGCAAGCGTTCTGGAGGGCACCTGTGCTCTATCCAGGCCGCCGAGGTAAGCATTGATGGCGGCCTTGAACTCATACAGCAACGCTGTTGACTCCAAAGCGCCCATCTCCTCGAAGCCCTTCGGCGGCGTTAACTCGATCAGTACCGCGCCGGCCGATTCGAATTCCTTGCGTGCGCGCGCAAACAAGGCGGCCGCGTCCGGATGCGCAGTAGCCGGGACCTCCATCACACCGATGCGTACACCCCTGAGACTGAAACCCTCAAGCGCGTCGCCATGCCGGCCGAACCCCAAAGGACGCTCGCCCATCAGATGCGCCAGCACGGCGACATCGGCGACGCTGCGACCCATCGGGCCCGCGGTGTCCTGACGTGGTGATAGTGGGACGATCCCCTGGCCGCTCACGTATCCCACGGTGGGCTTCAAGCCCACGAGCCCGTTCAGGGAGGAGGGCGCGAGGATCGAGCCGTCCGTCTCCGAGCCGATGGCGGCCGCGCAGAAGCTTGCGGCGACCGCGACCGCGCTGCCTGAGCTTGAACCTGATGGGTTGCGTTCGCGATCGTAGGCGTTTCGGGTCTGGCCGCCGATGCCACTCCACCCGCTGGTCGAGCGAGTGGACCTGAAGTTCGCCCACTCACTCAGGTTGGTTTTGCCGAGGATCAGCGCTCCAGCGCCCCTTAGTCGGCGTACCAGAGGGGCATCTTGCGCGTGGGTTGATCGCGCCAGGGCGAGCGAGCCTGCCGTGGTCGGCATCGGATCCATGCTCTCGATGTTGTCCTTCAGAAGGATGGGGATGCCATGGAGGAGCCCACGCAACTTGCCGGCGCGACGCTCGGCATCCCGCTTGCGTGCGTCGTCAAGCGCAGCCGGATTGACGGCCAGTACCGAGCGGTGCTCGGGCCCCTGCCGATCGAAACGGTCGATACGGGTAAGGTACGCGCCGACAAGCGCTTCGCTGGTGATGGATCCCGACGCCAGTGCGGCGTTCAGTGTGGCGATCGATTGCTCGGTCGGGTCGAAGCCTGCGGACGGCATCGTGCTCGCAAGGGCGAGCGGCGGCGTGAGCGTTGCGGTGGCGCCAAGCGCGCCTAGAAATTGTCGTCGGTCCATGGAGTCTTTCCTCTGGAATCGGTTGCGAGCCTCGTCTGGCCGCCAGCGACTTGGCGCGTGCAGCCCCTGTATGAACCCATGGCCCGGGACGGGCGCGGCGGCGCGTGGTCAATCATTTGGCGGCACTCGGGCCGATGGTGCGCGGGGCGGGAATCGAACCCGCACGCCTTGCGGCACGGGATTTTAAGTCCCGGGCGTCTACCAGTTCCGCCACCCGCGCATTGTTGCGATCATACCGTGTGGGGCGCCAAAAACATCTTTCCGCTGGAGTCGGTCGTCGGGAGCGACCCTCGCCGGGATGCCGTAAGATTGGCGTAGCGATCAAGGAGGCCTTGTGAACGTCGCTCGATGGTTCAATCTCAAGGGGCGCGTGGCGCTGGTGACCGGGGGCAGCCGGGGCATCGGGGCAGCGATCGGCGCGGCCTTGGCAGAGTGTGGCGCGGCCGTTGCGGTGACCAGTCGGCACCCGGGTGGGTGTGAGGCCACGCTGCAACGGATAAGGGATGCTGGCGGGCGTGCCTCGGGGCATGTGTGCCACATCGGCGACCTGGCGGCGATCGAAGGGCTGTTCGTTGAGGTGATGGCCACCTACGGCCGCCTTGACGTGCTCGTCAACAACGCCGGCACCAATCCGTCCTTCGGCTCGGTACTCGCATTGGACGCCGCGGCGTTTGCGAAAACCACAGAGGTGAATTTCCGAGGGACTTGGTTCATGAGTCAGCATGCGGCCCGCATGATGGCGCGCACGGGGTCCGGGTCGATCATCAACATCGCCTCCGTGACGGCCGAACGCCCAATGGACGGTCTGGGTCTTTACGGTGCCACCAAGGCAGGCATTGTCGGGATGACGCAGGCGTTCGCGCGCGAGTGCGCGGTCTCTGGTGTGCGGGTAAACGCCATTCTGCCCGGGCTCGTCAACACGAAGCTCGCGGCGGCCTTGCAGAGTGATGCCGAGGTACGCGCACGAGCGATCGCTCGGATCCCGCTGGGTCGCATCGCGGAGCCTGAGGACATCGTGGGTGCAGCCTTGTATTTTGCCTCCGACGCTTCCCGCTATACGACCGGTGCGCTGTTGCGGGTCGATGGAGGTCTCAATGTCTGAGCGATGGGTGTTGCCTGCCGAGGGTGCCGAACGGAGAGTCTGCTGATGGATTTGCGTCCGTCCGCACGCAGCCGCGAGTGGCTTGATCGGCTGGCCGAGTTCATGACGGCTCACGTCTATCCGGCGGAGGCCGAATTCGAGCAGCAGGTGGCACCCGCTGCCCACGGCCAGTTCGTTTGGCCTGTGGTGCTCGGTGAGCTGAAAACAAAGGCGCGACGCGCAGGTCTTTGGAACCTGTTCATGGGCGATCCTGCGCACGGGCCGGGTTTGTCGAACGTGGAGTACGCGCCGCTCGCCGAGCTGATGGGGCGAGTGTATTGGGCGCCGGAAGTGTTCAACTGCAATGCGCCGGATACCGGCAACATGGAGTTGCTCCACCGTTACGGCACGCCCGAGCAACGCGCCCGTTGGCTCGAACCGCTGCTTGCAGGGGAGATTCGTTCGGCCTACTGCATGACGGAGCCCGCGGTCGCCTCATCTGATGCCACCAATCTCGAAACCCGCATTCGTCGTGATGGTGATTGTTATGTCGTCTCGGGGCGCAAGTGGTGGACCACCAATGGACTGCATCCACACCTGCGGATACTGATCGTGATGGGGCTTTCCAATCCCGAGGCGGAGCGTCACCGACGTCATGCACAGATCCTCGTGGAGCCATCGACACACGGGGTCACGATCCTGCGGCATCTACCGATCTTCGGCTTTCATGATGCGCCGGCCGGGCATGCCGAGATTCTGTTCGACGAGGTCCGGGTGCCGCTCACCAACCTGATCCTCGGCGAGGGGCGAGGATTCGAGGTGGCACAGGGAAGGCTTGGAGCGGGTCGCATTCACCATTGCATGCGCTCCATCGGCGTTGCCGAGCGGGCGCTCGAGATGATGTGTCGTCGCTTGATGACACGTCAGACCTTTGGCGTTCCGCTCTCCAGCCAGTCCGTCTGGGAGCAGCGTGTCGGTGAATGCCGAGCCGCCATCGAGAGCAGTCGGGCGCTGGTCTATCGTGCCGCTTGGCTGATCGATCAGCAGGGACTCGAGGGGGCTCGTACGGAAATCGCTGCCATCAAGGTGGTTGTGCCCCGAATGCTGCAGTCGGTTGTCGATATCACGCAGCAGGCCTTCGGTGCTGCGGGAATCACGGACGACTTTGGGCTCGCAGCGATGTATGCAAGAGCGAGGACCATGCGCATTGTCGATGGCCCGGACGAGGTGCACAACCGTACGGTGGCGCGTCTCGAGTTCAGAAAATACCGATCCTAGGATCGAACACGACGATCCTCGGATCCCGGGCCTAGCCCTAGGAGATGCCTCATGAGGACCGTCAGCGAAATCCTGAAATGCAAGCCTGCCGGTTTCTACAGCGTGCCACCGGATACCTCGGTGCTGGACGCCATCCGGCAGATGGCGTCCCATCAGATCGGTGCGCTGCTTGTGATGTCGTCCGACCGGCTGGTCGGCATGCTGTCCGAACGCGATTATCTGCAGAAAGTGGCGCTCGTCGGGCGCTGGTCTGGAACGACGCGAGTGAGCACGATCATGTCCTCACCGGTGGCCACGGTGTCGCTCGATGCCACGGTCTTCGAATGCCTCGATCTGATGAGCGAGCAACGATTTCGGCATCTGCCGGTCCTCGAGAGGGGCCAAGTCCAGGGCGTGATTTCCATCGGGGATTGCGTCAAGGCGGTGATCGACGAGCAGGCTCACCAGATCGAGGATCTGGAGCGATTCATTCACGGTTGAAGCGTCGCCAAAGGGTCAGTCGAGGTGGCCTGTCGGGTATACTAAGGCTCTGTAGGCTTGGGCCCCGATGGCATGGTGTTGGATTCTTCACAGAGCGCCGCTGGCTGCCTCGAAGCGCAGGACCTCGAGGTCTGGCGAGGCCTTCGCCCCGTGCTGCGAAAGCTCTCCTTTCGGGTAGCGTCCGGTGAGCTGCTGCACGTGCGCGGCCCCAATGGGGCCGGCAAGACCTCCTTGCTGCGAGCGCTCGCGGGGTTCCTCTGGCCGGAGGAGGGCGCGCTGCTCTGGAACGGCCGCCCGATTCATCAGGATCGGACCGGCGGGGGTGAGGTGGTCAGCTACCTTGGTCACGACAATGGCCTGAAGGGCGATCTATCGGCGTCGGAGAATTTGCGCTTTGCGACGGCACTGCATTGTCCGACCAGCGATACCGCGATTTCTTTGGTTCTTCACCAATTGGGTGTGCGCGCCGACGCGACGCCGGTGCGCGCGCTGTCAGCGGGCCAGCGTCGTCGGGTCGCGATGGCGCGCGTGGTGCTGTCGAAACGGCCGTTGTGGCTACTCGATGAGCCTTTCACCAACCTGGACATCGAGGGGGCGCGGTCTGTGGTCGAGTTGCTGAGCGCGCATGCGGATGCCGGCGGTCTCGTGATCCTCGCGGCGCATGGCGATCCAGGTCTTGTGCGCGCGCGCTCGTTGGAGTTGTGATGCGGCGAACCGGGGCGACGCATGCGGCACTCCTGGTCCTCGGCCGAGATCTTCGGCTGGGTATGCGTCGTCTTTCACAGATCGGTCAGCCCATCGTCTTCTTTGCCATGGTGCTGACCTTGTTCCCGCTCGCGCTCAGTCCGGAACCGGCCTTGCTGCGGAGTATTGCGCCCGGCGTGTTGTGGGTGGCCGCCCTGCTCGCGAGCTTGCTTGCTCTCGAGTTTCTCTTTCGGAGTGATCTGGAGGACGGCACGCTCGAGCAACTACTGCTGTGTGGTCAGCCACTGGCGCTACTATTGACGGCCAAGGTCCTCGCGCATTGGATGCTGAGTGGCCTCCCTCTCGTGGTCGTCTCGCCACTGCTCGGTATGATGCTCGGCATGCCGGTGGAGTCGCTTGGCACACTGATGGTGTCTCTGGTACTCGGTACGCTGATCCTCAGTCTTCTCGGGGCGGTGGGGGCGGCGCTTACGGTCGGTGCTCGTCGTGGCAGTGTGCTGATGTCACTGCTGTTGCTGCCCCTGGCGATGCCGGTGCTCATCTTCGGCGCACGTGCAACGGATCTCGCCATGCAGGGCGAGTCGGCGGAGGGCGGCCTGTGGTTGCTGGCTGCGCTCTTGATTCTGGCGGTCACACTGGCGCCGCTCGCGATCGCCGCTGCGGTGCGCATTAGTCTCGAATAAATATCGGAATACATCGTGGCTCGTTTCACCTGGTTTCACAAACTCGCCTCCCCGCCGCACTGTTATGCGATTGCGGGCCGATGTCTTCCGTGGTTGGCATGGCCCGCACTGGTACTGATCGTGATCGGGATGTATGGCGGCTTGCTGCGCGCGCCCGCTGACTACCAGCAGGGCGAGGCCTTCAGGATCATCTACATCCACGCGCCCAGTGCGTGGCTTTCGCTACTGGGTTACACGACGATGGCGGTGGCGGCTGCGGTCGGTTTGATCTGGCGCATGAAGCTCGCGCACGCCCTTGCCGCCGCGACGGCGCCGGTCGGTGCCTCGTTCGCGCTGCTTTGCCTGATCACAGGCTCGCTCTGGGGGCGCCCGATGTGGGGCGCCTACTGGGCTTGGGATGCGCGCTTGACCACGGAGTTAATCTTGCTGTTCCTGTACCTCGGGTACATGGCATTGCGGGCAAGCTTCGACGATGTGGGGCGCGCAGACCGGGCCAGCGCGGTACTGGCTTTGGTCGGTGTGATCAATATCCCGATCATTCATTTCTCGGTGTATTGGTGGAACTCCCTGCATCAGGGCTCCACGGTGCTGCGGGCTGGCGGACCGGCGATGCCGGCGTCGATGCTCTGGCCGTTGCTGGTGTCCTTTGCTGGTTTCACGTGCTTGTTCGCGACGATCGTCGCGATCAGGCTGCGTGGCGAGATCCTGATGCGTGAACGACAAGCGAGTTGGTGGTCATCGATGGACTCGCGCGGAGCAATGGCGGATGAATGACTTCTGGTCGATGGGTGGCTATGGCGGCTACGTGTGGAGCGCGTACGGACTCGCCGTGCTGGTGATCGGATGGAATGTCGTCGCGGCGCACCGCTATTGGCGCCGTGGTGAGGAGCTGGCTCGACGTCGACCGGCGGCGGGTCGCGAGATGCGCCCGTGACGCCGCGCCGTCGCCGCTTGTGGCTGGTGGTCGGCATCGTGGCGGGCGTGGGTCTTGCGGCGCTGGTTGCCCTCAAGGCCTTTGACAACAACCTGACCTATTTCTACGACCCCTCGCAGGTGGTTGCGGGCCAGGTGCCCGTCGGACGCGTGTTTCGCATCGGTGGGATGGTGACGCGGGGTAGTGTCGAGCGCAGCCCCGGGAGTCTCGAGGTCCGGTTCGTGATCACGGATTTTGCCCACAGTGTTCCGGTACGTTACACCGGACTGCTGCCGGATCTTTTTCGGGAAGGCCAGGGCATCATCGCGCACGGTCGCATGAACGGCGGAGAATTCGTTGCGGATGAAGTGCTGGCCAAGCACGATGAGAAGTACATGCCTCCGGAAGTCGCCAAGTCGTTGAAGAACAATCCTGCCACTGCGGAGCGTCCGCAGTGATCCCTGAACTCGGCACCCTGGCGCTGGCGATTGCGCTCGTCCTGTCGCTGGCGCAGGCGGGGTTTGGTCTGTTCGGTGCCCACACCGAACGGTTGGGCTGGATGCAGGCTGCGCGCTCTGCAGTCACGGGTGTGTGGCTGTTCGTCGCCCTAGCCTTCGGTGTGCTGGTGTTCACGCTGGTGACCCATGATTTTTCGGTCACTTATGTGGCGCAGAACAGTAACTCGGCGTTGCCGCTCCTCTACCGCGTCGCCGCCGCCTGGGGCGCGCACGAGGGTTCATTGCTTCTTTGGACCTTGATACTGGCCACCTGGGCCCTTTTGGTGTCGGTCTTTTCGGCGGGGCTGCCGAGCGTGTTTCGCGCCCGAGTGCTCGGTGTGCTGGGGCTGGTAGGCAGTGGGTTCCTGGCGTTCACCTTGCTGACCTCGAGCCCATTCGCTCGGCTGATCCCAGCCGCACCGGACGGTGCTGATCTCAATCCGATCCTGCAGGATCCGGCGCTCGCGGCCCATCCGCCGATGCTCTACATGGGCTATGTGGGCACGGCGGTCGCGTTCGCATTTGCGGTTGCCGCGATGTTGTCGGGCCGTCTGGACGCTGCGTGGGCGCGCTGGACCCGGCCGTGGACCGTGGCGGCGTGGATGTGTCTCACGGTGGGTATCGCACTGGGGAGCTGGTGGGCCTACTACGAGCTTGGCTGGGGGGGCTGGTGGTTTTGGGATCCGGTCGAGAATGCCTCGTTCATGCCGTGGCTTGCGACCACCGCGCTGATTCACTCCCTGGCGGTGACTGAGAAACGCGGGCTCTTCAAGCAGTGGACCTTGCTGCTCGCGATCTTCGCCTTCTCGCTCAGCCTTCTCGGGACCTTCCTCGTGCGATCGGGCGTGCTGGTGTCGGTGCATGCCTTTGCGGCCGATCCGTCGCGCGGCTTGTTTATCCTGGGTTTGCTGATGTTCTTCATCGTCGGCTCGTTGTTGCTCTACGCCTTTCGTGCCGCGTCGCTCAAGTCGGAGGGTGGCTTTGCGGTGGTATCGCGTGAGTCCTTCCTGCTGCTCAACAACGCGCTCTTGGTGGCGGCGGCGGGTCTCATTCTGGTCGGGACGCTTTGGCCGCTGCTGATGGACGTGCTGTCACTCGGCAAGATTTCCGTCGGGCCACCGTACTTCAATGTGGTGTTCCTCGTCCCGACACTGCCTCTCGTCGTGCTGGTCGGCATCGGCATGCACGCGACATGGCAGCGCGCGCGCCTTGGCTATCGCGGTCGCTGGCTGGTGATGATCGCAGGGGTCGCGCTGGTGGCCGCCTGGGGCATTGCCTTTGGCGCTTACCGGCAGAGCGGGCTTGCGCTGACGCTCGTCGGGTTCACGGCCGGGCTGTTCGTGATCGGGTCGGCACTGGTGGAGCCCTGGCAGCGACTGAGGCATCGGCAGCCACTCAGTCGTGCTGCCCTTGGCATGGCGATCGCGCATCTTGGGATCGGCATCTTCGTGATCGGTGTCACCGGCGTCACGTCCTACAAGGTCGAGAAGGATGTCAGCCTCGGGGTGGGTCAGTCCGCGGAGATCGCGGGCTACCGCTTCACGTTTCTGGGTACCCATCCGGTCACCGGCCCGAACTACGAGGCCATCGAGGGGCGTGTCGCGATCTCTCGCGAGGGCAAGCCCGTGACCGAGCTTCGCACGCAAAAGCGTACCTATCGCGTGCAGCGCAATCCCATGACACAGGCGGGGATCGCGGTGGCTTGGAACCGCGATCTGTTCGTCGCCCTCGGCGAGGATCTCGGCGCCGGTCAGTGGAGCATGAGGCTGCAGTACAAGCCGTTGGTACGTTATTTGTGGATCGGTGCCTTGGTGATGGCCTTCGGTGGGTTGATCGCGATGCTTGATCGACGGTATCGACGCAGCGCCGCTGCAACGCCTGAGCCGGCTGCCGACGCGAGGGCACCCTGATGTGGCGTCATCTCGGGCCGGCCTTGGCCTTCATTTTGCTTGGCGGTTTGTTCGCCGTCGTGCTGGTGCGGATCGGTAATGGGCGGCTTGATGTGCGTGAGATCCAATCGCCGCTGATCGGTAAGGCCGCACCGTCGTTTCGTCTCGCGTCGGTCACCGACGGCTCTCAGTGGGTCGACAGCCGGGAGCTGGCCGGCAAGATGTATGTGCTTAACGTGTGGGGCACCTGGTGTGCGGCGTGTCGCGATGAACATCCGGTGCTGCTCGAGATCGCCCGGAGCGCCCACGTGCCGATCATCGGGCTCGACTGGAAGGACGAGCCGGAGACCGCTCGCGAGTTTCTCGCCACGCTGGGTAATCCGTACGCCGCTGTCGCAGCCGATCGGGACGGTCGCGTGGCGATCGACTGGGGTGTCTATGGGGCGCCGGAGACCTTTCTGGTGTCTGCCAGCGGACAGGTGCTCATCAAGCAGGTGGGGCCGATGACCCCGCAGATCTGGTCCGATCGTTTTGTACCGCTTTTGAACGGAGGTGCCCGATGAGCGCCTCACGGCTGCGCCGAAGTGCACGCGGTGTGTCCTCCGGTGTCGCGGGCCTCGGATTGGCGCTCTTGCTGTTGCTCCTTGGACCCCTCGCACGCGCCATTGACAACGATGTGGCCTTTGCCGACGCGTTGCGCCAAGGGCGTTACGAGCATCTGACGTCGGAACTACGCTGCCTCGTTTGTCAGAACCAGACCGTGGCGGACTCGAACGCCGATCTGGCGGCAGATCTCAGGCGTCAGGTTCGCGAGATGATCGCCGCGGGTCAGACGGATGACGCGATCAAGACCTACATGACGGAACGCTACGGTGATTTTGTGCTCTACGATCCACCGTGGACCGCGCGCACCTATCTGCTGTGGAGCGCGCCTGTACTGTTGGTGCTGATCGCACTGCTGTCGGTGGCCCGGGTCATTCGACGACGCTCGCGGATGCCGTGGTCCGAAGACGGGGAGGCCACGCCATGACGATGTTCTTGATCATCGCCGCGGTGCTGGTCTCGATCGCCTGTGCGATCGTTGGGTGGCCGCTGTGGCAAGCGTGAGCGCGCGCCACGAGCGCACCGCTCTGGACGCTGCTGCTGACCGGCGTGGTGATCGCGGCCAGCACGGGGCTTCTCTACCAACAAGCCAGCAACTGGCCCTGGGATCCCCGAGTACGCGCGGAGGCCGCGTCCGAGGTGCCGCCGGAAGTCAGACAAATGGTGGGCAAGCTTGAGGCGCGCTTACGCCGAGCGCCGGAGGATGTCACCGGGTGGCTGATGCTGGGGCGGGCACGTTTTGCACTTAAGGATCTCGCCGGGGCGACCGAGGCCTTCGGCGAGGCGTATGAACGCTCGGGGCACCACAACGTCGATGCGGTGGTGGGTCTTGGCGTCGCGCTCGTCCTGCAGGCGCCGAATGCGTTTCCCCCCCGTGCGGTGGCGCTTTTCAGTGAGGCTCTGACCCTGGATCCGGACAATGCCGATGCGCTGTTCTATCGGGCGCTCGCCAACCGAGCGACCGGTCACCTGGAGGCGGCCCGCACCGAGTGGCTCGCGTTGCTCGCAAAGCCGCAGCCCGCAGACGTGAAGGCAGCAGTGATCGATCGGCTGACCGAGGTCGATCATGCGCTCGGCAAGGACCCGGATCCTGAACTTGCCGCTGTGCTCGCGCGCACGCCGTCGGCGGTCGCGGGTCGTCCCGAAGTCTCCGCTACGGCGGTGGGTGCATCGCCAGGCCCCGGTGTCGTGACCGTCGAGATTCGTGTCAGCCCAGCGATCGCCGCGCGTATTCCGAAAGGCGCGCCCTTGTTCGTGCTGGCGCGCGATCCGACGCAGCCCGGACCGCCTTTCGCGGCCAAGCGGCTCAGTGACCTTGCGCTACCTGCGGTGGTGGCGCTCACTCAGCAGGATGCGCTGATGCCCGGCCGAACGCTAAAGGACGCGCATCAGGTTCTGGTCATTGCGCGCTTTTCAAAGTCGGGCGGCCCCATCGCAGCTCCGGGCGATCCTTACGGGGAGGTGGCCTATGACCTCGCGAGCGGCGGCAAGATCATCCTCACCATCGACAGAGTCACGCCCTGATGGTGCTCTGGCGGGCGGGTGAGAGACGCGCGCTCGCGTTGTCCTTTGCCTACTTCGCGCTTTTGCTCGCCAGCTATTATCTGATCCGTCCGGTGCGCGATGCGATGGCGGCGGCCAGTGGTCCCGAGACCATCAAGTATTTGTCGAGTCTCGTGTTCTTCGTGATGCTCTTGATCGTGCCGCTGTTCGGCGTTCTGGTCAGTCGTGTGCCCCGTCGTCGGCTGCTGCCGCTCAGCCACGCGTTCTTCGTCCTCAACCTGCTGCTGTTTGGCGCTTGGTTCAAGCTCCTGCCGGACAGCCTGCTCGCGGGACGGGTGTTCTACCTCTGGACGACGGCTTTCAATCTGTTCGTGGTGTCGGTGTTCTGGAGCATGATGGCCGAGCTCTGGGGCGAGGAGCAGGGGCGTCGGCTGTTCGGCGTGATTGCCGCGGGTGGCAGTCTGGGCGGACTGTGCGGTCCGTTGCTCGCGCGCTGGCTCGCCGCGTCCATGGGTGTCGCCGCGGTGCTGGTGTGTGCGGCGATCCTGCTGTCGCTCACCGTGGTCGTGATGGTCGCCTTGGAGCGCGACGCGGCGCGTTGGGGCACGCGCGATGGTCAACTGACGATCGATGAACCCTTGGGTGGGGAGATACTGGCCGGTCTCACCCACTTGGCGTCGACGCCCTTCTTGCTGGGTATCGCCGTGCTGGTGATGTTGGGTTCGATCGTCGGGATGTTCGTGTACATCGAACTCGCGCGAAGTGCTGGCGTGCTGTTTCACAGTGGCGCCGAACGTACGGCGTTCTTCGCGACCCGCGATCTATGGGTCAACGGCCTCAGCTTTCTGATGCAGCTACTGGTGGTGGGCACGCTCGCGCGTCGCTTCGGCGTGCAGCGCACGCTCGTGGGCGGTGCGGTGGTCACCACGCTGACCTTCGCAACGCTCGCCCTCGTGCCGGGCGTTCTGGTATTGCTGTGGGTGAACAGTGGCTTGCGGGTGCTGGAGTTCGGTATCGGCAAGCCGGCCCGTGACATGTTGTGGACCGTGGTCGATCGCGAGTCGAAGTACAAGGTCAAGAACGTGATCGACACCGTGGTGTATCGTGGTGCCGATGTGCTGGGTGGGTGGTGCCATGCCGCTCTCACGGCGGCAGGCGTGTCGCTCGGCGGTATCGCCGCGGTGGCCGCCGGTATCGGTGGCGTGCTGATCGGCGGTGCGTACGTGACCGGGCGGGCCTATCGCCGGCGTGGTGGGCAATAGCAATCTCAATGTGGCGAAGGGAGCGAGTCGAATGATCGGATATGTCTGTCTCGGAACGAATGATCTTCCCAAGGCGTCGGCCTTCTACGACGCGCTGTTTTCGGTGATCGGCGCCAAGCGGGTGTGGGATCTCGAGCGTTTCGTCGGCTGGGGACAGTCGGAGTCCTCGCCGCTGCTACTGCTGATCAAACCCATCAATGATGCGCCCGCGACGGTCGGCAATGGCACCATGGTGGCGCTTGCGGCGCGTTCGCGTGCCGAGGTGGACGCCGTGTATCACCAGGCGATGGCGCTTGGGGCGACCGACGAGGGTCCGCTCGGTGATCGTGGCGAAAATTTCTACGTCGGTTATTTTCGTGATCCGGAGGGCCACAAACTCGCGGTGTATTTCGCGGGCTGAGTGGCGCGAGGCCTGAGTCCTTGAGGATTCACAGCGATCGGACGGCAGCGCGGCCCGTCGTGAGGCGCTCGGCGCTGGGTAGACAGTAGATCTCGACCGGGGTGTCGCGCCCCCGAAGCGCCAAGGCGGGGAGGGCCATGGCATCGCCGTCTTCGGCGTCGAGTGCGCGGGCGATGTGGCTCGAGAAGAGTACTTCGCGTGCCCGTGCCCGCTGGCAGAGGCGAGCCGCGACGTTGACAGTGTCGCCGATCAGCGTTCGGGTGCGAATAGGCAGGGGTCCAAGGTCAGCGTGTGCGAGCGGGCCGCCATGGACGCCGACCCCGACCCCCGTGACGATGCCATGGTCGGCAGCCCAGCGCCGTGCGAGCAGCTCGCAGTCACGGACGATCTGGCGGCCGCAGCTGATCGCGGCACGTGCCGCTCCTGAAGCCGTCGTCTCGGTGACCATGCCAAAGCCCGCCATCACGGCATCCCCCGCAAGGTGGTAGATCCGACCCCCATGGGCGTCGACGGCGGTCGCGAGCTTGTCGAAGTAGGCCTCGAGCAGGGAGACCACCAGCGCCGGGTCGAGGTACTCGGCGAGCGTGGTGTAGCCTCGCAGATCCGCGAACAGTACCGTGCCCTGGACGATCTCGACATTCAGCGGTTTGACCGTATGGACTGTTAGCGTCATGGGTGATGATGATCCGCGAAGCGTCCCGCTAAGTCACGGGGTGTTGCTCGCCGGGCATGGTTCGCGTGGCTGCAGGATCTCAAAAATATTTCGAATATATTTATTAACGTTATGATTTTTATAAAATTTCGAATAGACCCGCTGCGCCTTGCCCCCCGCCGATACACATCGTGACGACGACATAGCGAACCCCTCGTCGACGTCCCTCGATCAAGGCGTGGCCCACCATGCGGGCGCCGGACACGCCATAGGGGTGGCCAATGGCAATGGCGCCGCCGTTCACGTTCAGGCGATCGCTCGGGATGCCCAGCCGATCGGCGCAGTAGAGCACCTGAACGGCGAAGGCCTCATTGAGTTCCCAGAGGCCGATATCCTCGACGCGAAGCCCGGCGCGCGCGAGCAGCTTGGGTACTGCGAATACGGGACCGATGCCCATCTCGTCGGGTTCGCATCCCGCCACCGCGAAACCCTTGAAACGACCCAAGGGCGCGAGACCTCGACGCGCCGCCGCGGTGTCGCTCATCACGACACACGCGGAGGAGCCGTCGGAAAACTGGCTGGCGTTGCCAGCGGTGATCACGCCGCCCGGCGTGGCGGGTCGAATTTTCGCGACCGCCTCGAGCGTGGTGTCGGGGCGGATGCCCTCGTCGGCCGACACGGTGATGGTGCGAGTGGCGAGTTGACCGGTCGCCTTGTCGGCGACGCCCATCGTGGTCGTCATCGGCACAATCTCGTCGTTGAACAAGCCCTGCTTGGCGGCGGCCGCAGCGCGTTGTTGACTGGCGACACCGTATTCGTCTTGCCGCGACTTGGCGATCCCATAGCGTTTGGCGACGGTCTCCGCGGTCTTCAGCATCGGCCAGTAGGTGGTCGGTTTGATGGCGACCAGTGCCGGATCCATCAGCATGTGGGTGTTGAGTTCGAGCTGCGTGCAGGAGATCGACTCCACGCCGCCTGCCACATAGATCTCGCCTTCACCGGCGATGATGCGCTGTGCGGCCATCGCGATGCTTTGTAATCCGGACGAGCAGAAACGATTGATGGTGACGGCGGGTACCGATACCGGCAGGCCGGCGAGAATGCCGATCTGTCGGGCGATGTTGTATCCGGTGGCGCCTTCCGGGTTGGCGCAGCCCATCAGGAGATCTTCCACCTCCGCCGCGTCGATGCCGGCGCGTGCCAGCGCATGTTTCACGCTGTGCGCACCGAGGGTGGCGCCGTGGGTCATGTTGAAGGCGCCGCGCCATGACTTCGCAAGGGCGGTGCGGGCGGTTGAGACGATCACGGCTTCAGTCATTGGGCTTCTCCAGTACGGCGGGATGATCAGGTCAGGCTTTGGCCGGCGGCCAAGCGTTCGCTGATCAAAGGCGCAGGGGTCCAGAACGGATTGTCATCTTCCTGGCGCAGTGCCTCGAGGGTGCGGGCCACGTGATACAGACCGAGTTCGTCGGCGTAGCGCATCGGTCCCCCACGATGCATCGGAAATCCGTAGCCCGTGAGATACACCATGTCGATGTCGGATGCGCGCGCCGCGATGCCCTCGCCAAGCAGGCGAGCGCCTTCGTTGATCAGAGCATGCACGCAGCGGGTGACGATCTGTCGATCGGAAAAGCTCCGAGGGGTGATCCCGAGCGCGGTTCGGTGTGCGGCCAGCAGCGCCTCGACCTCCGGATCCGGGATCGCATTGCGTTGACCGGCTTCATACCGAT
>Ga0164297_10003343_pt1 | contig 15003 bp, 15 predicted proteins | sample GEODES058metaG_FD_113539 | JGI IMG/M metagenome (GOLD analysis project Ga0164297, IMG submission 113539) | Dystrophic lake water microbial communities from Trout Bog Lake, Wisconsin, USA - GEODES058 metaG | ecosystem: Environmental > Aquatic > Freshwater > Lake | place: USA: Trout Bog Lake...
GGCATAGTCGTGGCCAAGGGCGACAATCATGGCACCGGTCAGGGTGGCGAGATCGACCATGAAGCGCGGGTCGAACTTTTGCTGGCAATACCAAAGCACGTCGGCGAGCACGAGGCGGCCTTCGGCATCGGTGTTGATGACCTCAATGGTTTGGCCGGAGTAGGATTTCACCACGTCGCCCGGGCGCTGAGCGGTGCCGGAGGGCATGTTTTCCACCAACCCGACGAGGCCGACCACATCGACCTTCGCCTTGCGACCGGCGAGGGCGGCCATCAGGCCGATGACGGCGGCGGCACCGCCCATGTCGAACTTCATGTCTTCCATGCCGGCGGCGGGTTTGATGGAAATGCCGCCGGTATCAAAGGTAACGCCCTTGCCGATAAAGGCCAGGGGCTTAGCCTTGCCTTTGGCGCCTTTAGTGGCCGGGGCGCCGTCCCACTTCATCACCACCATGCGGGGTTCGGCGGCGCTGCCTTGGGCGACGCCCATCAGGGAGCCGAAGCCGAGCTTGGTCATTTCGCGCGGGCCGAGGACTTCCACCTTGACGCCTAGGGCGGTGAGTTTCTTGCAGCGTTCCGCCATTTCCACGGGGTGCAGCACGTTCGGCGGCTCACTGACCAGATCGCGGGCGAGGTAGACGCCATCGGCGAGGGCTTTGCCGGCGACCCAGGCGGCTTTGGCTTTCGGTAGCTCGTCGGTCAGCACCGTCAGCTTGGCCAGTTTCGGCTTGTCGTCCGCTTTTTCTTTGGTGCGATAAAGGTCGAAGCGATAGCGGCGCAGGGTGGCGCCGAGGGCGGCGGCGGCGGCCTGGGCGCCGGACAGGCCGGTGGCGGCCAAGGCGGCGACGGCATCGCGGCCGAGTTGCGCGGCGGCGGCACCGCCAGCGTTTTCCAGCCCGGCGTTGGTGAGGTCCGCGGTTTTGCCGAGGCCGATAGCGATGACGCGGGTAAGGCCGGCGCCAGGGGCGAGAACCACGGCGGACTGGCCTTGTTTGCCGGTGAAATCTGCCACCGTCAGGGCGCGCGAAACCGCCCCGCCGGTTGCGGCATCAGCGGCGGCGATCAGATCACGGGTTGGGCTGTTGGCGTCTTCCGCGATCAGCAGCGCCAGAGCGCCGGATTTGGGCAGGGCAGATTTGGCAAACGCGATGTCCAGCATGTCGGGGTCCCGATCAGATAACGGTTCAGACGGCAAGTTTAGCAGGCTTTGCCGGCAGCGACGCAAGCCGGTAGACTATGGGGATGACCGACACAGACCTGCTTGCCCTCGCGACCTCGCTTGCCGCACGTGCCGGGGAGGCGATCCTGGCCGTGCGTGCGCGTGGTTTTGAAACCATCAGCAAAGCCGATAACAGCCCGGTGACCGAGGCGGATCATGCGGCCGAGCGGATTATCGCCGCCGGGTTGCGGGAGGCGGCGCCGGAGATTCCGGTGGTGGCGGAAGAGGAGATCGCGGCCGGGCGGGTGCCGGAGCAGGCCGATTGCTTCTGGTTGGTGGACCCGATCGACGGCACGCGCGAATTTGCCGCCGGGCGGGAAGATTTTGCCGTGTGCATCGGCCTGGTGCGCAACGGCGTGCCGGTGCTCGGCGTGGTTGGGCAGCCAGCGACCGGGGCGATCTTCGGCGGGTTGGTCGGCGTTGGGGCCTGGCGGCGTGATGCCAACGGGCAGCAGGCGATTGCGGCCCGGCGCAAGCCGGAGGCGGGGATTGAGGTGGTTGCCTCACGCCATTACGCCAATGACAGCGCGCTCGCCGCCTATCTCGCCGGGTTTAAAATCGCCGGGGTGAAGAATATGGGTTCGGCGCTGAAGTTTACTTTGCTGGCGCAGGGGCAGGCGGATCTGTATCCGCGCTTTGGCCGGACGATGGAGTGGGATACCGCGGCGGCGCAGGCAGTGGTGGAGGCAGCAGGCGGCGCGGTGCTGAACTACGCAACGATGCAGCCGTTGCGATACGGCAAGCCGGGTTGGGAAAATCCGCATTTTATCTGTCACGGCCAGGGCTGGTAGCGCGATGGTGGCACGGCGGCTGACGGCGGATGCGGCGGGCATTGCCGAAGCAGCGGCGTTGTTGCGCGATGGGGCGCTGGTCGGGTTTGGCACTGAGACGGTCTACGGGCTGGGCGCTGACGCTACCAATGCCGATGCGGTGGCGCGGATTTTCGCCGCCAAGGGGCGGCCGCATTTCAACCCGTTGATCTGCCATTACCCCGATGCCGAGGCCGCGTTTGGCGATGTGGTGCCGAATGCGGCGGCGCGGATGGTGGCGGCGGCGTGCTGGCCTGGCCCGCTGACGATGGTGCTGCCGCGCCGGCCGGAGAGCCGGGTGGCGTTGTTGACCGGCGCCGGGCTGGACAGTCTGGCGGTGCGGGTGCCGGCCAATGCCAGCGCACGGGCGTTGCTGGCGGCGGTGGGGCGGCCGGTGGCGGCGCCTTCGGCCAATCGGTCCGGCCATGTCAGCCCAACCTCGGCGGGCGATGTGATGGCGGAATTGGGCGACCGCATTGCCGCCATTCTGGATAGCGGGCCGTGCGCGGTGGGGGTGGAATCGACCGTGCTGGATTTGTGCGGGCAGCCGGCGCTGTTGCGGCCGGGCGGGGTGACGGCGGAACGGCTCACCGCGCTGCTCGGCCCGCTCGGGCACGGCGGCGGAGCGATACGGGCGCCGGGGATGCTGGAGTCCCACTACGCGCCGGATGCGCGACTGCGGCTGAATGTGGTGACGGTGGCGGCGAATGAGGCGCTGCTGGCGTTTGGCCCGGTGCCGGCGGGGGCCGGGGCGTGTTTTCAGCTCAGTGCGGCCGGCGACACGCATGAGGCGGCGGCGAATTTGTTTGCCGGGCTGCGGGCGTTGGATGCCGAGGTGCGGCAGCACGGGTTGTGCGGGATTGCCGCCATGCCGATCCCGGACACCGGCTTGGGGGTAGCGATCAACGACCGGCTGCGGCGAGCGGCGGCGCCACGCCCGGCTACAGCCGGGTAACCAGCATCCAGATCACCAAAGCGGCAACCGCGAACAGGAGGCTGGCGATGATCGGGCTGACCATCCGGGGCGACGGGGTGGCGGCGGGCAGGCGCTTTTTGCCGGTGATCATCGGGCGCACCAGATTATGGCCTTTGATCGCGGCATAGGCGAGCACGGCGAGCACGTGCAGCAGCACCACCGCCTCGATGAGGTTGAAGATCAGGAAATGCAGGTCCAGCACTTTGTTGGACAAGCCGGCGTCGATCAGCTTGGAGAGCGGGCCTTCCACCACATCGTCATCATTGCGGCCGAACAGGCCGGTGCCGATCTGGGCCAGCAGCACCGCGAGGAGAGCGAGCACCATCCAGCCACCGGCGGCGTTGTGGCCGATCTGGGTATCCGGCTCCTTGCGGGTGAAGTGCAACAAATGGCGCAATGCCGCGATGGGGCTGGCGAGGAAATGGCGGAAGCGGGCGGTTTCACTGCCGAACAGGCCCCACAAAATGCGCCATAGCAGCAAGGCGGCAACCGCTTCCCCGCACAGCATGTGCCAGGCCAGCTTGTCGAAGCGCACGGTGAGGTAGCAGGCGAGCACCAACACCACGAGCGCCCAGTGGAACAGCCGCGTCGGCAGGTCCCATACCCGCATGGGCAACAAAAGGCCGGATGCCTGGGGGCGGTTGGAACGACGCGGGGGGGCCATCCTGCTACTCCTGGAGGTAATGGGGACGCGAGAGACAGCGGTTCTATTCCATTGCGGCCGCCGACGAAACCATCGCCGCCACGGCAACCTGGTGGGTGACGTTCCGCGACGATCGCGATATGATCTCGGCATGGCACAAGATCCGATCAAGCTGCGCCGACCTGGTCCCCGTTTGGCGGGGTGGCTGATCGCCGGGCTGGTGGTGCTGGGCGTGGCGATCTGGTGGAGTTTTGCCGGCGTCCGGCCAACGATGCCGGTGCAGCCGGTTGCCGTTGTGGTGCCACCCAGTGTTCCGGTGGCCCCAGCTCCGCAGGCGCCGAGCTTTGATATCGTGCGGGTGAACCCGCAAGGCGGTGCGGTGGTGGCCGGTCGGGCGGCGCCGGACAGCGAGGTGACGTTGCGGCAGGACGGGCAGATCGTTGGTAGCGGCAAAACCAACGCGCAGGGCCAGTTTGTGGTGCTGCCAGATAAACCGCTGGCGCCGGGCGGGCAGGAACTGACGCTGTCGTCGCGATCTGGCGGGCAGGCTGATGTTGCCGGCACGGCGCCGGTAATTGTGGTGGTTCCGCCGGGTGCCAGCGCGCCGGCGGTGGCGGTGTTGGCACCGGCCAATGCGCCAGCGACGGTGTTGCAAGGCCAGGCCAGCGTTCTGGCGCTCGGGGTGGTGGACTATGACGCCAAGGGGAACATCCGGTTATCCGGTACGGCCCCGGCGGGCAGCCAGATCCGGCTTTATATTGATGGTGCGGCGGCGGGCGAAGTGGCGAGCGATGCGGCCGGGCGTTGGGCGGCCATCCCGGCCGCCGAGGTCGCGGCTGGGGCGCATACGCTGCGGCTGGACCGGATTGGGCCGGATGGCAAAGTGGCAGCCCGGGTGGAGGTGCCGTTTACCCGCGCCCCGGCCAGCGCGATGGGGCTGACCGGCGGGCCGGCGGTGGTGGTGCAGCCCGGTGACAGTTTGTGGCGGATCGCCAGCCGCCAGTACGGGCAGGGGCTGCGCTACACCGAGATTTTCAGCGCCAATGCCAGCCAGATCCGCGACCCGGACCTGATTTACCCCGGTCAGATATTCGTCGTGCCGGATAAGCCGGCTTCGGCCAGCACTTCGAGATAGGGCGTCAGTTCGAGAAGGAAGCCGGTGACGGCCGCGACCAGATCGGTGGCGCTGGCCGGGAGTGGGATGTGCACCTGGGATTCGATGGCCACCCGATGGTCGGCGCGTAACTCCACCTGCCAGCCGGCGGGCAGCAGTGCGGGCAGGCAGCGCAGGCCGCCGAAAATCTGCGCCCGCTGATCTGGCGAACTGCCGGCGGTGCTGGGTACGCGGCCGACCAGTGCGCGCAGGGTTAAGGTGGGCGTGGCGGCTTGGTCATGCGGGAGGCTGGCCATGGTGGCCCAGACGGTGCAGCCGCGCCAAACAACAGAAAAGCTTGGGAAATCTTCCTGTCTACCCGGGGCCAGACGCCCTTCGTGATCGACGGTGAACGGGCCGAGGGAAAATGGGGTATCAAAGGGCATGCCGCGCGCTCCTGCAGGTGCTGTTGCGGATAGTCTTGCCCGCTATAGATGAAGCATCCATAAACCGGCCTTCTGGAGTGCAAAATCGAAATGGCCCTAGGCGCATCGTTAAAGCTTGTTCTGGCCCCGCCGCATCGCGCGGGCTGGCCGTTTATCGCCGGCGGTGCGGTGGTTATGCTGGTTGGGCTGGTATGGACCGGCTGGCTGGCATGGCTGGGCGCGATCTTCGCGCTGTTCTGCCTGTATTTTTTCCGCGACCCGGAACGGGTGGTGCCAACGCGGCCGGGCCTGTTCGTCGCCCCGGCCGATGGGCATATCGTGTCCGTAGAGATGGCGGCACCGCCGGAGGAGTTGGGACTGGGCGACACGCCGCGCTGGCGGGTGGCGATTTTCCTCTCGGTGCTGGATGTGCACGTGAACCGCTCGCCTATCGCCGGCGTGGTGACGCGCATTGCCTATCGGCACGGAAAATACCTCAGCGCCAACATGGACAAAGCTAGCACCGATAACGAGCGGAACGCGCTGGCGATGCGGCTGGACAACGGGCAGGACATCGCTGTGGTGCAGATTGCCGGGCTGATCGCCCGCCGCATTTTGTGTGACGTGCATGAAGGCCAGACCCTGCGGGCCGGTGAACGCTTCGGCATTATCCGCTTTGGCAGCCGGACGGATTTGTATTTGCCACACGGCGTGGCGCCGCTGGTAGCGGTGGGACAGACGATGATCGGCGGCGAAACCGTCATGGCTGAGCTGGGCGCATGAGCGACCGCCATCCCATCGTCTCCCCGATCCGGCGGTTGCAGGGGCAGTTGAAAGGCCGGCTGCGGCGGCGCGCCCGGCCGCGCTTCGCCGGGCTGTCTTTCAATCGCATGATCCCCAATTTGCTGACCATGCTGGGGCTGTGTTCCGGGCTGACCGGGATGCGGCTGGCGTTGGAAGGCCGGTTTGGTGCGGCGGCGGTGGCGATTTTGGTCTCGGCGGTGATCGATGGGCTGGATGGCCGGCTGGCGCGGCTGCTGAAAGCGACCTCGCGGTTTGGTGCCGAGTTCGACAGTCTGGCGGATTTCGTCTGCTTCGGCGTGGCGCCAGCGTTTATCCTGTATTTGTGGACCTTGCAGGCCTGGCATGGCTACGGCTTCATGCCGTGCCTGATGTTTGCGGTGTGCATGGCGCTGCGGCTGGCGCGCTTTAATGCCGCGATGGATGCGCCGCCGCATGCGGCCTACACCTACAACTTCTTCACCGGGGTGCCGGCGCCGGCCGGGGCGGTGTTGGTGCTGTTCCCGCTATTCGTTGGGCTGGAAGCGCAGTCGATGCATTGGGAGTGGCTGCTGGCGGCCGCACACTTCCCCGCTTTGGTCGCGGTGGTGCTGATCGGCTCCGCCTTGCTCCTGGTGTCCACCCTGCCGGTGTGGAGCTTTAAAAACTTCAAAGTGCCGACCCGCTTTGTGCTGCCGACCTTGCTGGGCACGGGGTTGTTTGCCGCCTTGCTGGTGGCTGATCCGTGGGCCGCGCTGGCGGCCGCCGGGCTGGTTTACCTCGGCATGTTGCCGTTCAGCGCCCGCAGCTTCAACGCGCTGCGTCGCGCGGCGGAACAGGCCCCGCCGGGCGACGCCGAGGCGGGTTGAGCTAGCCGAGCGCCCGCCAGCCGATATCGCGGCGGCAAAAGCCTTCCGGCCACTGGATCTGATCGACGGCGGCGTAGGCGGCTTCCCGCGCGTCCCGCAAGGTGGCGGCTTGACCGCACACGGTCAGCACCCGGCCGCCGGTGTTGACCAGCGCGCCCTGTTTCGTCGCGGTGCCGGCGTGGAAGACCTGCACCCCCGGCAAGGCCGCCGCAGCTGCGAGGCCGGAAATCACGGTGTCACGAACATGGGTGCCGGGGTAGCCGGCGGCGGCCATCACCACGCCGACGGCCGGCGTGTCGTGCCAGCGCAGGTCGAAATTGGCCAGTTCGCCATCGCAGGCGGCGAGCAGGGCGGCCAGCAGGTCCGATTTCAGCCGCAGCATCAGCACCTGGCATTCCGGGTCACCAAAGCGGACGTTGAATTCGATCAGCTTCGGGCCTTCAGCGGTGAGCATCAGCCCGGCGAACAACACGCCGCGAAACGGGGTGCCGCGCGCCTGCATTTCCGCCAAGGTTGGCAGGATGATGCGGTGCAGCGCCTCCTGCTCCAGCGCCTGAGTTAGCGCCGGGGTGGGGGAATAGGCGCCCATGCCGCCGGTATTCGGGCCGGTATCGCCATCGCCGACGCGCTTATGGTCTTGCGCCGAGCCGAGCAGTAAGGCGTTCTGGCCATCGCAGAGGGCGAAGAGGCTGATTTCCTCTCCGAGCAGGCATTCCTCCAGCACCACGGTGCGGCCGGAGGCGCCGAGACGGCCATCGTCCATGAAATCGGTGATCGCCGCCTCCGCTTCGGCGATGCTGCTGGCCACGACCACGCCTTTGCCGGCGGCGAGGCCATCGGCTTTTACCACGATCGGCGCGCCGTGCTGGCGGATATAGGCGCGGGCGGCATCGGCATCGGTAAAGCGCGCCCAGGCGGCGGTGGGCACCCCGGCGGCATCGGCGACTTGTTTGGTGAAGGTTTTGCTGCCTTCCAGTTCCGCCGCCGCCGCGGTGGGGCCGCAGCAGGCAATGCCGGCGGCGGCCATCGCATCGGTAATGCCGGCGACCAGCGGCGGCTCGCCTCCTGGCATCACCAGATCCACCGCGTTGGTGCGGGCGAAGGCGACCAGGCCGGCGATGTCCAGCGTATCAATGGCCAGGTTCTCCGCCACCTCCGCCGTGCCGGGATTGCCAGGTGCGCACCACAATTTCGTCAACAGCGGCGACTGCGCCAGTTTCCAGCACAATGCGTGCTCCCGACCGCCTGATCCGACCACTAAAACCTTCATCCACCCGCTCCCGGCTTCTATCCGGGCTGCCCTTAGCATAGGCTGGCGGGATGAACGACACCGCGCCGATCCCCAATGTGCCGGAATTCACCGTTTCGGAAATTTCCGGCGCGGTGAAACGCACGCTTGAGACTGAATTTGGCCGCATCCGGGTGCGGGGCGAAATTACCGAGCTGAAGCGCTACCCGTCTGGCCATATCTATTTTTCGCTGAAGGACGAGGGCAGCAAGATTGCCGGGGTGGTGTGGAAATTCTCCGTGCCGCGACTGGGGCTGGTGCCGGAAAATGGCACCGAGGTGATCGCGACCGGCAAAATTTCCGCCTATGGCGAGCGGTCGTCGTACCAGTTGATCGTCGAGCGGATGGAATATGCCGGCGCCGGGGCGCTGCTGGCGCGTATCGAGGCGTTGCGGGCCAAGCTGACCGGGGAAGGCTTGTTTGCGGCCGAGCGCAAGCAGGCGCTGCCGGTGCTGCCGCGCGTGATCGGGGTGGTGACATCGTTGCAGGGCGCGGTGATCCAGGACATTCGCACCACGGTGCTGCGGCGGTTTCCGCGGCCGATTCTGATCTGGCCGGTGCCGGTGCAGGGCGAGGGCGCGGCGGCGCGGATTGCCGCCGCCATTGCCGGGTTTGACGCCATTGCGCCGGGCGGGCCGATCCCGCGCCCGGATGTGCTGATTGTGGCGCGCGGCGGCGGCAGCCTGGAAGATTTGATGGCGTTCAACGAAGAAGCGGTGGTGCGCGCGGCGGCGGCCTGCCGCATTCCGCTGATTTCCGCCGTTGGGCATGAAACCGATACCACGCTGATCGATTTCGCCGCCGACCGGCGTGCCCCCACGCCGACAGCGGCGGCGGAGCTGGCGGTGCCGGCGCGGGTCGAACTGGCGGCGGATTTGCAGCAAAAAGCGGCGCGGCTGCTCGGTGGGCTCGGGCGGATACTGGGGGAGATGCGCTTGCGGTTGCAGCGCGCCGAGCGGGGGTTGCCGGATTTGCCGTCTTTGCTCGGCACCGCCCGGCAACGGCTGGATGATCGGTCCGGCCGGCTGGTGCGGGCGCTGCCGAATTTGCTCGCCGCGCAGCGGACGGCGTTGTTGCGAGCTGAACGCGGGCTGCCGGACCCGATGGCGATTGTGACGGCGCGGCGCAATGCGGCGGCTTTGGTGGGAGAGCGGCTGCGCTCGGCCTTGCGCCACGCCAGCGCCAATCGCGCCGCAGCGGCGGCACGGGTGATGCTGCGGCTGAGCCCGGCGCCGATCCAAGGCCGGCTGCGGGAATCCCGCGCCCGGCTGGAGGGGCTGGCGGCGCGGTTGGACTCGGTTTCCTACATGAAGGTGCTGGAGCGCGGCTTTGTGCTGGTGACCGATGCGCGTGGCGGGGCGCTGAGCTCGGCCGGTGCGGTGAAGCCGGGGGCGACGGTGCGGTTGCGCTTTGCCGATGGCGAGGTGCGGGCGACCGCGCAAGGCAAGGCGGACGGGCGGCAGACCAGCCTGCCGCTGTAGCGACTAGGTAAACAACGTCATCGAGTGCAGGGCGATCGACAGATAACGGTCGTCAGCGGTGTTGCTCACCACCCGGCGCACGGAGAGAAAGCTGGGTGGGTCTATGGTGAGCAGGTTGGAGCCGCCGGCCAGCGGGAGCCGGTCGGTTTCCAGCATGCACCAGCGCGGCTCGTTCCAGGTGGCGACGTGGGCGACATCTTGGCCGTTCACCCGCAGGGCGATGGCGGCGATGTCGTAATCCTCAGTCATGCAGTAAAAATTTAGCCGCAGGCGGGCGCCGGGGGCCGGGGCCTGGAAATGGATCGCGGCTGGGCGCTCGGATTTCAGCCAGCAAAACCCGTCCGGCTCCAATTCGTGAAAACCGCGCCGGCCGGGGATATCCGCGACGTTGACCTCCGCATAGAGGGCTGGGCGGAAGAGGGCATCGGTTGATCCGACCCGGGGACGCTGCGCGGCGGCGATGCGGGCGCGGAATTCGCCAGTGGCCCAGGCGTAGAGGGCGAGGTCGAGTTGGTTGCGGGCCTCGATCGCGGCCAGCAGGGCGGGCGGGTGCACCGCGTCCGCGCCGTCGGTTGTGTTGTCGGTCGCGGCGTCGAGTTCACCGGGCAGGTTCCAGAGGCGGCTGAACAGGTCTCGGGTTGCCGGCATGGCCTCCGAGAGGCCGAAATCGGCCTGACGCAGGATGGCGACGGATTGGTCGAGCATGTCGGGGTTGTCGTGCACCGGGCCGCCATCAATGGCGAAGGCGCTTTCGTCCCCGCCGAGCATGCGGCACATGCCGTTGTTGATCTGGGCGACGAGTTCCGGCTCGGTGCCGGCGAGAAAGTCGGCGAGGGTGAAGCCGGGCTGCAAGCCGAGGCGGGCCAGGGCCGCCGCATCGGCCCGATGGAGAAAGCGGAACAGAGACAGGACGCGGCTGACGGGGTTGCGCAGGATGGCGAAGGGCCGGAAGTGCTTTAGGTGGTGGCGGAGCAGGTAGACCGGCATGTGGCCGGCGACGCAGGCGATATCGGCCATCCCCGCCGCCACAAGATCGTTCACCGGCTGGGCGGCCAGGGTCGCGGCGCCGGTCAGGCGGAGCACCCGGCGGTCTCCGAACATGTTGCGCAGCGCCGTGAGCATGGAGGTGCCGGCGGTTTTGGGGATGTGCAGAAACAGCAACGGGCGCGATGCGCTTGGCGTTGTCAGCGGCATCGGCGCGGGGGCGTGGGTCGTTTCAGCGGTGGTGAGCCCCATGGGGGATGAATGCTCCTGGACATCCCCGGTTGGGGAAGACGGGTATCCTAGGCCGCATTCTATGGCGGTTCCAAGGCAAAGCGGCACGGGAATATCATTAAAAATGCAGAAAATGTCATGGAAAGACAAGACGTTGTAACGCTATGTGTCGTAGAGGGGCAACGACCGGTCAGATGCTGGGCTGCTGCCAGAAAAACGTGAGTTCGTGCTTGTTGTGGAACAGGTGCATGACCTCCGCGCCGGGGATGGCGGCGAAGGCGGTGGTGACGGCGTGATCGGTTTCGCCTTGGAATTTGATGGTGCAGAGGATGCGCGGCACCAGGCCGGAGGCGATCCAGCCTTGCACGAGGGCCAACAGGCGATCGGGGTAGGCGATCAGATCGCTGCAAAGCCAGGCGGCGGGCTCCGGCGGCAGCGCGAACGCGTCACCTTGTCGCCACGTTACGCCGGGCATGGCGGCGACGGCGGGGTCTAGCGGGGCGCGGTCGATGGCGGTGACGGCGGCGCCGAGTTTGGCCAGCGCCCAGGTCCAGCCGCCGGGAGAGGCACCGAGGTCGAAGCAGGGTTCGCCGGGCTGGGGCCATTGGCGCAGGCGGGCGCAGGCTTCCCAGAATTTCAGATAGGCGCGGCTGGGCGGGCCGATGCGGTCTTCGACGAAATGGCACGCGCCGTTGACGAACGGGCTGGTTTTGCGCGGACTGGCGAGGAGGAGATCCGGGGCCAGCAAAGTCCAGGCGCCGAGATGCGCGGTGGGGGCGGCTTCCGGGAAGGTGAGCGGGCGGGCTTTGACTGGGGGCAGGCGCTCGGCGATCAGCGCCATGCGGCGGTGATGCTGCACGCCGTAGGCGGACCAGTTGCGTTGCATGCCACGCAAAATATCGGCGGCCGATTTGACGGAGGCGACGGTGTGTAACTGCGGCGCGGTCCAGACATCCAGCGCCCAGGCGCTGCGCACCGGCGGGTTGGGAGAAAGCGCGAGGCGGCCATGCCAGAGGGCGATCGGCACGCCGGCGTGTTCCAACTCGCCGAGCAGCACGTGCTCCAGGCCTTCCGGGGCGAGGTAGGCGGCGCCGTAGGGTTCCGGGTCGGTCATCGGCGGATCAAGGCCAGCGCCAGCATGGCCCAGCCGAGCATGAAGGCGGTGCCGCCATACGGCGCGAGGAAGGTGAGCGGCAGGCCGGCGAACACGCGCAGGTAGATCGTGCCACAAAAAGCGGCCAGACCGAAGACGAAGGCACAGCCGGCCAGCCGGCCGAGCAGCCTGGTGCTCGGCAGCATTTGGCTGAGGAACAGCAGCGCCAGCGCGTGCCATCCCTGCATCTGCACTGCATCCCGAAGCATGGTGCTCGCCGCCGCATCCATCGGTACATGCGCCGCCACCGCCGAGAGTGCCACCGCCGACAGCGCGGCCAAAGCGCCGAGTAATCCGAAAATTCGATCCATTGCAGAAGTTTAGCCGATCCGCCCTGGTCCGTCACCCGCGCAGCGGATAGAGTGGTGGGATTATGCCCCGTGGTGACCTGTTTCCTGAAATCGCCCCGTTCGACACTGGCAGCCTGCCGGTCGGCGACGGACACGTTATGTACTGGGAACAGGTGGGTAACCCCGCCGGTCGGCCGGTGCTGTTTCTGCATGGCGGGCCGGGCGCTGGGGCGGGCACGGTGCATCGGCGGTTTTTCGATCCGGCCTACTGGCGGGTGATTATCTACGATCAACGCGGCAGCGGACGTTCCCGGCCACTCGGCGGGCTGGCGGGCAATACCACCCCCAACCTCGTCGCCGATATCGAGGCGCTGCGCACCCATCTCAGCATCGAGCGCTTTGTGTTGTTCGGCGGGTCCTGGGGTTCCACCCTGGCCCTCGCCTACGCGCAAAGCCATCCGGAGCGGGTGGAAGCCTGCGTGCTGCGCGGGATCTTCCTCGGCCGGCCAGTGGAAATCGACTGGTTCATGCACGGGATCGCCACCGTTTTTCCGCTGGAGCACGCCGCCTTCGTCAGCTTTCTGCCGCCTGATGAACGCGGCGACCTGCTGGGCAGCTATATCAAACGACTGAACGATCCCGATCCGGCGATCCATATGCCGGCGGCCCGCGCATGGTCGCTCTACGAAAGTGCGTGCAGCACCCTGCTGCCCAACCCGGACACGGCCAGCCATTTCGCCCAGGATCGCTCCGCCCTCGGCCTGGCACGGCTGGAAGCGCACTACTTTCTGCACGGATTATTCCTGCCCGAAGGCGGACTGCTCGGCGGCATGGACCGGATCGCGCATATCCCGGCCGATATCGTCCAAGGGCGCTACGATATGATCTGCCCACCCCAATCCGCCTTCGCCCTGAAAGCCGCATGGCCACGGGCACGCCTGACCGTCATCCCCGACGCCGGACACTCGGCCCTGGAACCCGGCATCCGACGCGCCCTCGTCGGCGCCCTGGAACGGCTGCGCGAACCGGTTATTTAGTTTCCGGGGCGCTGGAGCGCTTAAGTAAGCGCCGGTTAAACCGCACGTCTGGAGCGCAGAGCCGCGGCCAGGGTGCCGTCGTCGAGGATATCGAGGGCGCCGCCCATGGGGACGCCTTGGGCGACGCGGGTGATTTGCAGGGCGTGTGGTTTCAGGCGGTCTGTGAGCCAGTGCATCGTGGTGGCGCCTTCGACGGTGGCGCCGAGGGCGAGGATGATTTCGGTGATGCCGCCGGCGTCGATCCGGGTGAGCAGGGGGGCGAGGTTGAGGTCTTCCGGGCCGGTGCCGGCGAGGGGTGAGAGGGTGCCGCCGAGAACGTGGTAGAGGCCGCGATGGACGTGCGCGCGTTCGAGCGCCCAGAGATCGCCGACGCCTTCAACGACGCAGATGATGCTGCGGTCGCGTTGGCGGTCGGTGCAGATGGTGCACGGGTCTTGGCTGTCCAGATTGCCGCATTCGGTGCAGGCGCGGACGCAGCGGGCGGCGTCTGCCAGGGCGTTGGCGAGCGGCAGCATCCGGGTTTCAGGCGCTTGCAGCATTTTCAGCGCGGCACGGCGGGCGCTGCGCGGGCCGAAGCCTGGCAGTTTCGCCAGCAGGGCGATCAGCCGTGTGACTTCGGGTCCGCCCATGGTCTGGCGATCAGAACGGCAGTTTCAGGCCGGGCGGCAATTGGATGCCGCCGGCTGCTTTCTGCATGGCTTCGGCTTTGACGGCTTCGGTTTTGCGCAGTGCGTCGCTATGGGCGGCGAGGAAGAGGTCTTGCAGCATTTCGACATCGGCGGGATCGACGATTTTCGGGTCGATGGTGACCGATTTGAGTTCGTTTTTGCCGTTCATGGTCAGGCGCAGCATACCGGCGCCGGCGCTGCCTTCCACGGTGGCGGCTTCCAGTTCGGCCTGCATGTCGGCCATTTTCTGCTGCATTTGCGACGCTTGCTTCATCATCGCGGCGAGGTTTTTCATCGGCTACTGGTCCCAATCTTCCGGTAGTTCATCCACATAGTCTGCGTCGTCGGGGGCGAATTCGGGCATGTCGGCCGAGGCCGCGTCGGCGGGTGCCGGCAGCAGGCCGTAGGCATCGAGGCGGCTGTCGTTGACGGCGGCGATTTTGGCACCGGGGAAGGCGGTGAGGATGGCCTGCACCAGCGGATGCGCGGCGGCGGCATCGCGGCGGGAGGCGTCACCGGCGTCAGCTTGTTCGGCCAGGGTGGGTTCGCCGGCTTCGGTGGAGAGCGCGACCGTCCAGCGGGTGCCGGTGGCCTCTGACAGCACGGAGGCCAGCCGGGGGGCGAAATCGCGCGGGGTATCGGCTTCCGGGCGGAGTTCGAGGATGCCGGGGGCGAAACGCACGAGGTGGACGCTGTGGCGGAGATGGCCGTGTAGCATCGCTTCCCGGCGGTCAGCAATCAGCGCGACGACATCGCGGAAGCTGTTGAGTTGCGGGCCAGCCTGGACAGCGACCGCCATGACGCCGCCATTGGCGATGGCGCGGGTGCCCCCCCCACCGCCGCCGTTGGGGGGGGCGGCGGGGGCGGTCGGGTGCGCGGCGGCTTCGGTCAGGCGGCGGACGAGATCGCCGGGGGTGGGCAGGTCGGCGGTGTGACAGAGACGGATGAGCACCATTTCCGCCGCGGCTTTGCGGTCTGGCGCGGCTTCCACCTCGGCGTTGCCTTTGAGCAGCATTTGCCAGGCTCGGCCGAGGGCGGGGATGCCGAGGCGGTCCGCC
>Ga0164297_10003345_pt1 | contig 15000 bp, 18 predicted proteins | sample GEODES058metaG_FD_113539 | JGI IMG/M metagenome (GOLD analysis project Ga0164297, IMG submission 113539) | Dystrophic lake water microbial communities from Trout Bog Lake, Wisconsin, USA - GEODES058 metaG | ecosystem: Environmental > Aquatic > Freshwater > Lake | place: USA: Trout Bog Lake...
ACATCAGAACCGGGCTTGACTATGAAGTCTGGAGAAAAAACTTTGCCCGCGGACTGGACATATCCACCCACCGGCGACAAATGCGCATCGATTTTACCCTCACCCTTCCAGGTCTATTTGAAGTCGACGCCATCGAAGCACTGGCAAGAGAATTTGGAGTAGACATCCTGGCCAAGGTCGTATTCAGTTTTACTCCAGACATTATATTGAGTCCGTTGGCCCTGCCTAGACAGTTGTTGGACCGAACTGTAGATCGTCTGGCCGCAACAGCCACTGGAGCCATGCGTGATATACTATTACAACTCAAAAATCGTCCAACATTTGCGGAGCAATGGCCCGATACATACCAGGAAGCTCTTGCACGAGGCAAGCATCGTGTGTTACGATTAGAGTCAATCCGTGGGGATTCTTTTACCCTAGCGGATATCCTGGGGCAAGACCCAGAAATTATAAAATGGTACAATGAAATTACTTGATAAAATACAAATAGACCTAGGCGAACCCGGCCGCATACTGACTGTTTATATAGATGTGTTTGATACCAGTCTCAGTCGCAAGTGGCTTGCAGCCTTGAATAATCTGATCACGAACAACTATCATTTAGAAAAGAACTATTGTTTCTTTGGATTTCCTGACGGTCCACGCAATGGCAATTACATGATTGAACAGATCAATAGTTCGATTGCCGAAATTAATGCCGCCAATTTGGGCTACAAAATTGACAATGTGTTTACCTTGGCCAACACAATTTGCGAAGGGTATCGAGTAAATCATGATCAGTTCAATGAACTGCATAGATATTTTGAAGACCTACAAGGAGTCAGTGGGCGTATAAGTCCTTACTATCAACGAGCTGATTCTGCCACACGCTGGCATATTCGTCAACTTAATTTACTATGCCATGAGTTTGAAAGTTGGATATTGAGCGTCAACAAAAAAATGACCGCACCTGAATGGCAAAGACCCAGTCAACTCATGTGCTGGTTAAATGCACCACGCTTTGTGTTGGACGAAGAAGATTATGAACTGTTTGGAATAGAAAGTATCAACAGACCCACAGGTGGAGTATTTGTGGGAGTAAACAAGGCCGTGGGCAAGCATCATTGGGAAGTGTTCGTGGATGAAGCTGCTTACAATCCAGATCACCGTACTGACAGCCTGACCACCACAACCATGAAACCACAGACCGAAGCCGCCGGAGACTTTGACATAGAATGGGCACAGAATCCTGCAGGAGCTCCTTGGCAAACTCGTAATTTAAACAATTTCAGAGCCTGGCTTGTCAACAACGGATTTGATCCTGACGATAAAAGTCTAACTATAGGGCATCCACAGGTGGGACAAGTGGACCTACAAAGATCATTTGGCACAGAAGATTACCGGGCCATATGGGACCAGTTAAATACTCACTTGAATGTTGCGGCTATTAGAACCACAGAAGCCAGCGCCACTTATGAGTACAACTGGAATGACGAAGACTACAAGGAACAACAAATAAAATGTCTTGGATAAAAAATATTTACAATCGTATTGTGCTGGAAATTCGCTATCGTAAAAAATTACGAGAACTGCGTAAAAGAGATCCTTTTATTTACAAATGAATATCTTGGGTATCAGTGCTGGATTTCATGACGCCGCTGCCACGGTCATTGATGGCCACGGTGAAATTGTATATGCCAGTCATGCCGAGCGTTACAGCAAGATAAAAAACGATCCCAACCTGCATCCAACGATGTTTTGGGATTTGACCGAAGGCAGACACATTGACCATATTGCCTACTATGAAACTCCTTGGAAAAAACAGCTACGGCAATTGTATTCGGGCCAGGGCATTGAATGGTCACAGTTGACTGCTCGCCAGGTTCTGAAAAAACAACTACAAGGCTACTTTACAGGTGTTCCAGTGTCGGCTCACAGTCATCACATGAGTCATGCAGCAGCCGGATTTCAAACCAGTCCATTTAAAAGGGCCACGGTAGTTGTCATTGATGCTATAGGCGAGTGGGACACAATAAGCATCTGGGGTGCTCATTATGTCAACGGTCGAGCCCAGTATCACAAACTTTGGGGACAACAGTATCCACACAGCATTGGACTGTTCTACAGTGCCATGACTGATCGCATAGGTCTCAGACCCATGGATGAAGAATACATTACCATGGGCATGAGTGCCTACGGACGCCAGGCTCCGCGACTGGTTCCGGCTATTCGTCGTGATTTTTTACAGTCGGTGAATCAAGTGGAATTTTGTCAGAATCTACATGCAGGCATAGATCCTGATTACATGTCGGAAGAAACTCCAGAAGATATTGCCAATGCAACACAGATTGTAACGGAAGAATTGATATATACGGTCATGCAACGAGCACGAGACTTTGGCTGGAGCTCAAACTTGTGTTACATGGGTGGTGTTGCCCTTAATTGTTTAGCAAATAGGAATCTCAGTGAATACTTTGAAAATGTTTGGATTATGCCTAATCCTGGGGATGCTGGTTCTAGTCTTGGAGCCGCGGCTCTTGCCTGGGGAGGCCCAGTTAATTTTACAAACGCCTTCCTCGGTCGCGACATCCCTGGAGCCTATCCCGTCGATGACATTGTTAATAGTTTACTCCATGATAAAATCTGTGGAGTTGCTTCGGGGCGAGCTGAGTTTGGACCTCGTGCCCTTGGAAATAGAAGTCTCTTGGCCGACCCCAGAGGACCGGATATAAAGGATCGAGTAAATGAAATTAAACGACGACAGCAGTTTAGACCATTCGCCCCAGTTGTTTTGGAGGAGTATGCTGATTTGTATTTTGATATCCCTGACGGTTTCTGCGACACTAGCTATATGCAGGTCGTCGGTCGTTGTAGGCGTCCTGACCTATTTCCTGCTATTACCCATGTTGATGGCACCAGTAGGATACAAACTGTACCGGCAAATGGTACAGGAATCCGACGCCTGTTAGAAAAGTGGTATAAACAAACCGGTTGCCCCATGCTGTTAAACACCAGTCTTAACATACGCGGTGAACCCATGGTCAACGATAGAACCGATGCTGATCGCTTTGAACAACTATACGGAGTTCGGGTACACTCATGAGTCGGCGGTTGCTAAAGACTCTGACCTGGCGCACGGTGGGATCTGGTGCGACCTTTGCTATAGCCTGGGCGGCCACAGGTCATGTGGCTGTCAGCGGTACCATAGCAGTGGTGCAGATACTGGTCAACACAGTGCTGTATTATGCGCACGAGCTGGCATGGGATCGCTCGTCTACCACCAACCAACAGCACGACTAAATCCCACTAGATTCATCACACAAAAGTACGAGCACAGGACCACGGTCCAGGGACTGTGTCGCTGTGTGCCGGTCCAGATACTGATCAAACTACCTGCAAAATATCCAGGATAGATCCACTCCATGTGCGGATTGCGTGCTGTCATGGCCAGGCCCAGACTGGCTGCCATGGTAAACACAGTACTGATCAGGTCCAGCCAAAATACCCGAGGATTACGAGCATGACTGTCGCGAAAAAAGTTTGCTACTCGCCGCATGTGAGACTCTGATCAAGATCGGCCAACCGATCATACTTGTTGCTGGTAAACAACTGTTGATTATGCAAAATGTCGGGCAAGCAGGCCTGATACCACAGGTGTAAATCGCCGCGTTGCAACAACTGGTCAACAACATTAATGGTCTTGACAAATCGTTCATTATTGTCTTGTTCCAGATCATACGAGTTATCTATGTGAGGATCAAATGTACGATATCCCAACCGGCGCAAGGTAGCTAGAGTATTGGGGCAACCAAATATTATAAACGGGTGTGCATTTCTAATGGCCTTGAATGTTTTTTCTGTTATGAATGCACCACCTGATTGTTCAGCATCATACAGAGTTTCCAATACAAAACTACAGTAGCTGTCGGAATACAGGTAGTCGGCCAAGATCCAATGACTATTGTGTTCGTCGGCCGACAAGTCATCACAACGATAAGGACTGCCGGCCAAGAATTCTTCCATGTACTTGTCCAGCCCAGGAAAACGACTCAGCATAATGGGATTGTTTGTGTACAGATCGCCCATGGTCACATTGTTGTAACTCCAGTAGGCCTGATCCAATTGCCCAGCCCGTCGAAAATAACTGACTATGGTTGATCGCCACCACTTGTGTACTCGGCTCAACAGAGTGAATTGTCGTGAGCGTGGTTGTGTGTGCGCTTCAGCTCCGGGCATGGGATTGCCGTTCCACACAACACCGTTGCGCCAGTAAAACAGTTCGTGATCTGGAAAATACACAAAGTTGTCAATATGATCAGCTTCGGTATTGCCTGAAATAAACCGATAACAGGTAGTAGGCAAGTCATGTTGAACACACAGCTGGTCAAGACGATCTCGTTCTCTGTAGGGATTATCGCCTTCGTGATAATAAAACAACACCGTCAATCGACCTGCACGCACAGTTTCTAAGGTAGCGACCGGCATCATACCAAAGTAGTCTACATCGTAACTGAAGAATCCCAAGCCCACAGGATAAAACGCTCGATCCGGAATAGGTTGATCCATGTAACTTACTATGCAAGGATAGCCGTGATCTGCACAGTACAACAACAATCTACAAGGAGTTATCCAAGGATAATCATCGCCCATGCCGTGATAACTGTCGTGCGGATTATCCATCATGGGTGCCAGATTAGGATATGGACGAGAATCGTTATAACGATCAAAAACAAAATTAAAACTCATGCAACATCTCCTGTAGTTCCTGCCATAGTATTTGTTCAAATGCTCCAGAATAAAAATGCTGATAGTTGTGTTCGATCACTTCCCGACACTGATCAAACAGTTCCTGTTTGCCTGCGGCCGGTAACTCGTCCAAACTGCGCAACAGGCTGGCAATCCGTTCTATGCGTTGTACATCATCGGGTTCTGTATCATAACTTTCATCCCAGATATCACCAAATGTACGAAATCCGTAACTGCGCAGATAAGCCAGACTGCCCTGTGTTCCTACCATGACAAACGGCATCTGTAGACAAATAGGTTTGAATGTTTTTTCAGTTAAATGTAATCTACGGCCAGTGGCCACGGTTTCAGTCACTAGATACAATAGAGAATCTGCAGATTCTCTAAACAGATCTAACCAACAACTGCGCATCGGATGACCAGTTTCACCAGGGAAATCCATGGGCAGAGTCTGTTGTGCAAACACAGTTTTTATGTCAGGATACTGACTGATCAATGAGTCGACAATATCCACGGTGGCAATATTTTCAGCAGGACACACAGCAGGACAACTGATCCAGTTATTGGTCAATTTATTTTTAAAGATATGATACAACATCAACAGTCTGTGTTGCCTACGACCACCCACTATGCGATTGGGTGCTATAAATGTGCGAGTTATTGTTCGTTGTTCGGGAGGAATTACCAACAGCGAACGATTATATCCGCGATACCAATCCAAGGCAGCCCAACCGTGAAAAAAGTAATAGTGCGGAATCATGTTGTAGGTATTTTTTATGTATTCAACTGCATCACTATTTTTTTCGCTGGTGATAATGTGATGTTGGCCGGTGTACATTTTTTTAAATTTGGTTAAAGTTTCTGTTACGGTATCTGTATGCAAGGGTTCCTGATCCCAAAACAAATATCGGCAACCCTGAGCATCAGTTATAGGAGGAAGATTGACAAGATCATCGACTTGCACACTGCCAAATGGGTCAAACCAATGCAGTCCGCTCAAAGGTTTGTTTTCTACAAATGGTAGAAAAACATTTTGATATATTTCATCAATTCTAATCATCTAGACTTTCCAGCATGTCAGTCAATTCAGACCAGAGTATTTTTTGAAATCCACCGCCATAAAAGTGTTGATAGTTGTGTTCACAAATATCACGGGCACGGGCAAACATAGCTTGTTTTTGTTCCTGCGACAGGCTGTCTAGTTCGGTCAATAAATCTGCTATTTTTTTAATTCTCTGCGTGTCGTCAGGTTCTGTATCATAACTTTCATCCCAGATATCACCAAATGTACGAAATCCGTAACTGCGTAAAAATTCCAGGCTACCGTGGGTACTGTGCAAAACAAATGGCATGCGCAAGCAAATGGGTTTGAATATCTTTTCGGTCAAGTGATGACGGCGACCAGTAGCAACAGTTTCACTTACCAGGTACAGCAAACTGTCGGCGCAGGGTTCAAATAAACTTAGCCAACACGAGTGCATGGGGTGACCAGTTTCCCCTGGCATGTTTAACGGCAGAGTCTGTTGAGCAAATACCGATTCTATATCGGGATACAGATTGGCCAATGGTCTAACTATGTCCTGAATAGGAGTAGATTCTACTGGACACACAGCAGGACAACTGATCCAGTTGTTGGTCAGGTTCTGTTTGAAAATATAATATAGTAATTCTACTCTATGTCTGCGAGCCCCACCCACTATGCGATTGGGTGCTATAAATGTGCGAGTTATTGTTCGTTGTTCGGGTTCTGGCATCAAGAAAGTAAGATCATATCCACGATACCAGTCCATGGCAGCCCAACCCCAAAAGAAATAGTATCTGCTTTGCCATCCATATATACTACACAGTTGTTCAACATTTTCACTGGCATGTTCGCTAGTCACGATAGTTCCAATAGCATCAGACCCTCTTCGTTCATGTATGTCCTGACATAGATCGTAGCGTATTTTGTCAAAGGTCGGCTGGAACTTGTCCAAATGAATAGGCTCTACATCAAAAAATGTTATATAATTGTGTTCCCAGACTTCTTGGGTTCCCTGGCAATATATACTTTCAGGGCGACTGGCCCCAATTGGATGCATATGAAAACTTCTTACACCGTATCTATGTCGCTTGAGCCAAGCAAAAAAAGTATTTTCGTAAATTTCGTCGATTCGAATCATTATGTTTGATGTATTTTATTCTGGAGTAAAGCCTAATAGATTTCCGCACGAGCGTGAAGCCTTGGATATTCAACACGCAAAACAACTAAGTGGTACTAGATACTTCTGGTGGATAACATACTTATCGGACTATAGCAAGTTTGACTTTTTATTTGAGCCGGTACCGTGGGAAGCACACTATACTCATACCTGGTCCAGTCAGCATCATGCATATTCTGGCACATTACTGGTACCCGCACATGTGGACACAACCGAATATAGATTTCATTCAGACATCATACCCAATCGAGAGTGGCCCAAGAATTACACTGTAAACCATGCTTGTTGCGATTTTGATTGGACCTGGCATCCACATCCATTTGATCCGCCCTACAACTATGTGTTTGGCAATCAATGGTATCCGGCAAATCGTATGCCCACAGTAGAATATCATGTGCCCGGTGCTACAGAAACCAAATATATTTTTACTCCGCAGGCTCAGTTGCGGCCACAACACACCAGTCATTGGCATACTTTAATTGCCTGTGAGTTTGACTACTCGTGGATTCCAGATCCCGGAGACCCTCCTTATATCTATGTGTTTGGCAATCAATGGTGGCCTGCTACCAAAATGGCCACGGTGGAATATCATGTGGCCGGTGCCACAGAACGCAAGTATATGCCGTACCCTAGAGCTCAACTGTTGCAGAATAGATCGGCCTGGCATGTGCCCAAGGGCATAGATGCAGAATCGTTTGATTACTCGTGGGTACCTGATCCAGGAGAGCCGCCCTTGATATATCAGTTTGGTACACAGTGGCAAAAAACTGGCGGCCCTCAGTATCGAGTGGCCGGTGCTACCGAAGTCAAATATATCACAGCGCCTAGAGCCAACAAGAACAGTGTAGATGCCAACTGGACTGTTCCTGACTCAGTAGACACCGACTCATTTGATTTTACCTGGCATCCGGACGCCACTGAAGAACCCTACATATATCAGTTTGGCACACAGCATCAGCGCACCGGAGGTCCACAGTATGTGATACCCGGCGCTGTCAACATCAAGTATATAGATCAAATTCGTATCCGAACTGAACGTGTGGCCACAGCCATTTACGAAATAGATCACTTGGACGGCCATGCTGGTCAGATCAAAGACACCACACGCACTGTGCGCTACTTTGACAACTATCTAGATACCCTAAAACGCATTGCCAACAGTGTGCCCGACGAGCACGAATTTGTATGGATCTGTAGCTCGATCTGTGACTATCGTGACTTTGACTTTACTTGGCATCCAGAACAATGGCAAGCCAGCATGCTACATGTGTTTCCCAGTGACGGCGAAAAGTTTGGCGATACTTTTTTCATGCATGTGCCGACCTTTCGTTATCGCAGTGAGAAACTAAAACTGTTGGACTGGTACGACATAAACTTCATGGATCGATCAGTGCCTAGAAGACCTTTACCACTAATTCAGCATTCCTACGATACTCATGTGGCCGCAATTAAAACTTTGGATTTTGACGGCCCTTTGGCAGTATTTTCTGTGGCAGGTGCGACAGAAGAAATACCGGCAGTGCCCTTGTGGCGCGAAAAGACCAAAACAGTTGTGCCGTTGAGTCCTGGAGCCAGTCAAGTAATTGTGCCCAAGGCAGCAGTGCCGTATATACAAACACAGGCCTATGACTATCCCTATATTGATCGAACACAACGCCACATGTACGATGATGCTCCCTTGGACATAGTGTTTATCGACCATGGCGAATCGCAGGCTGACTACAATTATCTTCAACTGCCACACACCACAATACCAAACAGAATACATCGCAGTAGCGGTGTTACAGGTCGTGTAGCCGCTTATCAAGCAGCAGCTAGGTTAAGTACAACTCCTTGGTTCTTGGCCGTGTTTGCCAAACTGGAAGTGAATCCAGAGTTTGACTGGTCTTGGCAACCGGATCGTTTACAAGAACCCAAGCACTATATTTTTCATGCACAGAATCCAGTAAATGAATTAGTCTATGGTCATCAGGCCATGATTGCCTACAATAAAAACTTGGTGTTGAAAAACACCGCACCGGGTCTAGACTTTACCCTAGACCAAGCACATGAAGTAGTGCCTATTCTAAGTGGCACGGCTTGGTATGCCAACAATCCTTGGACGGCCTGGCGCACCGCGTTCCGTGAGTGTATCAAGCTACGGCACAGTTTACCTGATGTAGAAAATGAATATCGCTTGAATCAGTGGCTGACACGAGATAATACCAAGGGACAGTGGAGTCTCAAAGGTGCCGAAGATGCGGTGGAATACTATGATGCTGTTGCGGGGGATTTTGCAGAACTTAAGAAGAGCTACGACTGGGCCTGGTTGGCCAGTTATGCCTTGATCAAACGGAATCTAACAACGAGTCAATAACATACTCTACTTCCAGATCAGACAGTTCTGGGTAGATGGGCAAGCTCAGCACACGACGACTCAAGGCCGAAGCCACACTGAGCATATCGGGACCGGTAAAATTTTCATAAGCAGGTAATTCGTGCAAGGGTTCTCGATAGTGTACTCTAGTTTCGATTCCTTTTAATTCTAGATTGCGTTGTACAATGTCTCGTCGATCTATATCAACTACAAATTTGTGATAGGCATGAGTTTCAAAATTTTGTGTGGTAATTAGACTACGCACACTGGTATTTTTTAATCGACCCAACCAGTACAGGCTGATATTTCTTCGACGAGCTTGCCAGTCGTCAAGATATCGAGTCTTGACCAGCATCTGTGCCGAATCTATTTCGCTCATACGACTGTTAGTGCCTATTGTGGCATGTCTGGGTTTGCCATTGTTGACCCACTCTCTAGCAAATTCCAACAGATCAATATCGTCGGTCACTACAGCACCGCCATTGCCATAACTATTGAGATTCTTCATAGGATCGAATGAAATAGCAGTGGCATTGCCTACTCGGTTGCCTTTGTTGGCTAGCCAGTGCTGTGCTCCATCTTCTATTACCAGGTCAGTACCCCAGAAACGATCAGCATTGACTGCGGCGCCATAAAGCCCGACCAACACTGTGGCCTGTATGCTGAGATCATGCGGTATTTTGTCAATGTCTAGTAGTCCGTTACGATCGGTATCGCCAATCCAGACTTCCCACCCGGCACGGATAAACGCATTGGCTGTGGCCACATAGGTCATGGCTGGAACTACTACTCTGGGCGGGTGTGCTACAGTTTGTGTTCTATAGTATTCAGCAATGATCTCTAGAGCCTGACTACCTGAATGGCAGGTCACAGCATACTTGCTATGATTGCGACGGGCCAGCCAGTTTTCAAATTCAGCGGTATAGTTGCCGGCCATGAGCTGGCCTGATCTTAGCACTTCATCTGTGACATCTAAGATTTCAGTGCGTAAGTTATTGTACTGTTTTTTGAGACCAGTAAATGGAATCTTTAAGCCAGGCATAGTATTCTTGAAACCCTTGTTCAATATCAACTGTAGGTTGAAACCCAAAATCTTCTCTTGCTCGTAAGGTATTTAACTGACCTCTACTGGGAAAATTTCCATCAGGATCGTTGATCTGTATACGACCAGATCCTGCTATTTTGACTGCCAGTTCAGCAGCTTCCAACAGAGTACGCCCACGGCCTCTGGTGATATTGTAAATCATATTGTCAGTGTTGTTGCTGACGCTGGCCGCAACAATGCCATCCACAGCATCCGCTACAAAGGTAAAGTCCAGGCTTTCGTCACTGCCGTTGACCTGTATTGTGCCGTCACGCATGGCTGTCAACAAGAAACGACTGACCACACGATCTTCTACATCTCTGGGTCCGTACACAGCACTGGGCCTTAGGGTTGTATAGGTCAGGCCGGTTCTACGGGCATAGTCTTCAACCAGCCACTCGCCGGCCAACTTCATGATACCATATTGCCCTATAGGTCTACATGGATGAGTTTCGTCCACGCCGTCGAAGTAGGTATCTTTAAAATTGCCATATACCATGCTACTGCTTACATATACAAACTTGCGCACATCATATCTTACACTTAGTTCTAAGAGATTTAACAGTCCTTCACTCATGGTTTGACTGCCCAACTGCGGATTGGAGTTGACTACTTTTTGGCGAGGAAAGCTAGCCAAGTGTATGACCACTTCAGGAAGATACTGACGATAGACCCAGGCCATGCCTTCTCGATCACGAATATCATAGTCGAATACTCGAGGGGTACAGAACTGTTGCCGGCGTTCATCCACCAAGGAATTTAACTCCGATTGATCTATAATACCGTAGTCAGTTTGACAGTCAACTACAACTACTTCATGTCCTTGTGCTTCTAACTGAGCCACAACTCCATGTCCAATAAAGCCCAAGCCGCCGGTTACAAGTATTTTCATCGGCCCCACCGTAATTTAAAATAAGTGCAGTCTTTATCTGATAACTCACCTGTTATGTCTACTTTAAATCCGTAGGTATTAGGATCAGGATTACAGTAGAAAGTAGGTGGGTCGATTGCGTGTTCCATAACCCAACGACCGTGTTCGGTCTTTTGCCACTCTGATATGGGAAAAGCCGCGTACAGGTATGGGTCTTCCACATCGCCCATGGTAAAGGAATGTAAGGTGATCTTAGGCATACTGTTATTATAGCAAAAAACTCTAGACCTTGCGATCTAGAGTTTGCCTAATAACTTATCGGTTTCGGGCTGTACCAGATTTGCTACCGCTGAAATATCTACTACAAAATCCACATCACGAATTTCGTGATCATGTTCGGTAAAAAATCTAGTAAGCATTGTTTCGACTTCTTCTAACTCTAGGCCTTGCTTGCATAGAGCGTGTACATTGATTGTCTTTTGTCGCTTGCCTGTTAATTTAACTACAACTTTCTTTATACACTCCAAAGGAACATCGGTTTTATTTACATCTGCAAGTATTCGTTCCCATTGATCTAAAAAGTCATCAGTTAGTTGCATCAGCTACCGCAGTCTTTGGTTTGCTAGGACCACGGCCACGCTTTTTAGGGGCATCTACCGCAACTGTTGATACTGGTGCTTCTTTGGCCACCACCTTGGGATCCATGCGCTGTGCATCTTTCTTCATGCGGGCAGCTTCAGCAATCATCTGCTTGGCTTCCAGTTCCATCTTCTTGGCCTGGAACACCATGTTGGCCGCAATGTCACGATCACTTAATGCACCTTCGGCTGGCGCTTGTAGAGTCTGTGCCGGAGTTGATGCTTTACTGGCTTGATCAGCTTTGTAACGAGCTTCGGCAGCACGCTTGACTTCAGGAGCAACCATACCACGGCTGGCATCATTCTCAGCCAGGCGCTTAATGGCTTCTTCGCCGGTTTTCATTTCGTTCAACATCTTGTTGAGTTCATCCAGGCGGATCGAACTGGAACCTGTTGGGGTTACAATAATGTCGCTGGTGCGTACCTTCTTGATCATGCGCTCTTGGTGCAGGGTTTCAAGGATAGGACGACCATCTGGCAGGAAGCTGCGATGTAGTGCATCGGCCAGCTGTTCAGCCTGTTGACCTACTTCGCTTTCTAGAACCTTTTGAATGGTATCTTGCCATACTACCTGAATAGTTTCAGGATAGATGATCAAGCACATATGATCTTCTCCGGGTACCTGACGGAACAGGATACAGACCTTACGGTCACCGTGTTTACCTACATGTTTCATAAATGCCATACTTATTCTCCTTGAGATGGTGTTTCGGTTGATTCTGTGTCAGCAGAACCTGCGGCAGCCTGTGCGTCAGCTTCCTGCTGAGCCTGGGCTTGTGCAATTACGCCGTTAAGAAAGGCCGTCAACTTGTCGTAGATGGCACCTACTTGCGTAAGTTCAGCACCACGGAAAGCACCGCGAGAGCTGGCCAGATCTACAACATTTTTAAGTGTGTCAAGATCTGCAATGGTAATTTGTGTGGGTTGAGTAGTATTTTCCATACAGATATTTAACTGTGTTTCTGTGGTGGCAAAAATAAAAACACCCCGAAATGGGGTGTTTTGGCAAAATTGATACAGAGTTCGTTATACTTTGACTGTTTTATTCTGTATAGCTTCCCATAAAAACTGCTCGGTAGCCGCGGTACGAATACCTGTGACCATGAGACTGACTCGTGGAAAGTAAGAAGCGTTGGCAGTGTAGTGCGGCACATTGTCCACATTGAATGTATGAAAATCACCGGCCTTCCAACCAGTATAGGTATAGTTGCCATAGCCAAACCATTGACCCTGTTGCCAATCGGTCAACATGACATGTATGCGCATGAGTTTGGAATGATCTACTTCTTTGAAGTTGTGTCGGTGTTGAAAAATGTCCACATGCCAAGGAAAACACTGACCAGTCAGTTGCACATGTACTGTAGATGCAATAGGAGTGTCAAAACAAAAACGATCTACCATTTTTTGCACAGTGCTGGAAACTGTGGGGTTGGTCTTGTTGATGATGTCGTAGTTGTAGTAACCTTGCCCGAATCCTACTCGTTTAAAAAAGTCAGATTCGGCCTGCTCGTACTGAGCCTGGCGTTTGGTTGTAAACGGACGGGGAGGATCATACTCAACAAAATCTTCATCGCCGCGGGTATTGAAAGTTTGTGGTTTGGATTGTGCAACCAGATCATCTACTTCTTTTTGCCAGTCGCCTTCGAATCTGCCCAAGACTGTTGCGGTATCATATCTGTCATCCCATTGATTGGTGTCAAAATGATAACCTTTGGCAATGGCCATGGCTTCGTCTTGAAAGCCATAAGGTGGTGCGTCTAGCGGGGTTGTATAGAGCTTGCTAAAAACCGACATAAATTCTCCTGGAGTATATGATTATTTATCCAGGATGTTGTACTCAGCGATGGTTTACAATTAAATTCAAGGCGATCAATCCACCGTCCCAGGCGACCCCCAGCCAGTTGCCACGCCCAAAATCTTCCAACAGGCACAGGCTCAACCATCCGGTCAGGAACCAGGTAATTTCTGTGGCATTGCGCCAGTACCATTGTCTAAATTGATTCATGTTACTATTCCTTTAATAGTTTTCTTTTACAATATAGTATTGAGGCTTTTTGTATTCCTCAACAATATTTTGTTCCTTGATAAAACGATTCATTTCGGGTGCTGTGAAAAACATCTTGTGAACCACCGGCTTGTGTGTTGCACTGTCTACCACACTTAGATACCAGGATTTAACTGCCATGTTAGTGACTCTTTTCTTCTTCGTAGTAGGCATACTGCCCAAATGGTGGCACAATCGAGGTAGTGCCGTGCATGATGAATACTGTATCGCAATACTGCTCGTCTCCCCATGAACCACATGGGTAGCCGTCGGTAAACATGATGTGACGCTTGGGTTCAATTTCGTTTTCTTTGAAGTAGTTGAACACGCAATCAAAGTCCGTGCCACCACCTCCAGAAATTTCATAGTCCTTGATATCTTCCAAGTTTTCCGAATCAAACTGACGAGGATTATACACTTCAGTATCAAAGGTCAGCACATGAATACGATAGGACGGAAACTGTTCCATGATACCGGCTACTTCACTCAAGAAGTCCTTGAGCATGCGCTCACCAATTGATCCAGACGCATCAATGCTGACAGCAATATCAATCATGGGATCCAACTTCATACCGGGCATGATGGCATCCATGTGCCAGCCACGTCGGCTGTTACGCATCCAGGTATAGTCACTTTTCATAGTAGACTCTAACTGCATACGCAGGAGTTCACGCCAGTTCATTTTAGGGGCCGTCATGTCTTCGATGATGCGTTTGACACCTGCAGGCAAGTTGCCAGCACCATCTGACGCCGCGGCCGCCGCTAAGACAGCTTCTTTAATTTCGTCACGGATCTTTTGTTTTTCTTCAGGACTCAACTTGGGACGACCCTTGCCATTTTTGCCGCCTTCGTCGTCCTCGTCATCGGAGCCAGAATCAGAACCTTCACCATCCAAGTGTTCGTCTAGCATCTTGTCAATCAACTGACCAATGTCGATCTTTTCGGCATTTTCATACAGGATGTCGTAGATCTCTTCTGAGCTCATGCCTTCATACTTGGCATCATAAAGACACGGAACTGTGGTGATAAACTCGCCCACACGATGTTTTTTCAAATCGGCATTGACACAGTAGTCATTGGC
>Ga0164297_10003348_pt1 | contig 14994 bp, 9 predicted proteins | sample GEODES058metaG_FD_113539 | JGI IMG/M metagenome (GOLD analysis project Ga0164297, IMG submission 113539) | Dystrophic lake water microbial communities from Trout Bog Lake, Wisconsin, USA - GEODES058 metaG | ecosystem: Environmental > Aquatic > Freshwater > Lake | place: USA: Trout Bog Lake...
CACGGCATTGAAGGAAACTTCGCGAATTGGCGCGACACTGAAATCATCGCCCATGCAGATGTAAAAATCTGGCTTATCAGCGGCAGCATTGAGCAAGGTGCGCGCATATAAATTCGGCTCGCTCATCTGCGGTCGCTCGGGATGCGAATCGCCTTGAATGGTAAACGTAAAAGAGCTGCCGGAAGTTCGTTGCGTGTGGAATTGGCATTCAGGCCGCGCCGAAAAATTGGTTTCGCCCGGTTTGCGAAATTGCAACCGGTAAAAATACTGCGTGTTGGGCTGAAGATTCGCAAAGGCGGCCTCGACGGGTTTAGTGGCTGGAAATTTCAGCAGCCCCGTTTTGTTCGAATAACTGCCTGGTGCCGTTCCGTATTCAAAATAGCCTTCGATGTTTTCTTTTGCGACTGCGCTGACCGTGACCGACTTGTCCGTGACACGACCGAGCACGAGCGACAGCCAACTAAAGGCTGCAAGTTCCGGCGGCAGCACATAATCCTGTGCGTCGCGTCGCCCGCGACCACCGCCACCACCACCGCCTTGTCCGCCTTTCTTTCGCCGTGGCGGCGGATTGTTGTCTTGGGCGAAGGTTGGCAATGAATGCCACGCCAGTATCGAGCTGAGGATGCCAAGGAATTTTCTGCGGGTGGTAATAAATTTCATGTATTTCTTATTGTTAGGAAATGATAAGGTGGGCTTTCCGCAATAACAGCACGACGCTATAGGTAGCCACCAAGAAACTAATCACGATGCCGAGGAGCAACACAATCCTGGCCGCCTGCACACGGCGCAGTGCTATGATTTGGGCAATCACTGTCACCCCGGCGAGCATCACGAACTTGAAGATGATCAAACCGCGCAACCCACCCGCATGAAGGCATAATCTTGCTACAGGATTGCTCTCTCGCACCGCACCCGGAGCAAGCAGCATAGTCGTCAAAACCAGATCAAGCACCCCGAGCAGCAGGAACCAGCACGTCTCTGATTCCAGCGGCAGGGGCCGACGGAAAAACAAGCGCAAAGGAAGTCGTCCGTTTGGTTTTGTCGGCGGCATCATGCGCGTTCGTAAGATAGTGAAAGGCTCATAGTCTGTATCAACGGAATGGCGGTTGGTCGCCGCCGTTTTGTTGGATAAAGCGTGTCCGGTCGTAGGTGAACTTCAATTCGGCGCTGTCGAGCACGAGGTCTTTTATCGTGTTGAGCAAAGCATTGCGATTGACCGCCGCCGGCGGCGAAGAAATTTCCACAGGCGCGGCCAGCGCATAAACGGTGATGAAATAGGTTTTCGCGCCCGGCCCTTTCGAGTGCGGCGGCGCGTAACCGAGCGTGCGATTGACGCTGTTGTTTCCCGCCGTGCCGATGCCGCGCGCGTTTTTTGGAAGGCTGTGGACGTTTGCGGGAATGTTGTAGAGCGTCCAATACCACTTCACATCGCCCGGGCCGGGAAAATGATCCATGACGACCGCAAAACTCTTTGTGCCGGCAGGTGCGCCGCTCCATTCGAGCGGCGGCGAGGCACTTGCGCCATCGCCGGTGAACTCCACCGGCAACGCGCCGCCATTCGTGACCACGCTGCTGGTCAAAATAAAATTCCCGCTGCGCTTTGCGTTAATCATGACTGGAGCAACTGCACTGCCGTGCGAATTATCGGGGCGCGGCCCGCGTTGATTTTCCGGTGGCGGATTGTCGCGCGGCGGCGGCGCGCTATTTTTTCCACCGGCGCGATACGTTGCCGCGCGCGTCGTTCCGTCGGCGTTTACATATTGAAAATTCCACGCGCCGTTGCCAGCACTATCATAATTAACGGAGGCAGGCTGGCCGTCCACGGCATAGCGCAGCGAGAAATGTTTGTCGTCCGGAGAATTGGTAAAGCCGACGATCTTAGCTCCGGGCAAAGGCGGTTGCGCAGGACGAATCGGCTGCGCGTGGGGTTGCGGGTCAACTTGGCCGTTGAGTTCAACAACCCCGCCGTGAAAGCCGCCGTTGACATATGGATAACTGGTCGAAGCATGGTAATGATAGCCGAGGCCGGGCGTGGTGTGGCCGTGAAACTCATCTAGTCCCGCGGGCCCAGAACCGTCCGGCTCGGTCAGGCCGTAGATCGGATAGCCGTCGAGGGCATAGGCGATTGGAAGATTATTTCCGACAATACTTTGCAGCACGAGCGGCGCGACGTGGTAATGATAATCGTCCGCGCGTCCGCAGTGACCGCCCCAATTGTCCAGCTCGCCAATCTGCTGTGAGATTTCGCCGCGATTGTTTTGCGGATTGAAAATCGGGATGCCGTCCACGCCGATGGCCACCGCGCCGCGCAGAAAATCATTTTTGATCGGGCGCGGATTTTTCGCCGGCACTGGATGCAGCGGTATCGCCCACGCATTTTCGCCAAAGTAAGGTTGCGGCAGCGGCACTTGTTGTTGCCACGCGGTGATGCCGACCATCATGCCGTGGTCGGGCAGACCGTTGTTTTGGACATAAAGATATTGGTCGTCCCAAGTCACTTTCACACGCGGCGCGAATTTCAAGAATGGCGCAGCTTGCGGCGGTGGATTGTTCGTGCCGCCGGGCAGGTCCCGTCCGTTGCCGCTGCCAAACCAATCGGGTGCGTTTGGCACGGTGTTTTGAGCAAATACAACGGTTGCTGTCAGAACGATTTGTAGTTGGAGGATTATTTTTTTCATCGGTTAAAAAATTGTTCATGCACTGCCACGAAGAGGTAATAGGCCCCGCAAACAGAGATTGCCGACGCGCCGTAACGCAGCAACGCTACGCGGGCCGGGTCAGACATTTTGTATCGGCTCAAGGCCAGCAGGCCGAACAATGGCAGCACCACCACTTGATGGCCGAGTTCCACGCCGAGACTGAAAGCGCCCAGCGCAATCCAGATGCCGATGGCGGGTAATCCGGCCATCGCGTCGAGCAAGCCGCCGGCGAATCCAAGTCCGTGAATCAATCCGAAGCCGAAGGCGACGGCCAAACGAATCTGCGAGCGAGCGCGTTGCGGCCAGAGCACATTCTCCAAAGCGACAAAGACGATGCTCAACGCAATCACCGGTTCGACCACGGCGGACGGCAGCCGGAAAATCCCGAAGACGCATAATGCCAGCGTCAGGCTGTGCGCCAGGGTGAACGCGGCGATGACTTTGAACATCTCCAGAAAGCTGCGCGTTGCCAGCACGAGCGCGGAGACGAACAGCAAATGGTCGTAGCCGGTGAGGATGTGCCAGATACCGTGCCGGAGATATTCAAAGAAGGCTCGCCAGCTCTGGGTTTTTGACGTTTCAGAAATCGCGGCACTGGTGTTTTCCCAGCCGGTTGGAATCGTCGCCGGTTGTTCGTAACCGAGCAGCCAGGTCGTCACTGAATCGCCGCCAGCTTTTTTTGCGCGGATGACATAGCTGACATTCCACGGCGTGCCGATGGCATACGGCAGGCCTGCGAGCATGTCGTTTTCCAACGTCACCGCTGCCGGCGGCGGACCGGTGAAAGGAAAAATCAGTTCGTATTGAAAAAAAGTTTGTTCGGGTTCACCAATGGACGGTGGGCGGGTGAGTTTAACCATCGTGCCGGACAAACGATCATTGCCGGCGGCAATCTTAAGATGCGCCAGCACATAATCACCCTGCCGTGCCAGCACATCATCGGGCGACGCAGCGGCCACGACGGAACTGGAATTGGTCGAGACATTCTGGGCGACGCAAATTTCGCGAAGCGAAACATTGATGGCGACGCGGATTGCGGACGGTTCAAACTGCACCCACATCGCATCCTGAAGAAGCGGATGTCCGTGGGCTGCCAACGCGACGCCAGCAACCGCCAAAATGTTAAGAGCGAATATTTTCATTATGCCAGGCACATGCCCCATTATCTCGTAGCTTCAATCCGGTAAAAGAGATTGGAGGTCCCCACCGGCAGAACCAGATAATTTGTGATACTAGTCGGCGGCGCATTCGTGAAGACCACATTCCATTGTGAGGCCGTGAGCGTCGGCGACGCCAACAGGTATTGCGTCGCATTCACGCCGCCAATCCAAGTGAATTGAAGGTTGGTGTTACTAAAATTCAAGCCGGTGAAAGCAAGGCGTGACGCGGCGTTCGTCGGGTTGAGGTCGGCGGTGTAGTTTTGCAGCGTGGTGTTACCGTTCGAGTTGATGAGGCTCGCGACGGAGGCGAGCGTGGGGTCAAAGCTATATTTGAGCGCCCAGCCATCGGGAATACCGTTGTTGGCTGAAGACCAAACGTTCGGATCAAGGCCGTATTGATATTCCTGAATGTCCGTCAAGCCGTTGCCCGAATGGCTACTCGTCGTAGTTACAGCGGACAAAGTGCCAAAATGTGCGCGCACCCAAATGTCCGGCAGGCCCAGACCAACCGTGTCGATGGCCGCGCCGGTGTAGGTTTCGATTGTGCCGCGTGGCGTCAAATCCTTGCCGGCGAAGCCAGGATAATTCGTCGCGTAACGATGGACTTTGAAAACTTCATTGAGCGTCTGTAGTGGAAAATTCGTGTTGCTATTCGGATCGAACGGGATGGTGCTGCCCTGGGCCAGCGGAGTGGTGGTCACAGGACTGATGTATTTCCAAATGGTTTGCGAATTACTGGTGACTTCAAACAGCGTGCCCCGAATGCCAAAAGTGATGAGCGTGTCGCCGTTCGGTTCGCGTTCCACGCCGCCAATGTCCGCACCAAAAAAATTCGTTGCCGGATTATTTGTGTATTGCCAGAAATAACTCGTCGGCCCGAAATAGGTGTTGCCGACACGCGAATAAAAACCATTCGCGTCCACCGGCGGCGCAATTTCATCAATCGAAGTGTAAGCCGGATTGGCGCGGTTGATACCGTTGTCGTGAATGAGAATATGACCCGCGCCGGGACAGTTGGTCGGAATCCAAATGGCGCAGTGTTGTTGCCAGAGCATTTCCTTGTGCGTCGCGTCAGTGAGATTGTTGACGGACGGATTGCCCCAGCGATAAAGCAAGTCACCCCCTTTGCCGTAGCGACCACCGGTATGGCCGGCAGCTTGCGCGGTCGTCGTGCTGTGGTCAATTACCCATATCTCGCATTGATTCCGCGAGCTGATGAGGATTTGGTCAAGCTGCGGGTTGTAATCAATGCCGTTGAAATGATTCCAGAACTGCTGGAGCGGGCCGCTATTGGCGTTGATTAGCTCGACGTGATTGCTGACTACGCCGTAGTTGGCTTTGGTCACGTCATATTGTTGCACGAGATGATCCCAGACGTGCCATTGCCAGACAATCGTGCCGTTGGTTGTGCCGTCCTTCGCGGCGGGCTGCACTTCAATAATGGCGTCGGGCAGCAAGTAACCGCCGTTGGTGGCCACGCTAACTTGCGTCTGCGAATTCGTCTGAAAACCGGCGGGGAGAACTTCGGCCAAAGTCTTTTGCTCACACATGATCATGAGCAAATTGCCGTTGGGCAAAAGCGCGATGTCGTGATGGCTCAGGTTCGTGATCGTGTTCTGCTCATAGCACCAGACCAGATTGTTCTGCCAGTCCCGTTCCTCGACCCGGCCGCCTTCACCGCCGCCGGTGTTAAGTAGGGCGGCAGAACCCAAGGAACAAGTTCGCAACAAATGGCCGTTCGGCATCAAGTATTCCGACCGGCCCGGATTGTAGGTGGTAGTCCACTGGTGAACATATTGGCCGCTGTTGTTGATTAGATAAGTTGTGTTGGCCTGCATCGGAGAAAACAGCGTGTAACCGGCTTGCACGCCTGACAGGTTGGTGAACAGTCCCACCGTCTGCGGAATCATTTCCCGTCGTATCACACGAAAACCCGTTTGACTCCATTGACCGTAGGGATCGCCGGGCGGGCCGCCGCCGAGAAACCAAGCTGGGTCGCGATTGGAAATGCGCGCATGGCCGTAGTCAAAATCGTTCGTGGCGTTGCCATTCCACCAAGTGCCGCCGCGCAGACAACGGTAAGGTGAACCGTTCGTAATGCTGGGAAAATAATCATTGGCGGTCAGATTGGTGAACGCCGGTCCGGGCGGATTGGTGACAATATTGTTGTTGGTGCAGTAGGTGTAATAGGCGGTTTGATACCAATCGTTGCACCATTCCCACACGTTGCCACCCATGTCGTAAAGGCCGTAGGGATTCGAGCCGTCGCTCGTCTGATACGTCGTCTGGCTGCCGGGCCAGTTGTAGTTCGTGGCATAACGCAGCGCGCCGTTGTAAAACCCGACCGGTGTTGTGCAGGGATAATCATTCGTGGTCTCGAAGGGGTCGCCGGAGTTTTCCCAGTTCGCGAATGAGCCGTCAGCATTGTCGTTCGTGCCCCACGGAAACATGCAATACGGATTCGTCAACCCGCCGTGCGCGGCATATTCCCATTCGGCCTCGGTTGGCAGCCGCCAGCCATTCTTGGTAAAATCCACATCACCGTTGGTGAGATTGTAGCAGGTGTCAAAACCGTTCGTTTGGCTCAGCCAATTGCAATAGGCGATCGCTCCAAACCACGTCACGCTCGTGGCCGGATGCAAATCGCGGCTTGCGAGCACGACGAACGTTCCGTTCTGATATTGGATGCGGCTCGAATAGGAAATGTCGTGCGTATAGAAATAATCGTTCGTGCCGCCGACGGCATAAACGATGTTTGTGCGCACCTCAATCAGTCCTTGCGCCAGTGCGGCGTTCAGAAAATTGCAATACTCGCGGCAGGTGACGAGCGTCGTGTCCATGTAAAGCGGCGAGACATAGACGTTATGGACGGGGACTTCGTCGGTGTAATGCTTGATGTCAATGTAGCCGAACTGGTCACCCATCAGAAATTTCCCGCCGGGAATCCGCACGTATTGCGCGGTGAATGGAATGACGGCATTGGATGTGCCGATGGTGGTCGTGAGGGCGATTTGATCGAGAAAAATCCGATTGCCAGTTGCCCCTTCGCTGAATTCAAAGCGCAAGGTCAGATTGCTGACCAAGTCGCCGGGTTGAAGGTTGTAGGTGTAAAGTTGCCAGTTTTGAGTTGTGGATACCTGACCCGAAAGCCGGGTCGTAAAGCCTGTTCCCGGATTGAGTTGCATCGCCCAACCGGCGTTGCTGCTTGTGATATTGACTTGAAGATAAAACGTCAGCGTAGCACTGTTGCCGCGCGCATCAATCGGCAACGTCGTGGTAATGGTGCTATCGGAAAGATTCGTCGTGCCGCTTTTGAATGACAGTCCATTAGGGTTGCCGCTACCATAATTCGCATTCAGATTTTGCTCGAATGGATTATTGACGCTGAAAGCCACGGTCCATGGATTATTGCAACCAGAGCCCGGCCACGGCTTGACCGTGTTGGTGGCCATCGTTTCCAAAAAAACCACCGTGTTGGTCGCCGCCGCGCTCATTCGTAACCCGGCGTCCAACAGGGCAAGCAACAAGATCATCCGAAGACAACACTGACAGCGAATAGTTCTCATGGGGATTAAGCAGGCAGGCCTTCTTTCTTGCCGACCAACGCCGCGAGTTTTTGTTCGGCTATTTCCATTTCAGACAATTTTGGGGCCGTAACGGTTGGCGCTTCCTTTTCGGTTGGTTGAACCACCGGCAACTTCGACTGGCGGATTTTTTCGGCTTCTGGATAGGCCATCCGAATCAGCCAGTTTCCACGCAGGAGCCAGAAAGCCACCGTCAGCGTGAAGGCAACCGGCAGGAAATTGCTGACGATGTTGATAAGCGGCGTGCCTCGTGCCTGCGCCAGCACCATGAAGGTTTGCACGACGAGGTCTTTCAGCCCGATGCAGAAGAAGAACAATCCGGTCAGCCGGACGGCCAGCCGGAAGATTTCTTTGTAGAGGTTGGTGTCTTTCATATTTATTTGGTCTTTCTGTTTTCGTTTTTGTTTGCAGAAATCGTTTTTCGGTCACCACATGAGCCGGTAAAATTTCTTCGGCTGTTTTGAAACCGGATTCGTGTCGGTCCAGGTATTGGTCTGTCCCACGGACACGTTGGTCCACGTCATCAAATCGGAAGACCATTGCACAAAGTAGTTCAGCCCGGATTTGGCGGACCATTGCAGCACCAGATTGTTTGTGGCGACGGCGCTATTGAGCAATCCGGTCGCGGGAATGATGTAGCTGTAGGCCGCTTGTCCGTTGGTGACGCCCGGTGGCGCGTTGTTGGTGATGCCGTTGGGAAGTTCGTTCGCCGGCAATATCGTTCGGACGTAATCGACTTTCACATTCGTTGGTGAAACCGTGACGCGGGTATAACCGGTGTTGTTCGTCTTGTAGATAAAGTTGGTGTAGGCATCCGAGTTGAACAGCGAGTAATTAGGATCGGCTGGATTCGGCAGCGACTGGTAAGTGACGCCGTCGAGTTGTTGCCGGACAAAAATGTGGTCGTGGCCCTGAAAGAAAATGGTGACATTGTTAGAAACCATCAGTTGATGAATGGTCATCGGCCAGTTCGGCCGGTTGGTGGCAAATCCCCATGTGCCATCAACATTCTGGCCACCCCATTCATATTGAAGGGCTTCCTCAATCCCGCCGCGCCCGGTGCCCATCACGTGATGCGCGAAGACAAATTTGTATTTGGCCTGACTTTGTTCGAGCGTCTGTTTTAGCCAGAAATATTGCGGATCACCGTGAGTAACCAACCAATTATTGCCCGTCGGGTGTTGGCTTTCAGCGTAAGCCGTGTCCACGGCGTTGGTGGAATACCAATAGGGGTCCAGCGTGACAAACAAAGCGTCGCCCCAGGTCCAAGCATAACAGCTTCGCAATAAGCCAATGCTGGGAAGCGCATCGTTCGTCATGCCGGAGTAGAAATTGTCCGGTGCGGGTTCGGAATAAAATTGATTCCGTGCGATCTGTGCCCAAGCGGCGATGTTGCTGTAAGTGACCATTGAATAACCGGGAGCCACCAGGTTCGTGTTCAAAAACGCCCAACGTGACGCTTCCTCATGGTTGCCATTCACTAGAAAAACCGGCGCGTTCGCGCCGACCAAGCCCAGATACTGGCGTTGCAGCACATAGCGATAAGTGACCGCAGCCTGGTTGATTTCGTTGGTGGGGATATTGTCCACGCTGAAATCGTCACCGATGGTCATGTAAAAGTCAGGCTGATCGGCGGCGGCCGTGTTCAAAGTCTGCCCGTAAAAATTGGCGTTATACATGTTGTTGGTGCGCTCGGGATGTGAATCACCATGGATGCAAAACGTGAAGGTGCTCCCCGGCGGTCGTTGCGTTATGAAGGTGTGCTCCGTGTCCGCCAAAAACGTCGAGTCACCGGGTGATTGAAAGCGCAGTCGGTAATAATAGCGGGTGTTGGGTTGCAACGAGCCGATGTTTACTTCAAGCGGTTGGCCTGCCATCAGATTTGTTACGGGTGTCTGGCCGGTGTAAAGCCCCGACTGTGAGCTGTATTCGAAATAGGCCGTCAAATTGGTGTTCGCCAAGGCGTTGATGACAATGGAATTCGCAGTTGGCCGGCCTAAAATTAATGTGCCGTTGAAGGTTGTGTTGGTCAAACTTGTAGCGGCAGTAACATTTACTGAAATGTAATCCAGATCAACGCGATTGGTTGAAGCTCCGCCCGTGAATTGAAAGCGGAGATTCAAATTGCTGACTAATTCACCCGGCAGCAAATCGTAATGATAAAGCTGGTAGCTGTGATTTGCCCCGGTCAACTCGCTTAGGCGTGTCACAAAGCCGGAACCTGCATTGACTTGAAATGCCCAGCCGGTATTGGGAGTCAGGCCGCTGGTTTTGACCCAAAATTCCACATAACCGCTGACACCGGTCGCCGAGATGCCGGAAGCGGTCGCCATCATGCTGTCGGTCAGATTCGCGGTGCCCTCTTTGAATTGCAGTCCGCAGGAGTTGGCGTTGGTGTCAGCGTTGCAATTCCAACTGGTTGCCAACGTGAAGGAACTACCGGTGACGAGCCACATATTGTCGGTAAAACCTCCGAGCCATGGATTGACAGACGTCGTTCCCAATGATTCCAGAAAAACCTGATTAGTCTGGGCATTAGCCAGCCATTCGCAGGCCGCAAAAACCAGCCAGCCGAGACAAATGTAATGCAAGTGTCGTTTCATGCAGTCACCACATCAGCCGATAAAACCGTTTAGGCGCTGTTGAAATTGGATTAGTGTCGATCCATGTGTTGGTTTTTCCTACAGTGACATTGCTCCAAGTCGTCAAATCGGACGACCACTGGACCAAATAGTTCAACCCCGATTGTCCCGACCATTGCAAGACCATGTTGTTCGTGGCAATGGCACCGTTAAGCAGTCCGTTGGCGGGAATGGCGTAGCTGTAGCTGACCATCCGATTGGTGATGCCCGGCCCCGGCGAAGACGGCGGATAGGCCGACGAATACGAGCGCACATACTCCACCGTGACATTGACTGGCGAGACGGTCACACGCAAATGACCGGAGCTGCCAAAGAAAACGCCGCTTTGATAATTGTAGCCAAAGTTCGTGCCCGTGGCGTAACTGTAGGAATCGTAAGGGTAATGACTCGGTTGCGGCGTTTCCTGATAAATCAAATCGGGGCTGCCGTTGGTTACGCCACTGACGTAGTAATCCTGTTTGCAAAAAAGATGGTCGTGGCCGTGGAAAAATATCTGCGCGTGATTGGTCAGCAACAGATCGCGGATTGGCATCGGCCATCCCGGACGGTTGGCGGCGAAGCCCGGCGTTCCATTGGTGTTCAAACCGCCCCATTCAAAATACGGCGAAAATTCCAAGCCGCCCCGTGCCTGTGTATCCCAACTGCCGCCGATCAGGTGGTGGGCAAAGACAAATTTGAACTTGGCCGTGCTGTTTTCCAGCGTGGACTTGAGCCAATAGTATTGGTTTGTTCCGAGCGTCCAAGCCCACGGATTGCTAGATTTTGTAACGCCTTGGTTGCTATACCAAAACGGGTCGAGCATCACGAACAGTGCGTCGCCCCATTCAAACGCGTAATACGCATCACGCGGGCGCTGCTGGTAATTGTCCACGCTGGTAGCACCTGAATAGAACCCACCGGGAATCGGGCACGCATAATATTGCTCCCGCGCGGTCGCGCCCCAAACCGGTGAGCAGTCATGTGGAGCACTGTTGCTCAACATCCAGCCCAGCTCCGGATCATGATTTCCGTTCACCAGAAACAGCGGAACTGAGTGGCCAATGATGCTGAAATATCTTGCCCGCGCATCGGCACAATCAAAATTAAGACTCGGCTGGGTCAGCGCATTGGTAATGCCGTAGTAATTATACAGCTTTTCACCCATGAACGTGTCGCCAAGATCCACGAAAAAATCGGGCTGATCGGCTAGAACATTGGTGTAGGTTTGTTTCCAAACTGCATCCACCGTTCCCCCGCCAGTGAGGCCGAAATCGCCATAATGCGGGTCGGCATCAATGTCGAAAGTGAACGTGTTGCCCCGCGCTCTCTGAGTAACGAAAGTATGTTCCGTCCCGGCGTTGAACGAAGTCCCATTGTTGGTCGAATAGCACATCCGGTAGAAATACCGTTGATTGCGCTGAAGCTGGTCAATGGTCAGCGGCGTTGCCACACCGTTGGTAATAGAACTCGTGGCGGTCTGGCCGATGTAAAATCCCGATTGCGTGCCGTATTGGAAATAGACCTGTAAATTTTGATTCGCGAGCACGCTCGCGGCAATTGAAGTGTCGGTTGGCCGTCCCAGCATCAAATCATAGCTCACAGCGGGTTGAACCGTGTAGCTGTATGTCGAATTCGGCGCGGCTACCGGATTTGTTGCCGACAGGCTGGCAACGTCTGCGGCCGTCAGGAAATAATTCACGGTCGTGCCGGCGGGAAATGCTGGGATTTGCCCGCCATAAATTCCGTCATCAGGGGTGCTGTCATTATGCAGACCGTCGTCGAACATCGCCACATTTGTCCAACTGCCGCCCTCAGTCGTCACCACGACTGAAATCTGGTCGAGTAGAATCTTGTTCGTGTTCCCGCCGCCAGCAAACTCTAAGCGCAATAGCAGATTGGAAACCAATTCCGCAGCCTGTAAATTATAGTGATAGAGCTGCCAGTTGTGAACCGATCCCGTCAGGTCGCTCATGCGGGTGACAAAACCAGAACCGGCGTTGACCTGCATGGCCCACCCCGTGTTCGTGACCAAATTTGCCGTCTTGATATAAAACTCGATGTAGCCTGCATTGCCGGTGGCGGAAATTCCGTTGGCCGTCGTGATGGTGCTGTCAGCGAGATTGGCCGTTCCTCGGGAGAATTGTAAAACGCAGGGATTGCCGCTGTAGTTTGAATTCGTGACTTGAGAGAATGGATTCGTGCCATTGTAGCCGACCGTCCATGGGTTGTCGCAGCCTGATCCAGTCCACGCGTTGATGCCGCTCGCGTTCGTCGCCATCGTTTCCAGAAAATTGGTGGTGGTCAGAACCGGATTTGCGCTGATCGTGTATGAAACTGTCACCGATGCCAGGCTGACTGCGTCCGTCACACCTGCCGTAATCCAAACGGGATTGCCCTCAATCGCCGATGTATTGGTGACAGAAAAAATACCCGGCGCACCATTGGCTGCGGCTTGAAAGCCAGCATTAGCCAAGACGAGAACGAACAATAGTTCGAACCGTCGGCAGGTGCGTGGTGTCAAAATTCTCATTCCGATTACAACCTGCTTTGGCGACGTTAAAGAATCGCCAAAGATTTCATTAAAACTCTTTAATGAATTTCCTTTCGACGGCAAATGCCATCGGCGTTAGGCTGATGCCGTGAAAATCCTCGTGGTTGAAGACGACAAAAAACTCGGTGGCTTCCTGCGGAAGGGCCTCGAAGCGCAGGGATTCATCGTGGATTTTTGCGACAACGGCGACGAGGGCTTCACACTGGCCACCACCCGCAGCTACGACGCGATGGTTCTCGACATTATGCTGCCCGGACGGGACGGTTTGAGCATCGTCCGCAATTTGCGGGCGCGCCGTTCCAATGTTCCGGTCATTCTTTGCACCGCCCGCAGCGCACTCAATGAGCGGCTTGACGGTCTCAACACCGGTGCCGACGATTATCTGGTCAAACCGTTTTACATCGAGGAACTCGTCGCCCGACTGCACGCGCTCAACCGCCGGGCATCCGGCCAGCAAAATAATTTACTTCAGCACGGCGACCTGACGGTGAACCTGCTCACTCGTGAGGTGAAATTTGGCGAGCAAGTGGTCGAACTGACGGCGCGCGAGTTTGCGCTCCTGACCTACCTCTTGCGTTCACCGGGCCGGACTTTCACGCGGGCGCAGATTTGCGAACACGTCTGGAATTACCATTTCGATCCGGGAACAAATCTCGTGGACGTTTATGTGCAGCATGTGCGCAAAAAATTGAGCAATGCCGGCGGCGATCCAGTCATCGAAACTGTCCGCAGCGTAGGCTACCGTATCTCCGAAGAGAAACCGCGAACATGAACTTAAATTCGTTCCGGCTGAAAATCGCACTGCTTTCCGGCTTGATCACCGGTTTGCTCTTGATTGGTTCAGGCTTCGGCCTGTGGCGAGTTTCATACCAACTGAACCTCGACCATGTGGATCGCGAGATTCGCAATCTCGGCCAGGCCAATTTGGACCGCGTGCAGGGCGGCGACCATTGGACCCGACTGGAGGCTGCGCTGAAATTCGTTGCGGGCAACCGAGCTTCTTCGGGTTATATCCTCTGGGTCAAAAATTACGATCAGGTGGTTTATCAATCTCCTGAATGGCCTGCCAAACTTGCGCCAGAGACTTTCCGCGCATCAGAAGAATACGAAGGCGCAAACTCGCCCAAGCCTGGCCAACCGTTGCCACAGCCACCACGTCGGGGTGAGCAGATTTCGCCGCAGAATCCCGCGTTGCCGCTGAAATCCCCGGAATTTTTCACCAGCGACGCGGGCGGGAAAACCTGGCGTATGGCTGTGATGGGCAACCCTTATGTGACGCTTATTCTGGCGGCGGACATGGGAGAATTCAACGACCGCATGGCGACTTTGCGCAACACATATCTGGTCGCATTGGCGGTTGTTTTGTTACTCGTGGCCGGCAGTGCGTGGCTGGTCGCCAAGCGTGCGTTGCGTCCCGTGGCCATGCTCACTCAAACAGTTGAACAGGTTACGGCGCAAGGCTTGGACCAGCGTATTCCCACGATGACACACGAACAGGAATTTAACCGGCTCGTCACCGTCTTCAACGAAATGCTGGCTCGTCTGGAAGCAAGTTTCCAGCAAGCCACGCGCTTCAGCGCGGATGCCTCGCATGAATTGAAAACACCGCTGGCCCGGCTGCAAATGGAATTGGAGCAGGCTTTGGAAAACGCACCGTCCGACTCGCCACAACAAGAAATATACAGCAGCCTGCTGGATGAAATCAGCCGGCTCAAAGCGATTGTTCAGAAACTTTTGTTGCTGTCACTTGCGGATGCCGGCCATCTGCAACTGCAACTTCAGCCGGTGGATTTGAGCGCGATGCTCGCCAATGTCATCGAAGATTGCCAGGCACAGACCGAGACGCTGAAAATTGAAAGCCGGATTTCGCCCGGTATCCAAGTCAATGCCGATGCCGATCTCTTGGAACAAGCGCTGCAAAACCTCGCCAGCAATGCCGTCAAATACAATCATGACGGAGGAGTGGTTCAATTCGAGTTGCAGTTGGAAGCAGACCATGTGTTGATTCGGGTTGCCAATACCGGCTCGCAAATTCCAACTGCCGACCAGGATCGTATCTTTGAGCGTTTTTACCGGGCTGACCCTGCTCGCAGTGGACGCGTCGAAGGAACCGGTTTAGGGTTGAGCCTAGCACGCGAAATCATTCGTGCTCACGGCGGCGATTTGAGCCTCGAAGCCAGCGACGATCACTTTACCTGGTTCGCGATAAAACTTCCCGCATTGGTTTGAAGAACGGGGAAGCAAAAGTTTGTGTGGCGGCGCTTTGACTGGCCGGCTTGCTTCCAGGTATTCAGCAACCGGCCAGACAAATCGCCTCAAGTGAAACCTAGACGGTCACGCACTCATCGGTCGTTCTAAAACCGCGCGTGCGAGATGAAG